>Ga0335081_10007447_pt1 | contig 17493 bp, 21 predicted proteins | sample Lox_Sample_35_FD_206713 | JGI IMG/M metagenome (GOLD analysis project Ga0335081, IMG submission 206713) | Soil microbial communities from Loxahatchee National Wildlife Refuge, Florida, United States - Lox_Sample_3.5 | ecosystem: Environmental > Terrestrial > Soil > Wetlands | place: USA... | reverse complement strand
ATCGCAAAGGATCGGGTCGGATGACACCGCGGCCGCAACCCAGACCGAGCACATTGACGAGCCGCCCGCAACGGCGTCATCCGGCGATCCCCGCCGAAGCGCGCCCCGCGGCGGTGCAGCAGTCAACCGCGCCGGCCAGCGGCGCCGAAACACAGCAGGTTAACTTTCGTGCAGGTCGCGAGCTGGTGCGGAAGGTCAAGGCTCGACTGGCGCTGGAAGGTCGGTCGATGCAAGACCTGCTGACCGAGTACCTGCGTGACTGGCTCGGCGCCGACTGAAAGGTTGGCTGTACGACGGCGTCGAAGGGCCTCTGGCTGCCTGGGTAGAGACAGTGGCTTCAGGCGACCTCCGTTTCGGTTGATCCGTCACCCGGTTCGGTGGGTGTGATGTCGATGGGTCGTTCGAGTAGCCTCCTGCCAGTGATGACAAGTGGCGTAGGGAGGATAGGCGGCTGCTCATCGGCGCGCTGAGCGCCATCCTGTTCTTTCTCGCTCTCGCCGTGCTGCTGCGACACCGAAGCAGGCTGGCAGCTCAACCTGTGATAAAACGCTCAACGGCCAAACTTCTCAGCCTCCTGCCAGTGATGACAAGTGGCGTAGGGAGGATAGGCGGCTGCTCATCGGCGCGCTGGGCGCCATCCTGTTCTTTCTCGCTCTCGCCGTGCTGCTGCGACACGTGAACTGGTCGACCAAGGGAATCAAGTGGTGGGCGACCACCACGCAGCTCACCGGTGCGCTCATGGCATTCGGCGGTTTGTCGTACGCCTATCTCCGAGCGACGTATGGGCTTGACATCTGGGGGCTGCTGGAGCGGTGGTGGGCGTGGTGGCTGCGCCTCTGGGGCAAGTCGACGGGTTTCATCCTGACCCCCACTGGCGCTCTCGTGGGGGTGGGAACCCTCTTCGCAGACGTGGTGGTGGGCTTTCGTCTGGATCGGACGCTGCGTGTCGAGGACCAACTCGCACAGGTAGAGAAGTACATCAACGAGGAGTTGCTCCTTCTCAGGTTCCCAGCGATCGACAAAGAGATTCGCCAGCTTCGCCGTGATCTGGAGGAAGCGCGGAAGCTCGCGGAGGCGGCCGCCAGACAGGCCCTTGCCGATGCAGAAGCCAAAATCGAGCAGCTCGCCGCTCGGCTCGACAGGTCGCAAGTGCTCGATCTCCGCTGGGCGGCCGGCGGTCTCTTGATCACCGCCGTCGGCACTTTCCTGAGCTATTGGCCGCGATGACTATCCCATCATCGAGCGGCGCATCAAGGCCGACGCAGCATCGCCCTAGCGGTCGGCCGGGACGATCTGCCTTGGACGAGCTAGCCGCTTGCCTTCCTCCGGGATGCAATTGCCGTCCTTGTCGAACGGCTCCGCCAGCAGGTACTTCAGGTAGGAGTTGGACAGCCCGCCCCGAGTGCAGCCATTCAAGCCGCCGGGCCCGCTGGACTTCCGTGGAGTCAATCTCAAAAACGAAGGTTTTCGGGACGGCGGAGGGGCTGCTGGGAGAAGCATTGTCAATTGTCAAACAGCCTGGGCCGGCCGCAGAGGTGCGCTGCCGTGCACCAGCATCACGTCACTTACGCTGGCCCCCACGACGGCTGGCGGTGACCAGCTCGATCGGCCGGACATAGCCGGTGATGCTATTGATCGTGCGATGCAGAGCATGATTGAGTCCATCGATGTCGCAGCGGGCCAAACCGCCAGCGCCGGCGATGACATGTTCGGCGGTGAGCGCCAAGTCGTTCATGGTGCCGAGGATGCGACGGTCGGCGGTCTTGGCCACGATCACCTTTTGGGCATCAAACTCACCGAGCGAATCGCCAGGCAGCCCTTCAGCTTGCAGCGCGGTCTGGATCGCCGAGACGACGGGCGGCCCGATCGGACGCAGCCCGGCGGCGGTGACATTTGACATGAACACCGAGAACAAGGTCCCGGCGTGGGTTATCAGCAAGCACTTGCGCCGATCGACCCAGACCAGGTGGGCATACCAGTCCCGCTCGGAGGCCTCGCCGAGGGCCGGCGTGGATACCCGCAACAGCGTCAACACCTTGCCGGTGCATCGCAGCATCACCGGCCACGATCGTAGGCGCAACGCCACTTTCGAATAGAAAACGCCGTCGCGTTTCTCTCTGTCCAGTTCCCGCCCCCGTCGCGGCGGGTGTCGCTATAGCGATGGCTTTCGGGACAGCGGGGATGTTGAGGTAGCGGTGCCGAAATCTTCCCGTGAGGCCCCCAACACGAACGGACAGGGCCAGGCAGGTTAGTCGCGTTGTCGCGATGTGACCCGTTCCCACCAGTCGATGGTTTCGCCGTCGGTGGCCATCCGACTGAGAAGCTGAGCAATCATCTCGGTGTGTGTTCCGCTCCCACCGGACCAGCAGAATTTCCACAGCTCGCGGGCGGCTCGATGATAGTGGTGGATCGTCTCGTCGACGGCGTAGGCGTCGATCTCGCCGGCGCGGTAGCGGTCGACCGCCGCGATGTACTCGATGAGATCGGCCAATCGCGCCTCGTGATAGGCAGCTACGCTTTTGCTCGCCGCCCGGCGTTCGGCCCTTGTCCCCACAGCGGGACAATACCAAGCTGGCCCCCCAACGGTATCTGAGGTAAATGCCGCGCGGTGAAGGCGATTGGCGGCGCGCCGACGGGCGCTAGTCTGGATTCGGGTAGGCGTTTAGTTCGGGTCGGTAATGTCGCCGGTCCTGGCTGAGCCTCCATCCGCTGCGTCAGAGATACCGGCTGAGGAACTCGGCGTCCTGGGGGTAGCCGAGTCGGGCGGTGACCGTGACCAACTTGGCCAGATGGTTTTTGGGGACCCGGCGCAGTTCGTCGATCGAGTATTCGAGTGGTCCGTGCTTCTTGTGGGCGCCGTAGCGGTTCTGCCAGACGGCCCCGCCCTCGCGGGTGATGTGTCGGCCGGCGAACTCGCTTAGCAGTGCGTCGTCCTCGGCGTGCTCGATCCGGAAGATGATCTCGGGGTTCTCCTCCAGGCAGATGTCGTACCAGTAGGCCAACGACATCACCGCCCAGCCGAAAAAGTCCCAGATGCCCTCTCCCGCCGTCTGGTTCGACCAGACGAACAGGTCGACTCCCCGCCGGTCCCAGATGAGCTGGCTTCTGAACCCGATCGACCGGATCTGCTGGTTCTCGGTGGCGACGGAGTTCAACGCGGCCAGCGGCGAACGCGCGACCAGAAACACCCTGGTGCCCGTCGGATACTCGGCCAGAGTGTCGCCCCATGGGCCCGCAGTGCGCTTGGCGACCTGCATCCATGAGACGATGCCGTCGGCTCCGATGGCCTCATGGAGAACATCGAGGCCATGCAGCTGAAGCAGGCTGGCCGCGAATCCGGTACCGCACCGGGGATGGCCCAGGCCGACGATCACCGTTGGAGAATAAACCACCAGGAGACTTCATGGCCCCGCCGAACGGCACGCAGGCGTAGCGCGCGGGAAGTGCGTCGAGGAAGTGCTCCTGCCGGAACTCGTCCTGCAGGCTCAAAGGCACCACAGAGCAGATCGGGATCTACCACGACGAACCCGACCAGTCTCCGCCCACCCAGCACAGCCAGCAAGAGCAACCCAACCAGCACCCAATCTTCCCGCACCACGGTGCGCCTCAAGGGACGGCGCCGTGCTGATTATCGGCGGGTAGCTCGTGAGCTGGGGGAGAGGATGATCGTCCATGCCGCCCAGGCGGCCAAGTGGTCTGGGTCCGCAGTCGAGCACCCGTCCTACTCGCGAGGAACGCCGTCGTGAGGCCGAGCGGGTCCAGGCCGAGCCTGCGCGAGCTCAAGCGCCGGCGGCGGCGCCGGCGACGAAACTTCAGGCGCGCAAACGGCAACCACCGAAGGTGCCGTTGAACACTTACGTGTCGGCTGGGACGCAGCAGCGGGTCGAGTGGTTCCGGACTCAGGGCGGTTACACGGTGACCGATGTGGTTGAAGTGGCGCTGAATGAGTTCTTGGACAAGGCCGGCGTCCCGCCGCCCGAGGACCTCGATCGGTGAGCGTCTGAGGGGGCTTTCACCTGTGTCCCGCCGATGACACCCCCATTTGCGCGGCAGCCGCGGCTGTAGATGTGGCGGCAGTATTGACGGACACGCCGCTTTAAGTTCAACGGTGCGCTCCAAATTGGTGGACGAACTACGCCCGAATTCTCGGACTTAACCAATTCTCTGTACGCCTAATCTAATAGCCAACCACTGAGTGTCCAACAAACGATCGTTCGCGCGACAGTCCGCCAGCCCGGACGTTTCCGCAGTATGGCTCTGTAACGCTTGCCGTGTCCGCACCAACGTCAACCTGTCGGGGGTTAGCGATACAGTGCGCGGCGTGAAGATTGGCTACGGGCGGGTATCGACCCGCGACCAAAACCCCGAGGCCCAACACGACGCTCTGACCGGCGCCGGCTGCGAACAGATCTTCCTCGACACCGTCAGCGGGAAGCTGGCCCGCCGACCAGAACTGGACAAGGCGTTGTTGTCGGCCAATCGGGCCGGTGACCAACTGGTCGTCACCAAGCTCGATCGGCTGGGCCGCTCGCTGGAACACCTCATCGAGTTGGCCAAGCGCCTCCAGGCCACCGGGGTCGACCTGGTTGTGCTCGACCAAGGCATCGACACCTCCACGGCCGTCGGCCGCATGTTTTTCCAAATCCTCGGCGCCATCGCCGAATTCGAGCACGCCTTGATGTCTGAACGCACGATGGACGGCCTGGCCGCCGCTCGCGCCCGCGGCCGCACCGGTGGTCAAAAACCCAAACTCGGTCCCCGGCAAGTCAAGCTGGCACAGCAGATGTACGACGAAAAAGACCAACATGGCGAGCGTCGCTACACCGTCGCCCAGATCGCCACCGAGTTCGGCGTCACACGACCCACCATCTACCGGCACCTGGGCAAGATCCCAGCTGCCGGCGGCGCTACCGACATCGGCGATCTCCAACAGCAGCGCGCCGCTGTCGGTGAGCATGTTGGCCATCGCGAGCAGGGCGCGCGACCAACGTCGCCGACGTGCATGAGCAGAAATCTGCTGTAGACCCAGTCGACGCGCACGCCACGTAGCCGATCATCCTCGACAGCGCCTTCGATGAAGGTCACGTTGCGGCGATGGGCCAGCGTTGACCGGGCAATCCGTAGCTGATCTGCGGACGCATCCACTGCCCGCCGGCGCCGACGCCCGTGCACGAGGCGATGCGCACCACGATGCACTGCCCGCCGCGACGCGTACCGCGCTCAAAAGGCGCGCAGTGGACCTCGACACCACGATGGGCGAGCTGATTCGTGCGGCAATCAGCTCGGGGCTGCAGGACCCCGCCGCGCTGGCCGCGGCGTCAATGGAGCGACGCCGCGCCAGCGGCGGCGCTCGGACCACGCTCGACTTGCCGCGAGACGTACACCGCACACTCAAGCGGTTGGCGGCGGATGAGGACACGAGCGTGCAAGCGCTGGTGATGGCCGCCATCCTGCGGACATATCCCGACTTCGCTTGATGCTTTTATGGATAGCCATATATGCATCAGGGTGGACGCGCATATGGTCCCGCATCGGCGCGCGGGGATGCGGGCGCAGGGCGGCAGACACTCCCCGTTTGTCTACAACCGAGACAGCGGCGGATGGGGCGGCTCTCGACGGTGGGGCGGCGCGGGCCCCACACCACCAACCCCGGCATCGAATGCTGGCAATAAACTTGTGCTTTGCTTACCGAAGCCTCAGGTTAATGCTTTCTAGGCCTCAGGTTGGGCTGGTACCTATGAGCGGGGGCAGATGCCAGCCGTAGGCTTCATCCCCTCAGACTGGCGGCGCCGCAGCGTACTCCTTACCCAGCAGCGGCGGCGCCGCCGAGCTGAATCACACCGGTTGACGACCGGCTGAAGTTTCTTAGCACTTCGGCTGATCGGATGACGGCAGTTTGCGCGGTGTCGTCGAACTCGCCGCCCGTTGCCCGGCTGCGGGTGGACGTGTGGCGTTTCAACGTCTTGCCCGCCCGCCACGGCGGCACATGGCGGGTGAGCTCGGGCAACAGGTGCTCGGCGAGCGTCTGCACGTGGCATGAGATGCCGGGGTCGCCACCGCGCAGTAGGTCACGGCAAGCCCATGGCTTGGTAAACGGGTCGCCGGGCGCCGGTTTGCGGATGCGGCAGCGTTTACCATCGCCTCATGTCGCATAACATCGGGTCGGGGTTCAGCTCGGAGGCCGAGCCGACGCAGAAGGCGCCGGCCGATTCGGGTGCGCCACCGCCGCCGGGACCGCCGTGGTTGTCGCGTTGGGTGGCCGTCATCGCGTTGGCAGTCGCCCTTATCGCCGTGGTCCTTGCCGCCTGGGCACTGCTGCGCCCCGCGAAAGCCAGCAGCCCCGCGGCCACCGACCCGCAGGTCGCCAAATTGCACGCCTGCAGCGCCTTTAACACCGTGCGCAGCGCGGTGGCACTGCAAACCCACGCCGATCTGGGTCCCGACCCGGTCGCGGTGCAGGCGGTGGCGGCCAACGCCCGGCTGTCGATGGCCGCGGGCGGCTCCTATCTGCTCGCGCGCCTGGACCCGGGAACCCCGGCGCCGCTGGCCGCGGGGATCCGCGCCTTCGCCGGTGATCTGCAGGAGATCGCGATGAACGCGCTGGCCGGGGTGAGCAACGATGATCCGGGCCAGTCCGCCCGGCTGCATCATGCTCAGGTGACCAACGAGCAGATCGTCGCCTTGTGTAAATGAGGGCGGTTTAACCATCCCGGGTCGGTGCTTTGCGGGGTAGTGGTGGGTGGGGGCGATCGACGGCCCCGGTGTGGTGTTGCGCCGTTGCTGGCCGACGGCCGCATCGCCGAGCTTTCTGCTGGTCAGCGGGCTGGTCTTTCCAGAGCCTGTGCTTGGCCAGGCGGCTGCAAGTTAGGTTTGGGTTAATCTAAATGTTACTCATGGGCTAATCTACCGCTGTGTTTGCTGAAGCAAACTAAATATACAGGGTCTTTGCCACTGCAAATACCGCCGGGCTAATTCGGCTTGCCCGGGCCGTCGGCAGCCGCAGGTGGGGCAGCTTTGTGGTCGACCCCCCAGTGATCGGACTCATCGGCCCCGACCTGCACCGATGGCGCCGGGCCAGACGCGGGGAGAGTCTGACCGCACCGGCACCGCCGCGCCGGAGCCGACCCGGATCTGGACAACGGTCGGCAACTGATTGCATCCGCAAAATGGTTGGCAAACTTTTTTGCTGTTCCATCTCGTTTCCATCACATTACGGCCCCCGGTGGTGTTAGTGTCCGACCGACTTCGGCCGACATGGGATCCATTTCCGCCGAAGTTGACGGCAACGCTGGGTATCTGAAGCTAAGGAGTAATTGTCGTGTCCAAGACCAAATCATCTCTTTCCCCGTTCGTCACCATCCCTGGGACGGTGGCGTTCGCGGGGCTCGCCGGGGCGAGTGCCCTGCTGGTCCCCGCCGAAGCGCTCGCCGCGCCGACGGCACCGCTGCCGCAGCAACCGGCGAACGTCCTCTCCGACCTCGAGGGCCTGTTTGGCCAAGCGATCGCTACGCCCACCGCGGCCGCGGCCGCCCCGGCCCAGGCCAGCGACATCGGCGGGATCCTCGGTGGCCTCTTCGGGGGCATCCCGATCATTAACATTTTCATCGCCAACGGCACCAACGGTGCCAACGGCGGGCCGGGGGCGCCCGGCGGCAACGGCACCGCGGCCGGGCTGTTGATCGGCGACGGCGGCAACGGCGGCAACGGCGGTCCCGGCACCGCCACCTTACCGGGTGGCGCCGGCGGTAACGGCGGTGCGGCCGGGCTGCTGCTGGGCAACGGCGGCGAGGGCGGCAACGGCGGGGTCGGCGGCGTCGGCGGGGTCGGCACCACCGGCATGGCCGGTACCACCGGCACGGGCACGGCCGGCACCGCCGGCACCGCCGGCGCGACCGGAGTTAACCCCGCCGCGTTTGGCCCCCCCGGCATCCCTGGCGCCCCCGGCGTCGGCGAGACGCAAGCCAACGGCGCCATCATCGGCGCCGCCGGCGGCAACGGCACGCAGGGCTTCCCCGCCGGGGTCGGCGGCAACGGCGCCGGGGCTTCCGCGCCGGTCGGATCTAGCTTTAATCTCATCGGCGGGGCCGGCGGTAGCGGCGGTGCCGGCAATGCCTCCAACGCCCAAGGCCCCGGCGCTAACGGCGGCGCCGGCGGGTCCGCCCAGTATGGCACTACTTCTGTTAGTTTCGGCGGGGTCGGCAGCAATGCCACCGGCGGGGCCGGCGGGGCCGGCGGGGTCGGCGGGACCGGCTTCAACGGCGGCAACGGCGGCACCGGCGGGGATGTCGCCCCCAATTTCGCAGGCGCCCAGGTTAGCAACACCGGCGGCGCGGGTGGCGCCGGCGGTAACGGCGGCACCGGCGCTGCGGGCGGTCCCGGCGGCACCGGCACCGCGGGCGGTGCCGGCGCCAACGGCGGCAACGGCGCCACCGGTGGTGCCGGCGGCACCGGCACCGCGGGCGGTGCCGGCGGCAACGGCGGGGCGGGCCCGGCGTTCGGGCTCGGTAACGGCGGTGCCGGCGGCGTCGGCGGCGTCGGCGGCACCGGCGGCACCGGTGGTGCCGGCGGTCCCGGCGGCAACAGCGTCGGCGGTACCGGTGGTCCCGGCGGTGTCGGTGGTACCGGCGCCCCGGGCGGCAACGGCGGCAACGGCGGCGACGGCGGCACTTCCGTTCCGCCCTTCTTCCCGGGGGTGGTTAACGCGGGTGGCACCGGTGGTGCGGCCGGTCTGGCCGGTGCTGGCGGCCCCGGCGGGCTCGGCGGCCCCGGCGGCCCCGGCGGCCCGGCTGGGATACCCGGTTTGGGCGGTCTGGGCGGCCCCGGCGGTCTCGGCGGCAACGGTGGTAGCGGCGGTAACGGCGGCGCCGCGGGCCTGTTAGGCACCGTGGGCATGGGCGGTGCCGGCGGTAACGCCGGCGCGACCGGCGCGACCGGCGCGCCCGGCGCCACCGGTCAGGCCATCCCCGGCGCGACCGGCACGGCCGGCGCCACCGGCTCCGCGGGCGCATCCGGCGCCGCTGGTAAGGCCGGCCGCAACGGATGACCGGCAGCGCGCAGGGCCGGTAGGAGGGCACTGTTGTCGGGTACCGGGGGTGTCGGTGATGCCGGCGCCCCCGGTGCCTGCGGTGTCAGGCCAAACCGCCGCCGGCGCGCCGGCGGCGGGGGGTGTCGATATTTGCGTAGGGTGTGGGCACGCTCCCACCGCGAGAGGGACCGCCCGGCCCTGGACGATTATCGGGACGCGACCCCTACCTGCGGCGTCGACGGTGACCTGCGCGGGTCAGCGCGTGTAGGTGCTCAGCTTTTTGCGGCGTAGGGGTCGCGGCAAACTCGACGGAAGACGGTGCGATTGGCTGATTCGACTATGCTCTGGCCATGTCCGACGCGGTGACCACGCGCCCCGCGATCTGCCTGAACATGATCGTCCGCAACGAGGCGCACATCGTGTGCGAGGTGCTCGATTCGGTCGCGCCCTACATCAGCTCGTGGGTGGTGGTGGACACCGGCTCCGACGACGGGACCCAGGATCTGATCCGGGGCCACATGGCCGGCCTGGGTATCCCGGGTGAGCTTCACCAACGGCCGTGGCGCAACTTCGGCCACAACCGGTCCGAGGCGCTGGCCCTCGCCCAGGGCCACGGCGACTACATCTGGGTCATCGACGCCGACGACATGGTGGTGGGCACGCCCGATTTCGGCCGGCTCGGCGCCGACGTCTACTGCCTGCGCTGCGACGACGGCGCCAGCTACTGGCGCCGGCAGTTGTTCCGCGACGGGGTGCGCTGGCGCTACGAGGGTGTCCTGCACGAGTACGCCGTGTGTGACGACCCGATCGTCGAGGAGCGCCTGCAGGGTGAGTACTACATCGCATCGCGCCGCCTGGGCGCCCGCAGCCGGGATCCGCAGAAGTATGCGCGCGACCGCGACCTGCTGCTGGCCGAGGTCGAACGCGCCCCCGACGATGCCCGATCGGTGTTCTACCTGGCCCAAAGCTACTTCGATCTGGGTGATTTCGTCCACGCGCGTGAATGGTATGCGCGGCGGGCCGATATGGGTGGCTGGGACGAGGAGCTCTACTTCGCGCTGTTTCGGGTCGCCGAGTCGATGCTGCAGCTGGGTGAGCCGTGGCCGGACGTGCAGGACGCCTACCTGCGGGCCTGGGAGTTCCGCCCGACCCGCGCCGAGCCGTTGTATGCCATCGCCTTCAGGTACCGCACGCTGGAGCGCTATCAGCTCGGCTACCTGTTCGCGCAGCGCGCCGCCCAAATACCGCTGCCCGAACAGGACGTGTTGTTTGTCGGCGCAGGCGTCTACACCTGGCGCGCGATCGACGAGCAGGCGGTGTGTGCATCCTGGATCGGCAAGCACCCCGAGGCGTTCACGCTGTTCCGGCGCCTGCTGGCCGGGCGCGACATCCCCGACGACCAGCGGGCCAGGATCGCGGCCAACCGCGACCTGTCGGTGCCGGCGATGATCGAGGCGGCGACACCATACCCCGACGAGCTGGCGCAGCGCCTGGTCGCGGGTCCGCGCGACAGCGCGGTCACCGTCAGCCTGGTCGCCGGGCCGGGTCGCGCCGCCACCGAGCAGACGCTGAACTCGTTTTTGCGCTGCTGCTCCGACGTGGCGCGGATCGGCCGGTTCCTGGTGGCCGATGCCGGCCTGTCGGCGCAGGACCGCGCGCTGCTGCTGCAGCGGTACCCATTCCTTGAGTTCGGCCCTGCCGGCCCCGGGGACACCCCCGCCGGCCCGCTTGCGCAGATCCGCGGTCAGATCGGCGGACGGTGGTGGCTGCATCTGGGCGAGGGCTGGCGGTTTTTCGCACCCGAGGAGTTCATCAGCCGCCTGACCGCGGTGCTCGAGGCGGAACCGCAGGTGTTGCAGGTGGGCATCAACTTCGGTGATGCGGTGAAGCTGACCGGCACCTGCGCGGCCGAGGACGCGGTGCGCCGGGGCGCCGGGACCGGCCGCTACCTGCTCACCGATGCCGCGGCGAGCGGCCCGGCGATGTTCGATACGGCGCGTCTGGATCGGGCCGGCGGGGTCGATGGCACCGACCCCGATGGCCTCGCCGCGCTTGGCCGGCGGGCGGGCGCCGCCGGGCTGCGCACCGCAACCCTCGACGAGGTGCTCTGCATCGCCCAAGTCTGACCCCGATGCAGAAGCTCTCGTCACCACATCCGATGATGGCCGGGGTGATGCCGGGCCTTGTGCACACCGCCCCGAATATGGCGGCCCGCAGGTGCCGCCGACCGTGCAGTGGCCACTAGTTGAGGGGAAAACATGCATGTCCTAGCCTTCGCGCCGACAGTCAGCGCGGTCATGAATGTCCAGGGCATCACCGCAAGCGGCTTCCCCATGCGCTGTTACTACGTAACACGGTTTCCCAGCCAGATCACGGTGCCGCTGGTCCTTGCCGTCTACACCCAGACCGGCCACGACCACGACATGCGCCGCTACATCGTCGCACACTCACCGCATGGTGAACGCCTCAGCGTCTTGGTGTGTAACTGGCATTGGCCCGATGAGGAAGGCGAACCGTTCAAGTTCCGGGCCTTCGCCCCCCAGCTGATCATCCCGGTGGCATTCGCGGGCGTGTACAAGATCGGCTTGTACCACAGCCAGGACGCGACAGAAACCGCCTATCGGTTTCCCTTCCCGGTCAAGGCCGGATCCGCGGCGCCACCCCCACCGCAGCCCTAAATCGGTGGGAGGTGGCCCCCGACATAAAACCGCTGAGCCGCAAAGGTTAAAAGGCTGGAGCAACCTGGATTAACGAAGAGTGAAGCATCTTCCGGTCGCCTGTCACAGGGCTGGTCCGTCGAGGCTGGGCTGAGCCCAATGGGGCCGCTTATCGGGTCAGGATGTGGCCGGTGGCAGCCTGTTTTCGGAAGATGAATACACCACGCTGGCCGTGGACCGTCTCGTAGTGCAGGTCGAACCAGGATTTCAGGTCCGGTGACCACGGGATTTGCCGGCAGATCCAGATCGAATCGCTCCGCCACGACCCTAACGTATACAAACAGATACTAACGGATACGAACGATCGGTTGGCGGGACCGACGCCGTATCGACTCGGCCCGTCATTCCCGACGCGACGGCCCGCACCAGGACGATCCCGTCCGAAAGAAGAACGCCTGATCTGGGCCGCCCGGCCGTCGCTGCTGTGAGACGCGCCGATGCGTTGTTGTCTCTGGCAATACCGCGTCTACCGCGCCGGTCTCAAGCGCCGGATTGCCTCCACGACCGATGGGTGTAGACACAAGTAGACTACACGTATGTCTACATCCACGACGACGATCAGGGTTCCAATCCAGACTCGTGACCGCCTAGCCGCCCAAGCCCGTGAACGAGGGATCTCGATCTCCGCTCTCCTCACCGAGCTGGCCTCCCAGGCCGAGCGCCAGGCGATCTTCCGCGCCGAACGCGACGCCACACACGCCGAAGTGACTGCCCGCGCCGTGCGCGAGGAGGACCGCGATTGGGAGGACACCATAGGCGACGGCCTTGGCTGAGCCGCGACGGGGAGACCTCTGGCTAGTCAGCCTTGGCGCCGCTCGCGCCGGTGAGCCCGGCAAACATCGCCCCGCCGTAGTCGTCTCCGTCGACGAGCTACTCACCGGCATCGACGACGAACTCGTCGTGGTCGTGCCGGTGTCAAGCTCCCGCTCGCGCACCCCACTTCGGCCACCCGTCTCGCCCGCTGACGGTGTGGATACCGATAGCGTCGCCGTCTGCCGCAGCATCCGCGCAATCGCCCGCACCCGCCTAGTGCAACGACTCGGCACCATCAGGCCCGGCACGATGCGCGATATCGAAGAGGCCCTGGCCCTCATTCTCGGCATCCACACGGCACCGGACCGCGGCGAGCGCGCGGTGTCGTCGCGGGCCGTGCTGTGGCACTGCGAAGACCGCATCGTCCGATACGGCAGCCAGACCATCGTCTTCTGAATTCTGTGCAGGCGCTTGCGTCGACGCAGATACCGTGAGCGTCGTGTTTCTGTTGCGATAAGGTGGCAGGCTATAGACGCTTCGCTTTCCGCGAATGCCGCTGAGCTGCATGAATTCTGGCGCGACCTTGTGTCCTGGGATGTCGATCGAGGGGGCCGCATCGCCGCCCCGCCGCGGTCGGTGACATCAACCTGCTGCTTTCCAATCTGAAGCGCGAGGGTTACGTCCAGGTCCCCGAGGCGTTTTCCGAAGCGTGCATCGCTTCGATCCGCGCAGCCGTGGGGAATTCCTCTGCTGTTCGCGTTCGTCTGGGCATCTCTTCCGCGCCCTAATTTAGAACGGCCCTCAACCCGCCTGCTGGTACACGAGCCAGCGCATCTCGATCGGGCTTTTTTCCCGCTCGACGTCGAACACGTCGAGGCCGCTCACCCACTCGGCATACCAGCTCGTCGGCGGCCACGCGCCGTCGGGCAGGTGCGCTTTCTCGAACTCATATACCGAGTCGTCGGCCACAAGCCCAAGCGGTAGTGCGGCTGCCGCAGTAGACATTTCGTCCCGTGTGAAGATGCTCGTGTAGCACTGCTGCCCGAGTTCACGCGCCGCATCGTCGGGCGTGTAGTCCTCGTGCGCCAAGAACGCGTTGAAGACCAAGCGTCCACCGGGAGCCAGGCAATGAGCGGCGAGCTCGAACATGCCGCGCAACTGCTGCGTCGTCCGGAAATCGGACACCACCTCGGACAGCAGAATCAGCTGGTAGTCCTGTCGGAGATCGTCCATGGTCGAGAACACGTCGCGCTGGATGACGCGCACATCGAGGGATTCCCGCTCGGCGTGGCCGCGGATCATGTCGGCGAACTTCGCCGTCAACTCCACCACGTCGACCGGATGGCCACGTCGTGCCAAGGCCAGGGCATTGCGCCCAGTTCCCGCGCCGATATCGAGCACACGATGCGCTCCGGGATCGGTCGCTTCATTCGCCAGTGCCCATATGCGCGCATCCGGTTCGGTGCCGAACAGCTGCGGCTCGCGCGTGCCGATCCAGTTCTCGTAGGCGCCCTCCACCGTCCACCATTGGGCCTTAACGAGGTAGTTCAGCATCGTGCCGACGGAAGCGTTGAACGAGATCACGATGGACGAACGCGGGGAGGCCGCGTAGGCCTGTGCCAGCTGGCCCTCCAGCGCCGTCCTGACATGCGCAAGTTGTTCAGCGGAAAACCCCCTACCCACAGCGGCAAACAGGGTGTCACACATCTTGACGTACTCATCGAGCATGTCCGGAACGGCGGGCAGCGTGATCTCGCCGGTGACCACCGATCGGCGATACAACCGCCGGGCCATGGCCTCATGCAGCAGCGTCGCACGACCGACTGCGCTGGGGGGCAGATTCTCCATCAGACCCTTCTACCCGACCGAGCGTGCGTTTTGCCAGGCCTACTGCGGGTGATTTCGGCGACCGAGCGCCCGAGCCGGTCGATCGCAGCGACCACCAGGGTGTCGTCGGACCGGGCGTAGTCCAGCATCGCCGCCAGCCCGGGCCGGGCGGTCTTGGCCGATCCGGACAGCTTGTCGGTGAACACCCGTGCCGGGTCAACCCCTGCCCGGCTCAAGGCCGCCAGCTGGGCGTCGAGATCCTGGCCGGTGGTGCTCACGTGTCGACCGCCACGCTGATGGGACCACTTTGAGCAGGGTTTAGCCATGGTCATGGGACCACCCGTTTGCCAGTAATGGGACCACCCGGCGCGTCTTGCCGGGTGGTTGCTCGATTGCTGGATCGGATCACTTCACGTCGATTGATTGTGGAGGGTCCGGCTGATGTTTCGGGAGGTTTCGGTGACCGAGGTATGGGAAGTTCTTCGGGCCTGGCTGTCGGGGTCGGGGCTGCGGAAGGTGGCCGCGCAGGCGGGGGTGGATCGCAAGACCGCCCGCCGGTACGTGGCCGCGGCGGAGGCTGCGGGCCTGGCTCGTGACGGCGGGTTGGGCCAGCTGAGCGATGAGCTGGTCGGGGCGGTAGTGGCAGCGGTGCGTCCGGATCGGCCCCAGGGCTATGGGGTGACGTGGGAAGCGTTGCAGGCCAACCACGATCGCATCGAGAAGTGGGTTGGCAAGGGTCTGACGGTGGTCAAGATCGGAGACCTGCTGGCCCGTGAAGGGGTGCTGGTGCCACAGCGCACGCTGCACCGCTACTGCGTGGCGCGCACCGACTATCGGGGCCGGCAAGACACGGTGCTGGTGGCAGACGGATCGGGCGGCGGGTGCTGGTGCGCGCCGATCTGGATCGGGTGCAGGCGTTCTGCGATGGGGAGCTGGTCGCTGATCATGAGCGCATCTGGGCCACCCATCAAACGATCTCTGATTCCAACCATGTGGAGGCGGCGAAACTGTTGCACCGTAACAAAATAGGCGCGTTACGGCCAGCAGCAGCTGAACCTGAAGTCGAGGTCCGGGAACTCGCCGCCTACGACACCGCGCTCGGGGTGGACCTCGATGGCGGGGTGGCCGGATGAGCACCACCAAGACGGCTGCACGCCTGTCTGGTCGAGGCTGAAAATGTGTGCCCGGGAAGCCTCGTCAGCAGCCGGTGGCCGCTCGGAGTGTGCGGCAGGCCTGGTGCAGACGCGCTGGAGACAAGCGGGTGATCCGGCGTCGGAACGCGGCGCGCGGCAGCGTGTGAATGTTGTCGAAGTTGACAACGCAATCGCTTGGCACGCGGTCCTCGGCGGCGGTCAGTTCCAGCTCAGACACCAGTCCTCTACGGGTGCGGGTCAATGCGGCTACGATGACCGCGCCGATCCGGTCGGCAACAGGGTCTCTGGTGAGAACGAGCACGGGCCGGTCGCCGCCGGGAGTCGCGGCAAACCAGAGTTCACCGCGTCGCATCGGCCCAGTCGGTCCAGTCCTCGGCAGGCCCCCAGTCGGCAACCTCGGCGAGAGCCTTCTCATCATCGGTCACGGGCTGCTCGGCGTAGGCCTGCACGTCTTGGTCCGCGGTGAGCTCGGCCAGGTGGCGTCGTAGCGCCTCGCGAAGAAGCTCCGACCGGTCGATGTGCAGCCGACGGGCCCACTGCTCGACCGCGGCCGCGTCCTCGTCGTTGACGCGGAAGCTCATCATTGTCATACAACGATTCTAGATCGTAAGACGCTGCTAGCCAGTCCACTCGCGCCGTCGTACGAGACAGGAACTGATCACGATCGTTTGTCTACAACCGAGACAGCGGCGGATCGGGTGGCTCTCGACGGTGGAGCGGCGCGGGCCCCACACCACCAACCCCGCCATCGGATGCTGGGAATAAACTTGTGCTTTGCTTATCTAAGCCACAGGTTAATGCTTTCTAAGCCTCAGGTGGGGCTGGTACCTAATAACGAGGGCCAGATGCCAGCCGTAGGCCTCACCCCCTCAGACTGGCGGCGCCGCCGCGTTACTCCTAACCCAGCAGCGGCGGCGCCGCCTAACTGGATCACACCGGTTAAAGACCGGCTGAAGTTTCTCAGAACTTCAGCTGATCGGACGACAGCAGTTTGGGCGGTGTAGTCGAACTCGCCGCCCGTTGCCCGGATCGCCGTGGTCGTTGCCGCCTGAACTCCGACCCGATGTTATGCGACATGAGGCGAGGTCCTGTATAGGTTCGGGGTACATCCACCTCTCGTGTTGGCGGGACACAACATCGGCGCCGGCGCGGCGCGTGGATCGTCATTCATTCAGCAGTGGCTCCTTGGCGGCTAAAGAGCTCGCCCTGACCTGTCATAGAACCGAGACAGCGAGTTGCGAGCCGCCGGTCGACGAAACGCTATGAGCGGCTTCCCCGGCGGACGCTAGTGTGCACACTGTTGTCATTTGGCACGGTATGCGTCCGCGCGGCTGAACACGCCGGCGATGGTGACTTGCTGACGCTCGTCGTCGATTCTGTAGATGACGCGGTAGGTGCCGCGGCGTGCGCTATGGCGATCGTGTAACGGTGGGCGGAGCTGCTTGCCCACGCGGTGCGGATTGTCGAGCAGTGGACCGATGATGAACTCATAGGCAGCGAATGCCACCGATTCGGGAAGTTGTTCGGTCAGTTGTTTTCTCGCGGTCGGAGCGATTATCGGCTCGTATCGCCGGTCGGTCACGTCCTAGCTCGGCGTGCTTGCATCGCTGCGGCAAGGCTGTCCTGGTTCTCTCCTTCCCCGCGGGCGAGCTCAGCATCGGCCTCGGCAAGGGCGTGGAGCGCCGTCGCGTCGGACAGCACTGCAATCGTTTCCTCGAGTGATTCCAGATCGTCGACGGCAAGAAGGACCGCCACGGGGCGTCCGTGCACCGTTACCGTGATCCGCTCGTGCTGATCGCCGACACGGGCCACCAACTCCGACAGATGCGCCTTCGCCTCGGCGAGTGAGCTGACTTCAGACATAGTCATAAGTATGACCAGTTGGCCCCTCTGCGTCCAGGGGGATATCACGCTCGGTGAGAGCCGGTGTTCCGCTGTGGGGTGAGCCACTGTTCCGTTGGCTGGTGAGCCACTGCGACGTTATCGGGTGAGCCGTGGCACCGCTGTGCCGTGCCAG
>Ga0335081_10007445_pt1 | contig 17496 bp, 16 predicted proteins | sample Lox_Sample_35_FD_206713 | JGI IMG/M metagenome (GOLD analysis project Ga0335081, IMG submission 206713) | Soil microbial communities from Loxahatchee National Wildlife Refuge, Florida, United States - Lox_Sample_3.5 | ecosystem: Environmental > Terrestrial > Soil > Wetlands | place: USA... | reverse complement strand
GCAGCCCGATTGTGAGTACAGATGATGACGCTGAGGTTCATCTGCCAGAGCCGGCTTGACCGGAATTCACGGGACTTTCCTTCGCTGGTTGTCCCCTACCCCCTTGCGCGGACCCGTCATAGCCAGCAAGTTCGCACAGTTCGCGATACACGCGCCGCGCCGCCATGGGCACGCGGCGTTGCGAAAAAGACCGCTTCAGAGACCTGTCAGGAAACGACCGGTCCACAGGCGCGTCGACAAAGGACGCCAGACGGTCAAGCCCATCACCACGGAGAACCTGGTTGTAGTGCAGGAACAACCACGATCCTTCGTGCCGATGGATACTCAAGATGTGACGGTACATCAACGTCCAAACCTCGAGGGCTTGTTGAAACGTCATGGGAAGAGTTTTCAAATACGGTTCGTCCCGGCAATTCTTCAGGACGCTTTCTGCCGTCACCGCCGGCTCGCGAAACACGCAGACGAACACCATGTCGCGGAGATACGGACGCCACGCCGGCAGGGTGTAACAGAATCTCGGGTCTTTGAAGCAAAAGGGTTGTTGTTTCACCGCGGCTTGGATTCGCCCTGCCAGTGACTGGTCACAGGGAATCCGTTGGCCGACCGGAACGCACGCCAGCCATAGCTGAAATCTCCCAGGTCTGCGCCGCAGCAGTTTTCCCGGGAGACCGCCATGGTTACGGGGGACAATGGGCAGAAGGAGGCTCTCATTGATCGCTTCCACTTGCGCGGATTCATAGTATCCCTTGGGATTGCTCGCGGTGGGCTTGATAATGTCTTCCCCCATGAAATAGCCGGCTTGGCTCAAGGTGCCGGCCACCATGCTGGTGCCGCTGCGGCCCGATCCCATCACGAAACAGTTATGCATGGTCTCCACCATTTTCACGGTTCTTCCTGAATCGGGCCCACGCGTACCGAATGCCTCCGTTCAACTCTCGCAATGCAATCCGGCGCTGGCTGCGTTTCCGTGCATGGCGAAGCCATTCTCTGGCGTACAACATTTTTCCCAACAGAATGAACTTCATGTAGTAGGCGCCCCGGGCGTAGTCGTTGTCTTTCTGAATGCGTTCCAGGTCCTGGCTGCCCGGTTTGCGGCCATGATGATGATACACCGTCAACTCGGGAACATACGCCCCGGCGAATCCCTGCATCGACGCTCGTCCGCAATAGTCGATGTCTTCACAACGGAAGGGAGTGCCCGCTCCCAACATCGGGTCGAACCCCCCCACCCTCTCGATCACTCGTCTGTGAAAAATCATGTTTGTCCCCTGAATTTCTCCCGCGTTAATGAAGCTGTTCGGGGGAAACAGCGAGAACTTTTCTTCCGTCATGCAGCCGTACGCGGAATCCGTCGGATCGTACAGGAGCGTGCGCCCGCAGCAAAAATGGAACTGTCCCGAGTCGAACACGCAACTGGCCGTCGTCAGAAAGCCCTGAGCCAGATAGCAATCGTCGTCGCTGAACACGATGACTTCTCCGCGCGCCTTGGCCAGTCCGGCGTTGCGAGCGCGCGACAATCCCGCCACGGGCTCAGTGACAATCTCTACCGGAAAAGGAGCCGTGTCCTTGAACGCTCGCATCACCTGCGGTGTTTCGTCCGAAGACCCATTATCGACCAACAGGAGTTCGCCGCCGACCTCGACCATTTCCGGTTGGCTGATGGAGTCCAGGCATCGCTCCAGAGCTGCGGCGCGATTCCGCGTGCAAATTAGGAGCGTCAACTTGATCGGGCACATACGGTACACTCCAACCACATGTTACACCCTGCGAACCGAGCCGAACCGGGCAAACGGGAACCGCCTTTTCGATTCTGACGATGCGTTGCCTCTCAATCGCCCTTTGAATAAGCATTTCAGAATTCTCATGGGACAAGACTCAGCAGACAGATGGGTTCAGGTATCCCAACTCCGCCAGCAAGTCGCCAGCGATATAGCGTCCGGCTGGCGTCAGCGCGCCCGTATCTGCGGGAGGCGAGCGGCGTGCAATTCTGTCTTTGGCGAACTGCCGCATTTCCTCGCTGGGTTCGACTCCGATAAAATCCTCCAATAACGTGCAGGTCGTCAGAGGTTGCCGTAATAAACCCTTGTAACGAATCTCCAAACGGCGATTTTGGGGAATTGCGTCGAGCGCCTCTCGGGCCGCCGTCACGCTAAGCCGCCATTCCAACAGCCCCCTGTGGAAGTGGTCATGGCACAACTCCACCAGTTGTTCATCGCCGTGCTCGCGGGCCAACGCGGCGAGCAGTTGCCAGCGATAACCATCGTGCCCTTGCCACTCGTTGCGGCCAGCCAGAGAGGCAATGGAGCGGGCCACTTCAATGCCATTGCGGATCAAGTGGATGTACATTGCGTCGGGGAAAATCTGGTTAATGAAGTCGATGCGGAAGCTGTTGATCGGCAGCTTCTCAACCAAGCGCGTGCCGTGGTTCAGCCGCACAGCCACCGCAAATTCGCGGCGTATCTGCGCGGCCACGGCTGGCTTGACGTCGCGCGCCGTCAGTCGGATCGCGCCTTTGCGTTCGCGCGCCCGCTCCGTCCACACGTCGGTACGTGGCTCGATAAACCAAATGTGTCGCGGCTCATTCAAATAGGCCAGGCGTCGATGCTGACCGAGCAACTCGCCCAAAACCGTTGTCCCTGACCGGCCGCAGCCCACGATGAATACCGGTTGTTTCAGCACGGTCCAATCGGGAAACGTCCGATAAGCCATGCGTTGAAGCGTCCCCCCAAAAGATCTCATGTTCTCCCGAAAACCAGCACAACTTTATCTGCTGGCGTAGACGGTGGCAAGCGTTTCCGTTTCGGCCCTTGGGAGCGCCAAGGAGCAGTCCCGATGCGGGGGCCGGTACTGCGTGCGCCACGAGATGCTTCTCATAGCGTGCCAGCGGCGCAAGCCGTCAGTCCGACGCGAACCGCATGAACTGCGTGCAGTTGACAAGAGTTTTCACTTGCTTGGTTGTGTTCAACCGGCATTAATAGCGCTGTGGTAACGACCATACCAGCGAACAGCAACACTCGCACATGGGAAGAACCGGGACAGGGCCAGGGCCCTCCCCGCAAGATCAACCTGAAGGCTGACCTTGTCTATTTGCGGCGTTTGGTGCGCTATCTGAAACCTTACCGAGGCCGGCTCCTGATTGGTGTGATTGCGGGTGTGGCGTGTGGAGCAATCTCGGGGTTCTTTCCAAAGGCCATTCAAATGGTTTTCCACAGGCTGTTCGAAACCGGTCAGTCGCCGCCGTTGTGGATCGTGGTGACCATCTGCAGCGCCGTCCCGGTGTACTTCGCCCTGCGTGGCATCCTGGGGTTCCTCAATAATTACCTGCTTACCTGGGTGGGCTCTCACGCGCTTCGGGACATTCGGCTGCAACTGTTCACGCATCTGCAGCGGATGTCGATGGACTTTTTCGTTCGGACCCGCGTGGCGTCGTTGATTCAACACGTCAGCGGAGACACCGCGACGATGCGCGAGTCCATGGTGAATCTGGCCGTGGATGTCGTGAGGCAACCGATTACGTTGATCAGCGCAATTTGTGTGATTGGGTACATCAATCCTTGGTTTAGTTTGGTGGCGCTACTGTTGGGCATCATTTGTCTGGTGCCGATCATATACTTCGGCAGAAAAGTCCGTAAGTATAGTCGGGAGGAACGAAAGCTCGCCCGCATCGCGTTGGGCGCTTTGCACGAAACCTTTACCAACGTGCGGGTAATCAAAGCCTACCTGTTGGAACCCCGTCAGAATGCGCATTTTGATGGGGTGATCAATCGCCAGATTCGTCGCCAACTGCAGATCAAACGGCAACGCGAGTTTCTATCGTCGTTGATCGAGCTGATCGCGTCGTTGGGCATCATGGCCGCAGTGTTGTACGTGTATGTGACCAAGACGAAGTTTTCTGATTTCCTGGGCATCGTCACCGGCTTCTATTTGATGTATGAGCCCCTAAAGAAGCTGGCCGGCCTCCACCAGGAAAGCCAGCAGGCACTGGCAGCCTGTGAACGCGTGTTCCACTTGATGGACGGCCTGCCCACGGTGCAGGACGCCGACGGGGCATTAGAGTTGAAACAATTCCGACGTGAAATCCGCTTTGAGAATGTCAGCCTCGTGTATGCGAGGAACCGTCCGGCAGTGCAGAATGTGAACCTCGTGATCCCGGTTGGAACGGTGTGCGCCTTGGTCGGGCCGAGCGGCGCGGGCAAGAGTTCTCTGGTAAACCTGTTGCTGCGGTTCTACGACCCCACGAACGGTCGGGTACTGATTGACGGCCAGGATTTGCACGAGGTCCAGATGCGTTCGCTCCGCCGACTGATCGGATTGGTGACGCAAGAAACCCTCTTGTTTGCGGATACCGTCGCCACCAACATCGGACTGGGACGACCTGATGCCAGTCAGCAGGAGATCGTGGAAGCCGCCCGACGGGCGAACGCACATGAGTTTATCATGACCATGCCGCAGGGCTACGAAACGGTGCTCGGCGAACGCGGTCAAAACCTCTCCGGCGGTCAGCAGCAACGGATCGCGATTGCCCGTGCGATTTTGAAGGATCCGGCGATTCTGGTGCTCGACGAAGCGACCAGCGCTCTGGATTCCGAGAGCGAACAACTGGTGCAGAAAGCGTTGGCCGAATTGATGCGGGGACGGACGGTCATTGTCATTGCCCATCGTCTCTCCACCGTGCGTCATGCCGACCAGGTGGCGGTGTTGGACGAGGGACGCATAGTCGAATTGGGGCCGCACCGGGAACTGATCGAGCGCGACGGCTTGTATAAGCGCCTCTACGATCTCCAATTGTTGCCGGCGTAAAGCGGGTGGAAAAGCGGGTCGGCGGTGGCTACACGTCAAACTCCGGAAACTTCGCAAATAGCAGGCGCTCCCTTCGGCGGACCAAGTGCTTCAATTCCGGGGTGTAATAGTTCGTCCACGGTTTGTCATCGCCGCGTCCCCCTTCTTTGGGAAAGACCTTGCCAGACTCGAGAATAAAGTGCACCCGTTTTGGCGGATGACCGATCTTCACGAGAAAATCATGCAATTCCTGGTTGAGATGATCGGTATGGATGAACTCCACGGGAAACATATCCGCGTCAAACCTGCGTGCGGCGATATAATCGGCATCGATTACAGGAAAGACCGCTTCGGGCTTGCGGAAAAAATACTTTACGAATTGCTCGGTCTGTCGCCCCAAAGCCTCTTCCGGCGGCAACGCTTCGTTCTTGAGTTGCAGGAACAGCGTATTGCTCAGGTCGATAAACTCGCCGAATGTCAATCTTGGATAATTCGGGAACTGTTTCCGAAGTTGTTCGAGATCGCAGTAGTCTGGTGGCTGATCTTTCCACCAGCCAAACTCGTACTGTGAGACATACCGGTCATAGGGATTCCGAATCGTGGCGAGAATCGGCCGGCGCCTGTGTGACTCGGGGATTTCGCTGCACGTCCCGTGCTTCAATGTGTCCAGCATCAGTTTGGAGCCTCGCACACGCTGCACGACCCGGGTGATGGCGCGAGCCTGCTTGACGGGCTCGTAAATGCGACTGAGCATCTCCGTTACAAATGTCCCCCCGGTCTTGGGTTCATGGATGAAAACAAAATCGTCAGTCAAAATCATAACGCGCTCGAATTATCGCTTGCCCCATTCGGGAGGATTCTCGACCCTGCCGAACAGCGCACGTGTTCGTCTGTATCCAGTGCGCTCAGGGATTCCTTTAGCCACGGCACAACCGCCCGCTGAAAGACCACCGGGCTTTCGATCGCCGCAGACCAACCGCGGCATGTTGTTTGTTCTGGAGTTCGCAGCCCAACTCCGCCAGTAATTGGCCGCAGTGGCTTTCAAACTGCTCCACCTCCGTGGCAGAAAGCTCCGATCGCCAGCGGCCAATCCTTTTGGTCGACACAGGCTGTTTGGTCCTTGCGTGCCAGGCCTGCCGGTGCCTGGGAATTTCCTGTTCGGCATCTCGATGGTAAGAAAGCATGTCTGGCTCAAACCTCTCTCCTAAAAAGCGGCAGATTGCCCGGAGATTTCTCTCTGGTTCGCGAACCAGATCCCTGTAGAGAACCTCAAAGTACCCCTCTTTCCCCAAAACGCAGCCCTGGACGCGACCCTCGGTCACCGTCCTGCGCCACAGACTGGCGATTTCCATGAGCGAGCCGTTGTACCAAGGGGTCTCCTTCAGCGAGCAGGCCACATCCCGTCCATCACGAACGATGTGAATCATCTGCGCGTCAGGAAAAATCCCATGCAATAGATCCAAGTGCTCGACATAATCCGGTGTTTTGTCTCCCCAACGCAATTTGCCCTTGGTCTGCGCGTATTCGCGAAAAACAACTTCCCACAAGCTACGCCAGTCACAGCGTACCCCGTCCAGCTTTCTGCGTACCGCTGCTGCATCGAGCTTCCACTCAAGAAAGCGTGGATGCAGGGACAAGGCAGCCCAAAACTGCCTGCGGGAGACGTTTTCCCCCAGCTTCTCGTACAATTCAACAATGAAATGCGATTCGGGAGGCACACACAGCCGGGAATGTCGATTGAGCATCAATCGCAGCAGCGTTGTGCCGGAACGCGGCGCACCGACAATGAAAAACGGCGACTCCATGCGCTTGGTTTCTCCTCTCAGAGCAATTCAGGAAAAAACTAACGCGACCCGCGTGGCACAGCAAGTCGAATTCGATGTGCTTCGCAAACTTTTTTGCGCGGGACACTTGTGAGAGCCGCCGGCTGACAGACGGCGCACAACGCACCGCAATTTGGAGCGCCTGCTGAAACGTCAGAGCATTCTTGGAGTTATCTTTTCCTCAGCCAAGACAGCCTTTCCACGTTGCCGACAAATTCGACCCGCCCGTCGCGCGCCACTTCGTTCAGCAACTGCTTCACGCCCGGCGCGTCAACGTCATGAAATGCCACCATGCCGTCATGGATGACCAATGGAAACCACGCGTCGAAATCTGCGCGAACTCCTTCGTAACTATGGTCGCCGTCCAACCAGAGCAAGCCTACATCCCGTCCCCTCCAAGCCTGCGCTGGAATGAGCGAGGGGAGACAGACCACCGCCACTGTTTCACCGACGCCAGCCTTGGCCAGATTCGCGTACAACGCTGCCATATCTGGCGGGCCGAATTGTCCACCTTTAACACCCTTGAACGTCACGTGAGGATCGATGGCGTAAACGCGCGCGCCGCTGCCGAGTTGCGCCCCCAACGCCAGCGCCACCGCCGAGCGACCGCGGTACGTGCCAATTTCCACGATGACATTGCTGGCCGGCACCTTCTTGGCCAACTCGATCAGTATGCGCAGTTCGTTTGGGGACACCTGTCCCTCAATTAGTTGCGCCAGCCGCAAAGCCTTGTCCAAACTATCTTCCGGTTTCAGTCTCGCAAGGAGACGCTTCATGGTCGTCACCTTGCGCCGCCGGAGCCGAGACGGTCCGGCCATCCGCGCGTCAACGATGCGCTCAGATACACGGTCGCGCACCCGCGTCTGTCACTGTCGAGATCCGCTTTTGTGTGTCTGGTCAGGGTTGCCATGGGGATAATCTTCCCCCGCGTGGATCAGCATGTGGTTCGTGGCCCGGACACTAGACTTTCGGTGCAGGAAAATGCAACTGAATTCTGGCTGGGGCTGTTGTTCACGAGCCCAGCTTTTCGGGACGGCAAAACTGTTCTGACGCGCTTCATACTTGTGTTGGCCGAGAAACCGGCGCTAGAGTTGTGAGGTGCAAGAGGTTCAGATACCATTGAGCATTGTTGTGGCGACGCGTGATCGTGTCCAAAGCTTGGAGCGGTTGCTGCGAAGTCTCGACCAGCTTCGGTCGCCGGGCGTTTCTTACGAGGTGATCATCGTGGATAATGGTTCGAGCGACGAGACTCCCGGCATTCTCGCCCAGTGGGCCGCCCGGGGCGCTCAACGGCAGGTTCTTCACGTCCCACGACCGGGCAAGGCCCGTGCCTTGAACGCGGCAATCAGGGCTGCCCACGGCGATCTGCTGGCGTTTGTCGACGACGATGTGATTTTGAACTCTTCACATTTGTTGGAGTTGTGGAATTACTTCCGCAGCCATGATTGCGCAGCCGTTCAAGGCGCCGTGCTGTGGCCGCCGGAAGCGAAGGAAGATCCCGAATTGCAGTCGTTGCTGGAACGTTACCGCAGTTGCGTCGTACGGGCGGATTTCCCACCGCACACGCCGCAGCGCAAGCTGCTCGGGGCGAACATTGCCGTCCGCCGTTCAATATTTGAAAAAGTCGGGTTGTTTGACGAGCGCCTAGGGCCCGGTGCCGCTGGCTTCAGTGAGGACGACGAATTAGCCGATCGGATTCTGGCGGCCGGCGGGTGGATTGGTTACGTCCGCGGCGCGGAAGTCGTTCACGAGATCGACCGCAGTCGGTTGACGGAGGAATATTTTCGCCGACGCCACCAACTCCAGGGACGCAGTCGTTTCGTGTACAAACAAAACGGCCTTCTCTCGAGTATCCTGCCGAATATGGTCAAGGCCACGATTCAGTACGCCTGCTACAGTTTACTGGGCAACATTTACAGACAATACCGTGCCAAGGGCCGCTGGTTTCATTACCGGGAAATGCTGGAGCTCACAGTGCGGCGCAGAGGACCGTCGTCCTCAGATAATGCCTTTGCAGACCAGAACGTTGAATTGTCGGATTCGTAGGGATCAGGCAGACTGGCTTCGACGTTTTTCCAGAAGAAATGCGTACTTGGCAAACACGTGAATCATGGTCACCCCGGCGATCAGCCAGCCGCGCCAACCATCTCGCCAGCCCTGGCGGATCACAAGTTGCCGAAAAAAAGCGATCCACGGCGAGAACAGCAGGTAGTACCAATGAGAGGATTTCCCCGCACGATCATATGAATTCGCGCTGATTTGAGCGTATCGGATCGTCCGCTGCAGATGGTCCTGCAAATCCCGGTAGGAATAGTGAAGGAGATCACCATCCAATCGTTTGGTTTCCCCGGCCACCTCCAGCCGGTCATGAGGATCAACGCCGCGCCACTGCGCCCGCTCTTTGCGAACCAGCCGCAGGCGCCATTCGGGGTACCACACGTGCCGGATCCAATCTCCGAGATAGAAGGTCCGACGGTTCACCCAGCAACCATCCTCCCTGGGCTGGCCCACCGCGAACCGGGAATAGATCGCCGCCGCCAATTCCGGTGACACCGCCTCGTCAGCATCCAGGCACAAAACCCACGGCTGCGAGCAGCGTCGTAATGCCACATTCTTCTGGGCGACGTGGCCTTGCCATTTATGAAACTCGAACACCGCCCCGCACTGTCGCGCCAGTTCCGCAGTGCGGTCGGTCGAACCGGAGTCGATCACCACAATCTCCGCAGCCAGATCGCGCACGCTGGCGAGACAGCGTGGCAGGTTCGCTTCTTCATTCAACGTGATGATGGCGATCGACAAAGGTAAAGGTGCATCCACAACCACCGTATAGCGCGCTGGCATCGGGCGTCGCAAGTGAATTTGACGGGCGTGGTCGGCCGGTTGCGGACGAAGCTTGAGAATGGGCGACGGATTTGGAAGACTCTCGGCCAGACGAGCATTGTGAGAATTCTGCATTTGAACAACGAGCGCGGTTGGCGCGGCGGGGAACGTCAAGTGTTGTTGCTGGCCGCCGCCCTTCAGCACAACGGCATTGCCAACGCGATTGCCTGTCGCCCCGGCGGGCTTCTGGAACAAAGAGCCCGCGATGCTCGCCTCCCTGTCTTGTCTTTGGCCGGTAACACCATTTTCGCGGCATTCAGCCTCCTCAAGGCCGTCTCCGATTTCGACCTGATCCATTGTCATACGGGACGAACGCACAGCATCGCCGCCGCCACCGCTTTCCGTCACCACAAACCGATAATCGTAACGCGACGCGTCGATTTCCCTCCAAGATCTTCCGCTTTTAATCATTTCAAGTATCGGGTCACGTCGCGGATCGTTTGCATTTCCCAATTCATTGCCAGGCAACTTCAGGATTGGGGAGTGACCTCGCAAAAGATCAAGGTCATTCGTAGCGCGGTGTTGCCGCCGACACAAAAATCGGCGGAGCCAGTTTCCAAACTGCGCGGTCAATTGGAAGTCTCCACCGACCAAAGAATCGTCGGCAACATCGCGGCCCTGGTCGGGCACAAAGATCACGCGACATTCCTGCGAGCCGCCCGCGAAATAGTCTCAAAAAGGAACGACGTGACCTTTGTCGTGATTGGCGAAGGCGAACTCCGGGGCGATTTGCTGAAATTGCGACGCGAACTCGGACTGGAAAACAAGGTCCACTTCGTCGGTTATCTCCCGTCCGCCGAAAAATTCTTGCCCGCCTTCGATGTATTCGTTTTGAGTTCGTGCATGGAAGGCTTGGGCAGCGTCATTTTGGATGCGTTCGCCGCGGGGGTGCCGGTCGCAGCCACGGCGGCCGGCGGCATCCCTGAGTTGATCCGGGACGGCGAGACGGGTTTGCTGGCGCCGGTGGGGAATGCGTCGGCATTGGCGGCGGCCATCATACGCCTGTTGGACAATCCCGTCGAAGCCGGCCAATTCGTGCAGCGCGCCAAGTCGTTTGTAGCTGACGAATTCTCCGTCGATCAAATGGCGAAGGGTTATTTGCAGGTTTATAACGAGGTCCTGAGCCGGCGCTGAATGTGAATTCGGTCTTGACACCAAATCTGCCCTGCCTGTCTTGTGGCTGAAAATGACAACCGACTTTTGGCAACGCAAGTCCACCGCTTTCACGGGCTGCCTCTTTCTAGGATTGGTTGCTGTGAGTCTGTTTGTGATTCGGCTGGCCGGTCCATCGAATCTGATGGACGACGATCAGGAGCGGCCGGCCGCGTATGTGATGGACGTCGTCCAAAATGGAAACTGGCTCTGTCAGCGCGACGCCACCGGCGACATCACCTCCAAACCGCCTTTGTACACCTGGCTGGCCGCGTTGGCGTCGCTGCCCTTCGGTCGCGTAACCCTCCCGACGCTGTATTTGCCGTCGGCGATTTCAACTCTCGCCATTGCGTGGCTGATTCTCGCAGTCGGACGCGCCCGTTTTGGTCTGGCGGCGGCGTTTTGGGCGGCGCTGACCTATTTGCTTTCGCTGGTCGCCATCAAGCAAGTAGCCCTGGCCCGCACCGATGGATTATTCTCGCTCACGATTGCCATAGCCGCCCTGCTGGCTTATCAGGCGTGGCAAAAACAACGCGGCTGGACCTGGTTTTGGCTGGCTGCCGCAGCGGCGACCTTGACCAAGGGTCCACTCGGCGTAGTGCTCGCTGCCGGAGGTCTGCTGGCCGCCGTGTGGGAATGGCGCAGTGGTCGAACGGTGCCTGTCAAAGGCCCGCACTGGTTGGGAATCGCCTTGTTTCTGCTCATCGCCGGCGGTTGGTTCGCGCTCGCGTATCACAAAATGGGGCAGCCACTCATCAACAAGATGATCCGGCAGGAGGCGGTGGAAGCGGTGTCAAATACACGCGGTGACCTGATCGGAAGCGAATTCTACAAACCCTTTCTGTATTTTCTCGCGCGATTTGGGCCGTGGAGTCTGATCGCCTGCCTCGGATTCTGGCGGGTCATGCGTCGACCGGCTGTTGATCCGCAGGAGCGGCGCTTCGAAAGGTTCTTGCTTTGCTGGTTTCTTGTCGGGCTGGTGATCTTTTCCATGTCTCCTCATCAACGCGGCGATCTGCTTTGGCCGTTGATTCCTCCTGCCGCATGGCTGGGCGGACGCGAAATCGCACGTTGGCTCAGCGGCGTCAAACCTGCCGTGATCATTCCGGGCACGCTCGCCGTAACCCTTGGGCTTGTGGTAGTTGGAATACTGTATTATCGGCAGGCGGCGCAGACGAACGTGTACTACAAACGCACGCAAGGCATGCAGCAGTTGGCTGCCACGATTCGCGACCGCGTCGGAGAACAGTTTCCGCTGACTCACGTGGACGATCCATTTGCGCTGCAATTCGACCTCGGCACGATGCGGCAAGCCGTCTCAACCGAACGAGCAGCAGAATTGCTGCGGGGTAATTCTGCGGCATTTGTCGTCGTGGGCGACTGGTCGAAGCTCAAAAAGTTGCTGGGAACTGCTGCAACATCGGTGCATGAACTGGCGGGATGGCCTGCGAGCGAACAACCATTTGTAAGGATTGTCAGCAATCACCCCCGCTTGGAATGGACCAGTGACATGGTTGCCGCATGGGGCACGCTTCGATTGGAGATCGAAAAGTCTCGGCTAACATATGCGACTGAAACGGAGTTCTCGCTGCGGAGCGAGGACCCACATGGAGCGGTGGCGGTAACCAACGAGTCGGAGATGCCGCGCCGGGTGCGCGCCAGGATCACGGGCAACGGCTGGACCGCTTCTGGCGAACGGCTGTTGGCCAAAGGTGAAACGTTGCGTGTCGAGCATGAATGAGCGCACAACAATCCTCGACTTGCTGGCGATAGTGCTGGTGGGATTGGTCGTCAACTTCTGCTTTCTGAATCGCGAGACGGTTTGGGGGTCACACGAACAACGTCACGCGGTGATTGCCGCGGAAATGATGGAGAGCCACGATTATTTTGTTCCGCGCCTGCTGGGGGAATTGTATCCCGACAAACCGCCCGTCATGCATAACGCGATCATCCTTCTCTACCGTCTCACGGGAAGGATATCGATGCTACTGGCGCGGATTCCCTCGGCGACTGCCGGGATCGTCGGTGCGTTGGCGTTGTATGGCATGGCGATGCTGTTATATGACCGGCGCACGGCATTGTTCGCCGGGCTGAGTGTGTTGAGTATTCCCGGCTACGTAATCTTGTCGCGGATCGCCCGCCCGGACATGATCTTTATCGCAACGATGCTCGTGGCAAGCTGGCTATTCATCCGGGGCATGAAGAGCCGGAAGCGCGGGTCGCGGGCCATGCTCTTTGCGGCAGCCGGCGTTTCCACGGGAATATCTACCCTGACCAAAGGTCCGTACGGCCTCTTGTTCCCGCTGATCGTGGTCGTACTCGCCTCGTTTCGCCGCGACGATTGGCAACGTCCGCGCCTGATCGAGTGGCTCATTTTTGCTGTCGCGTTTGCATTTCTTCTTGGTGTGTGGGCCGTACCGGTCTACCTGCGAGATCACGGCAAATACCTGAAGAGCGTCATCTTTCAGCCGGACCTTGTCACCTTGGGCGAAGGTCCGGCCGGTCATACTCGGCGTCCGTTCTATTGGTATCTCGGTCCTGCGCCCTTGTATTTCTTGCCGTGGACCCTGTTCCTGCCGTTTGTTGTCGTGGATGCACGTCGTCGTTACGGGGCGGCAACGTACATGGCCCTGGCGGTGTTCGTCGTGTTGTCTTCCGTTCCCGGCAAGCGCGACAATTATCTCGGGCCATGGTTCCCGTTTGCCATGCTGGCGGTGGCGAACTCCATCGGGCGCCGCGAGGAGATTCGCTGGGTGCGCCTTTCGAGCCGCATTATGTTGGGATTATCCGTTCTGAGCATTCCACTGTACTACGGATGGATCGAGCCGCGGCTTTCAGGACCGGTCGAGCCGGAACGCGTTTTCGCGGAAAACGTCATGGCGGTGGTGCCGCAGGGTAGTCGCGTTATCGGCTTTCGCGGAATGGGCGAGGCTGTCTGCTTCATCAATTACGAACGAGGCCATCCGCACATCGTGGATGTTTCTGAGGTGCGTCCGCCCAGGCGATTGTTGCGTCTCGTGGAGCGTGCCTTGAATGCCGGCCAGCCCTGCTATGTCATGGTCATGAATCGTGACCTCAAAATCGCGTTGGACGCACTCAAGGACGAGCGAGTCGACCTGATCTTCGAACGCGAAGTGAAAAAGCGAGAGTATTGGAAGCTGTACCGCGTTTCCCGCCGGTGACACCGGTAGGGCGCGGTGCCCCACCGCGCCGATGGGGTGTGTGGATTTATGTTGGCGGCGGGCTGGGCCAGCCCGCCCGACCACCGTCTGCATCTGGCTTATCGTGCAATTTTACAACCGTTTTTGATTGCATGCGCCGGCAATTTTGCGACGATGCGGCTGACCTTTGGGGGAAAGTTGATTGGACATGAAAAAGATACTTTTGTTGGGGATCGGTCGTTGGGGCACCAACCATTTGCGAACTCTGAAATCCCTGCCGGTCGAACTGTTCGTGGCCGAACTGGACGCCAAACGGCTGGAACAAGCCCGCGCGTTGAGCATCGACGACAAGCATCTTTCGACGAACTACAAGGATTTTGCGGCAAAAGTCGACGCGGCCGTCGTGGTCACACCGGCACAAACGCATTACGACCTGTGTCGGGAGTTTTTGGAATCTGACAAGGATGTGTTCGTTGAAAAGCCAATCACGCTGCACTCGAAAGACGCGCGAGCCCTCGCCGGTCTGGCCGAGCAACGCAAACGCATCCTTCAGGTTGGCCATATCTTCCGATTCGACCCGGCCTCGACGTGGTTGCGCGATGCGATTGGCAAAGGCGAATTCGGGAAATTGAAAATCTTGCGCGGCGATTTCAGCGGCTTCAAACGTCCGCGCAACGACAGCGGCGTGACCTTTGCCGATGCCATTCATTTCGTCGATTTGTTCAATTATCTGCTCGGCAAACCGCCGGTGCGGGTGACGGCCTTCATGCAGGACTTCATGGGCCGCGGCATGGAAGACGAATCGTTCATCGCGATGGATTACGAGCCGAACATCTTTGCAACGGTCCATACGGGTTATCATTCCCCCGGCAAGTATCGGACGGTCGAGGTGCTGGGCGATGCGCTGAGCGCGGTGTGCGATTACAACGTCGCGCAGTACAAGATCAAGACGTTCGCCAATCGCCATATCGTGGCTGGCAAAGATGCGAAGGCCGAAGAAGGCGTGACTCGCCAACTCGAATTTCCGCCTGTCGAACCTTTGCTCGCGGAGTTGCGGGCGTTCATCGATTGCGTCGAGAACCGCGCCGTGCCTCGGGCGGGCGGTGAGGCGGGTTACGAATCGGTACGCATCATCGAAGCCGCGCTGGAATCGGTGCGCACGAAGAAGACGATTGCCATGTAGCCGCAGGGTTGCCGCGAGAACACCGTCGCGGCGTCTCAAACCGCCCTTGCGGTTTCGGCATAGCCCGCGCGTTAGCGCTTGCACCGACTGCGGGAGGCTGCACGCTCAACGCGGAACCGTGCATGTCGCCTGCGGAACCGTGTAAACCGCCTGCGGAACGATGTAAATCGGTCGCGGATCCGTGCAAATCGTCGGCGGGACGGGGCAAATCAGTCGCGGACCTGTGTAGATCGCGGGCGCGGGCGTGCAAACCGCTCGCGTGGCAGTGTAAATCGATGACGGAGGCGTGCAAATCGAGCGCAGGAACGTGTCGATTTCAAGCGGAAGTCGTCCTGCAAAAGAATTTGGGGTGATTTTCGATGATTTTTGGAGGATTCGTCAGGGAAAGACCTTTTCGCCGTGCAAAACCCCGCGCTCGGTTACGGCAATGACGTGCTGTAGCCTGCGCAGGCGACACCACATCCATAAAGGCCTTGCGACTTCTCCCTGTCCCATGTAGCCGCAGGCTTCAGCCTGCGTCAGTGCCGTCGAAGTAATTGTCCGGTCTGTCACCTCCGACCCTCCTCCCCGGCAGCGCGAGCGTCCCTGCTTGCGAGTCCTCCTCCCCGTGGTAGCGCGAGCGTCCCTGCTTGCGGCAGTTGCCCTACAGGAGAACGCCGGGGGCTTCACCCGCAGATCACGGATGGCGCGGATGGGCAGAACAACCGCAGCCGGCCACAAAAAGCAGGCAATTCCACGTGGAAACCAAGACCGAATCTGACGCCGCGTCCATTTTCGTTACAACGCACCGCTGCGGGTCTTGCGCTGGGCGGAACCGTCCAGGGGACTTTTGACGGCCAAACCGGGCCGGTTGAGCACGTGTGTATATATTTGCGTCGTGCTCACGTCTTTATGCCCTAATAATTCTTGAACCGTCCTGATATCGCTGCCGCTTTCCAGCAAATGCGTGGCGAAGGAGTGTCTGAAAGTATGGCAACTGGCGGGCTTGGTAATCCCGGCCTTGCGGATGGCGTCCTTGACGGCGCGTTGCAGCAAGGTCTCGGCAGCATGATGCCGTTGTTCACGACCAGTCCGCGGATCACGGGAACGTTTCGCGGCCGGGAAAACGTATTGCCAAGCCCATTCGCGGCGGGCATTCGGATACTTCCGCTCCAATGCATAGGGCAGGTATACGGTACCAAAGCCCTCCGCCAGATCTTGCTGATGCAACAGTTTGACGCGTGCGAGATGTCGTTTCAATGGGTCTTCGAGTGACTGCGGCAGAATCGTGATTCGATCCTTTTCGCCCTTGCCGTCGCGCACGACGATCTGGTGATAGCCGAAGTCGATGTCTTTGACGCGCAGACGAACGCAGTCCATCAACCGCAATCCCGCGCCGTACAAGAGATCGGCCATCAGCCGGTACGTCCCGGTTAACTGCGCAAGCACCGCCTGCACTTCTTCGCGGGTCAGTACGACCGGCAGCCGTTCCGGGCGCTTGGCACGCTCGACGTTCTTAATCCAGCCGAGCGGCTGATGCAAGACGGCGTCGTAAAGGAAGAGCAGGGCGCTTAATGCTTGGTTTTGCGTGGAGGCCGCGACCTTGCCTTTGACGGCGAGGTGAGTGAGGTACGCGCGGACATCCTCCTCGCCCAGCTCTTCGGGGTGACGTTTTCCATGAAACAAGATGTAACGCTTGATCCAGTTCGCATACGCCTCCTCAGTGCGGATCGAATAGTGCCGGTAACGGCAGACGTCGCGGACGCGGTCCAAAAGTTTCGGCTTGCTTGAGCCCACCGGTTTGGCTAAGGTGCTCGTCACAAGAGGAATACTAACAAATGTGGACTCCAAACGGAAGCGGAAATAGACGCCAATCTGGCGTCTTTTTTTACGCCATTATGGCGTCTACTTCATGTTCGGCGATATGAAGTGTTTCTTCCAGATGATTGCCGTATCTCTGATTGCGGGTGCGGCGCTGTGCTTCGCCACATCCGTTCCGCCTCGACCGTTGGACTGGTTAGTTCGCAGTTCTCAGCACATCATTATCGGAGTCGCGACAAATCTGGATGTCTCCACGCAGGACGGTAAGCCGGTTTCGTTGCCGGATGCGCAGATTTCCGGTACTGATGTTTGCCGGTTGAGCGTCGAGGTGGTCGAGGTCATCGAGTCAGACGCCAAGCCAGTACCGAAGACTGTCACGATAGCATACAGCAACAAGTGGATTCGGACTCTCGATGGAGAGAGGAAGGCCTATCTCGGGAAGAGGATGATCTACTTTCTGCGCGGCAAGGACTACGCGCCGGTGGATGTGTTTCAGTTTGTTGGATCAGTGGAGCAACTCGCTGAGGTCAGAGATTTACTAAGGAGGGCCGAACCAAGCGGTGGAGCTAACTCGCACCAGCCTGCGGCTGGTGCTCGCAGCTCACCTCACCTCTGAGGTGATCCGGCAAGAGTTTTTTTAGGCTTTGTTCACGGGATGTTTCCACGGGCTTTTGCCCAGTTCCACGCGATCGAACAGCGCCACCAGCGGACTGCCGCG
>Ga0335081_10007443_pt1 | contig 17501 bp, 18 predicted proteins | sample Lox_Sample_35_FD_206713 | JGI IMG/M metagenome (GOLD analysis project Ga0335081, IMG submission 206713) | Soil microbial communities from Loxahatchee National Wildlife Refuge, Florida, United States - Lox_Sample_3.5 | ecosystem: Environmental > Terrestrial > Soil > Wetlands | place: USA... | reverse complement strand
CGCCGCTCGACCCGCTCGAGGAGCACGCCAAGATCCGCGCTTCCGGCTGGAAGGGCCGCGTCGTGACCGCGTACCGTCCCGATCCGGTGGTCGACCCCGAGTTCCCCGGCTTCGCCGACAACGTGGCGAAGCTGGGCGAGCTGGCCCGCGAAGACACGGCGAGCTGGCGGGGCTACCTCGCCGCGCATCGCGCGCGGCGGGCTTTCTTCAAGACCAGGGGCGCCACCTCGACCGATCACGGTCATCCCAGCGCCGCGACCTTCGATTTGCCGGCGCGGGATTGCGAGAGCCTGCTCGCCAAGGCGCTCGCCGGCCGCGCGAGCGCCGCCGAGGCGGAGATGTTTCGGGGCCAGATGCTAAGCGAGATGGCACGCATGAGCCTCGATGACGGGCTGGTGATGCAGATTCATCCCGGAGCGATGCGCAACCACAACCCCGAGATCCTCGACCGGTTCGGCCGCGACATGGGCGCCGACATCCCGACGCGCACCGACTATGTCCGCGCCCTGAAGCCGCTGCTGGATCGATTCGGCAACGAGCGCTCGCTCAGCGTGATCCTGTTCACGCTGGACGAAAGCGTCTACGCGCGGGAGCTCGCCCCGCTCGCCGGCCACTATCCCATCCTCAAGCTGGGGCCGCCGTGGTGGTTCCATGACAGTCCGGAGGGAATGCTGCGCTTCCGTGCCCAGGCTACCGAGACCGCGGGTTTCTATAACACCGTCGGCTTCAACGACGACACCCGGGCCTTCCTGTCCATCCCCGCGCGGCACGACGTGGCGCGCCGCATCGACTGCCGGTTCCTCGCGCAGCTTGTCGCCGAGCATCGACTCGACGAGGACGAAGCGTTCGAGCTCGCACCCGAGCTCGCCTACAAGCTCGTCAAGCGCGCATACAAGCTCTGATCGCCCGACGTGCGGCGTCGCGACCGACCGACGGGGCGAACTTCCGGACCGTCGCGAGCGAGCGGCCGGAGTCAACAAACGGCCTGGATGTTGCGCTAACGATTTCTCCCGCTCGCCGTGGTACGGCGCGGCGCTCTACGGCTCACTCCCGCGCCGCCGTATCGAGCCAGATCGTCACCGGGCCGTCGTTGATCAGCGCGACCTGCATGTAAGCGCCGAACACCCCCGTCGGCACCGATTTGCCGAGGCCCCGCTCGAGCGCCTGCACGAAGGCGACGAACGCGGGCGCCGCGAGCTCCGGCGGCGCCGCGCCGCTGTACGAAGGACGCGCGCCCGTGCGGGTCGAGGCGTAGAGCGTGAACTGGCTCACCGCGAGAACGTCTCCGCCCGTGTCCGCCACGGACCGGTTCATGACGCCCGCGTCGTCGTCGAAGACGCGCAGCGAGACGATCTTGCGCGCGAGCCAGTCGCGATCCGCCCCGGTATCGGCGGGGCTGATGGCGCACAGCACGAGCAGCCCCGGGCCGATGGCGGCCACCGTTCGTCCTTCGGCGGATACGCTCGCCTCGCGCACCCGCTGGACCAGCGCCCGCATCGGCTTCTCCTCGATTCGCGCCGGTACGCGCGCGCTCAGCGCACGACCTTGCGCTCGACGCGGCTGACCGTGCCGTTGACGAGCGTCACCGTCGTCAGCGTGTCGGCGTCACCGGCGATCGGCAGATAGGACCACTGCTGGCCATCTTTGCGCCGGGCACCCTGACGCAGGTCGGGCCGGCCGATATGGTGCACGACTTCGGGCTCGGTCATGCCCGTGCGCAGAAACTTGCCCTCCGCCGGATCGCCGCCATGAGCCTTGGCCGCCGCCGCGCTTACCCTGGCCTTCTGCGGGCGCGGCTCGGCGGCCGTGACGATCCGCATCGTGCGCGGCACCGGCGTGCCGGGAACGACGGAAAGCGCGGCGGGGTCGCGCTCGAGATCGCGCAGCTCGCGTCCCGGCGCGCAGGCCGTGTCCTGATAGACCACCGCGCGCCCTTCTCGCCGGCGCCCTTGTAGAGGCCGGCACACGCGGGCGCGGCGGCCGCAAGAGCCAGCGCGCGGATCGCGATCATCGATGGCACAGGCGAGCAGTTCATTGCGGGTACCATAGCATCTTTGCTCCGGGCCGGCCTCAGACTTTCGGTGGATGCTCCAGCCAACCTTGCGGCGCGCGTTCGCGACATCGCTCCGTTCCACGTGATGGAGGTGCAGACCGCGGCGCGTGCGCTCGAAGCCGAAGGCCGCAGCGTGATTCACATGGAGATCGGCGAGCCGGATTTCCCGACGCCGCAGCCCGTGCTCGACGCTGCCGCGGCCGGCATCGCCGGCGGCCGGATCTACTACACCTCGGCGCTCGGGCTGCCGGAGCTGCGGCGAGCGATCGCGGCGCATTACCGCGACCACTACGGCGCGCACGTCGCGCCGGAGCGCATTGTGGTGACCGCGGGATCGTCCGCCGCGTTGCTGCTCACGCTGGCGCTCATCGTCGACCGTGACGACCAGATCCTGCTCGCCGATCCGGGCTACCCGTGCAATCGGCATTTCGTCCGCACGCTCGAAGGCGAGGCGCTCGCCGTGCCGGTCGGGCCGGAGTCGAACTACCAGCTGAGCGCGGCGCTCGTCGACCGGCACTGGACGCCGCGCACGCGGGCAGTGCTGATCGCCTCTCCGTCCAACCCGACGGGCACGAGCCTGGCGCGGGCGGAGCTCGAACGGATTCGCGATGTGGTCGCCGGGCGCGGCGGGGCGCTGATCGTCGACGAGATCTACCTCGGGCTCACCTATTCGGAACGGCCGCGAACGGCGCTGGAACTCTCCGAGGAAGCGTTCGTCATAAGCAGTTTCTCCAAGTACTTCAACATGACCGGTTGGCGGCTCGGCTGGCTGGTCGCTCCGGAGCGGCACGTGCGCGACCTCGAGAAGCTGGCGCAGAACCTGTACATTTCCCCCGCGACGCCGTCGCAGCGGGCGGCGCTGGCCTGCTTCGCGCCACAGACCATGGCCATTCTCGAGGAGCGCCGGCACGAGTTCCAGGCGCGTCGCGACTTCCTGGTTCCCGCCCTGCGCGAGCTCGGGTTCCGCATTCCGGTCATGCCCACCGGCGGGTTTTTCGTCTACGCCGATTGCTCCGCCTTCGGACCGGACAGCGAGCGCTTCGCGCTGGAGGCGCTTCAGGCGACCGGCGTCGCGTTCACGCCGGGCATCGACTTCGGCCGCCACCGGCCCGAGGCCCACGTACGCTTCGCGTACACCATTGCCCGCCCGCAGCTCGAGGAGGGCGTGCGGCGCCTCGCCCGCTGGCTTCCCGGATTGATGCGCCGATGAGAGCGATCGCCTGCGCCGTGCTCGCGGCCGCCGCGCTCCTGCTCGCGGGCTGCTCGACCGCCGAGTTCTATTTCCAGGGCATCACCGGAGAAGTGGATCTGCTTTCGCGCGCCCGGCCGATCGCCGCGGTGCTCGCGAACGCTCGCGATCCGGTCGTCAGGGCCAAGCTCGAGCGCGTCGTCGCGATCCGGGACTTCGCGAGCCGCGAGCTGGGATTGCCCGAGAACCTGAGCTACAGGCGCTACACCGAGATCGAGCGGCGGTTCGTGACCTGGAACGTCTTCGCCGCACCCCAGCTCTCGCTCAGCCCGCTGCAGTGGTGTTTCCCGATCGCCGGCTGCGTCAACTACCGAGGGTACTTCAACGAAGCCGACGCCCGCTCCGAGGCCGCGAGGCTCGCGGCCGACGGCGACGACGTCTACATCGGCGGCGTCCCGGCATTCTCGACGCTCGGCTACTTCGCCGATCCCATGCTGTCGACCTTCATTCGCTATCCCGACGTGGAGATCGCGCGACTCATCTTCCACGAGCTGGCGCACCAGGTCCTCTACGCCAAGGACGACACGGTGTTCAACGAGTCGTACGCGGTCACCGTGGAAGAGGAGGGCTTGCGCCGGTGGCTTGCCGCCCAGCACGACCCGGAGCTCGACCGGCAGTACGCCCTGAGCGAGCGCTACCGCACGACGTTTCGCGCGCTGATCGAGCGCGCCCGCGAAAGGCTCGCGAAGCTCTACACGAGCGATGCGAGCATCGAGGCGAAGCGAGTCGGCAAGGCGGAGGCTTTCGCCGCCATGCGCGAGGCATACGAAGCGACCAAACGCGCCTGGGGCGGCTTCAGCGTCTACGACTACTGGTTCCAGCAAGGGCCCAACAACGCGAGCCTGGCGGCCGTCGCGCTCTATACCCAGAAGGTCCCCGAGTTTCAGGCGCTGCTGGCCGCGGAGGGCGGCGACCTGCCAAGCTTCTACGCCAGGGTGAAGCAGCTGGCCGCGCTGCCCAAGGGACAGCGTGAGACGGCGCTCGCCGAGGCGGCGGGCGTGAAGGGCTCCCGCAGTGCGCCTTGACCCACCGCCCAACCTTGATCGGAAGCGCAGTTTCGCGGATAATGATTGGTTTCCTTGCTTTGCCCCCGGTGGGGTAGAGCCGTCGGCGGGACGCGGATTCAGGCGCGCCGCCTTATGCCCCGGGCCCGACGGCGCCGGGCAACGTCCACAAGGGAGCTCACGCGTGAAGCATTACGAGATCGTCTTCATCGTGCATCCGGACCAGAGCGAGCAGGTGCCCGCGATGGTCGAGCGGTACCGCACGATGGTCACCGGGCAGGGCGGCCGGATCCACCGGCTCGAGGATTGGGGGCGGCGCCAGCTCGCCTATCCCGTCGCTAAGGTGCACAAGGCCCACTACGTGCTGATGAATATCGAGTGCAGCAACGAAACGCTCACCGAGCTCGAGCACGCCTTCAAGTTCAACGACGCCGTGCTGCGGCACCTGATCGTGGCGATGCGCGAGGCGGTGAGCACGCCCTCGCCGATGATGAAGGAAGAGAAATCGCGGTCGCTGTCGCCGTCGCTGGCGGCCACGGCGCCCCAGGCCGCGGGGCAGGCGCCGGCGGCAGCCGCGCCGGCCGTGGCGCCCCGCTAGGGCGCAGGCGACGTGGCCCCGACCAACGACGTCACGCTCGACGGGCGGCTCGCGGCACGCGGCGATCTGCGCTTCACGCCGGCGGGAATACCGGCGCTCGACTTTCAGCTCGCGCATGAGTCGACCCAGACCGAAGCCGATGCGGCGCGCCGAGTGGCCTGCGAGCTCGCTGGGGTGGCCATCGGCCCGCTCGCCCGCGACCTCGCGTCGGTCGCCGTGGGGGCGCAGCTGCGCTGCCGCGGCTTTCTCGCCCGTCGCTACCGCACCGGCACCAGCGTGGCGCTGCACGTGAACGCATTCGAACTGGTGGAAGGAAACTGACATGGCGTTCGGAAGAGGCCCGAAAAGCGGCAAAGGCAAGGGCAAAGGCAAAGGCAAGGACGGCAAGCGCCGCGAGCGCGGCAATCCGCTGTTCAAGCGCAAGAAGTTCTGCCGCTTCACCGCCGAAGGCGTCAAGCAGATCGACTACAAGGACGTCGACGTGCTCAAGGACTTCGTCCAGGAGAACGGCAAGATCATGCCGGCGCGCATTACTGGCACTAAGGCGCACTACCAGCGGCAGCTGTCCACCGCCATCAAGCGCGCGCGGTTCCTGGCGCTGCTGCCCTACACCGACCTGCACTAGAGGCGAGGGGACGCCATGGAAGTGATACTGATGGAGAAGATCCTGAACGTCGGCGACCTGGGCGAGGTGGTCAAGGTGAAGCCGGGCTTCGCTCGCAACTTTTTGATCCCGCAGGGCAAGGCGAAGCGCGCGACGCCGGAGAACCTGAAGCTCCTGGAGGAGAAGCGCGCCGAGCTCGAGAAGCTCGCGGCCGAGCGCGCCGCGACGGCGCAGGAAAAGGCGGTGCAACTCGAAGGCGTCAACGTTCGCATCACCCAGAAGGCCGGCGTGGACGGTCGGCTGTTCGGCTCGGTCACCAATGTCGACGTCGTCGAGGCGCTGCAAGGCCTCGGCCACAAGGTCGAGAAGGCGATGATCCGCATGCCCGAAGGCCCGCTCAAGCACGTCGGCGAGTTTCCGCTGACCGTCATGCTGCACACCGACGTCGCCGCGCACATCACGGTGACGGTGGTCGGCGACACCACGGGCATGCCGGGCTGACGGATCGCGGTCAACGCAGCGCGCGAAAAAGGGCCGCCGCGGCCCTTTTTTCTTTGCCGCTCATCGGCAGTCGATCGCGAAGCTATAATCCCCGGACCCGCCGTTCCGGCCGATGCCCGACGATTCCCAGATCGATGCGCTGAAAATGCCGCCTCATTCGCTCGAGGCGGAGCAGTCCGTGCTGGGCGGGCTGCTGCTCGAGAATGCGGCGGTGGATCGCATCGCCGATCTCCTGCACGGCGCGGATTTCTACAGCGACGCCCATCGCGCGGTGTACGACGCGATTGTCGGCCTGATCGGCGACAACAAGCCGGCCGACGTGATCACCGTGGCCGACGTTCTCGGTGCGACCAGGAAGCTCGACTACGTCGGCGGGATGGCGTACCTGGGCGCGCTGGTCGACAACGTGCCCACGGCGGCCAACATCCGCCGCTACGCCGAGATCGTCCGCGAGCGCGCCATCCTGCGCCGTCTCGCGGCCGCGGGCGGTGAGATCGCCGAGACGGCGTACCATCCGCTCGGACGCAGCGTGCGCGAGATCCTCGACGCTGCCGAGACCAAGGTCTTCGAGATCGCCGAGCACGGCGCCCGCGGACAGCAGGGCTTCGTCGAGCTGCGGGGCCTGCTCACCCAGGCCGTGGAGCGCATCGAGGTGCTGTTCAACCGTGACAACCCGTCGGACGTGACCGGCGTCCCGACCGGCTTCACCGATCTGGACCACATGACCTCGGGCCTGCAGGAAGGGGACCTGATCGTGATCGCGGGGCGCCCCAGCATGGGCAAGACCGCGCTCGCACTGAACATCGGCGAGCACATCGCGCTTTCGTCGAAGCTGCCGGTCGCGGTGTTCAGCATGGAAATGGGCGCGATGCAGCTCGCGATGCGCCTCATCGGGTCGGTGGGCCGGCTCGACCAGCACAAGGTGCGGACCGGTCAGCTCGTCCCCGAGGACTGGCAGCGACTGTCGGAGGCGCTCGGCCGCTTGTCCGAGGCGGCGATCCACGTCGACGAGACGCCCGCGCTCAACGCGCTGGAGCTGCGCGCGCGGGCGAGGCGGCTCGCCCGCCAGTACGGCGGCAAGCTCGGCGCGATCGTCGTCGACTACCTGCAGCTGATGCAGGCGGTCGGGGAGGGCGAGAATCGGGCCACCGAGATCTCGGAGATCTCGCGTTCGCTCAAGGCGCTCGCCAAGGAGCTCAAGGTGCCGGTGCTCGCGCTCTCGCAGCTCAACCGCAGCCTCGAGCAACGGCCCAACAAGCGGCCCATCATGTCGGATCTCCGCGAATCGGGCGCGATCGAGCAGGATGCAGACGTGATCCTGTTCATCTATCGCGACGAGGTCTACAACGAGGATTCGCAGGACAAGGGTGTGGCCGAGATCATCATCGGCAAGCAGCGCAACGGCCCGATCGGCACGGTGCGGCTCGCCTTCCTCGGGGCGTACACCAGGTTCGAGAATCTGGCCGCCCGAGGAAGGTACTGATCTCGGGAGCGAACGTCCAGGGTCCGCCTTCTGCGTTCCTGAAGCCATGAGCTATCTCTGGGAAACCCATCTTGCCAGCGACGTCGCCTTCGATGCCGCCTATCACGAAAATCCGCGGACCGAGATCGCCAGCTTTTTGAACGAGCCGCCCGGCCTCGTGCTCGACATAGGTTGCGGCGGTGGCGCGATGGGAAAGCTCATCAAGGAGAAGTTTCCCGGCACGCGGGTGATCGGGATCGAACGCAATCCCCACGCCGCCGAACGCGCGCGACAGTATGTCGATCGGGTCATCTGCGACGACATCGAGAAAGTTCGGATCGCCGATCACCTCGGCGATGCTCAGATCGGAACTGTCCTGCTGCTCGATGTGCTGGAGCATCTCTACGACCCGTGGCGCGCCTTGCTGCGCATCCGCGGTTGGCTCCAGCCGTCGACCCGGGTGCTCGCCAGCGTTCCCAACGTGCGCAATCTCGCCACCCTGGACGAGCTTGCCGCGGGACGTTGGGACTATCGCGAGAATGGCGTCCTCGACATCAGCCATGTGCGCTTCTTCACCAGGGCGACGTTGCTACAGCTCTTCGAGGAGACAGGGTACTCGGTGCTGGCGATCGAGCCGCTGACCCAACCGACGCGGATCGATAACCTTGTCATTGCCAGGCGCCCTGACCGGTTGATCACACGTAATCTGACCATAAGGTTCTGCAGCTTCAGCGATCTCGAGGATCTCTACGCATTTCAATATGTCGTTGATGCGCGCATTGCCGAGGGGGGCCGAATTGGCGCGGTCGACTCCCCGCACGTGAAAAGCCAGCGAACTTGAACCGAGGGCTTACTTCGACTGCCTCGCGGAACAGCCCGTGTCCGTGCGGCAGCGGCAGACGGTACAAGGAGTGCCACGGCGCGGCCTTACGTGCGGAGCGCGATGGCAGCCTCGGTGGCGGCCGTCGAGAAGCCCCGAGCTCGACGTCGCGCCGGCGCTCGTCCTACCGCGCGCCGGAGCATGAATGGGCCCCGCTTAGTGAAGAGGAGCGCGACCAATGCGGGGAGCTGATGGAACGGGCGCTGCGACAGCAGCGTGCAGGGCGCAGTGAAGACGCCGCCCGTACGTACGGACAGGTTCTGGCCCGGGCCGCGCAGACCTTTGATGCCCTGCACATGCTTGGCGTGATCGAGCTCAGCCGTGGCAATCTCGAGCAAGCGGAAAGGCTGATCGCCACCGCTGCGGCATTGCGACCCGCTTCTCGAGCGATCGAACGCAATCGGGAGATCCTCAAGAACGCCAAGCTGGCACGGGAATCGGCGCACCTGGAAGAGCTGTGCGAGCGGGCATTGCCGCTATTCTCCGACTTGGTGCTCGCGCCCGAGCCCTCGCCGTCGCCTCGAAATCCCGTCAGTCCGACCGTCATGAATGCAGCGACCGCCGCGGTGCATCTCATCGGTCGGGTCGGCCTGGGCAGCGCGGACGATGCGTGGTTGCTGGGCCGGATCACAACGCTGATGAAGGAATCGGAGGTCGTTGTTTGGGCGACCGACGCGGACCCTGCGCTTCCGGTGTCCAATTCGGCGCCGCTGAGGCGGCTCGACCCGGCTCTGGGCGCCTATCCGAGAGACGGAATCCATGTGTTCGTAGGGCTCAACGGGGTGGACAACGAGTGGCTCGCTCGAAGCCGAGCCGCGCGCGTCATCGTTTTTTGCCTCGGCGCATCGCCTTCGCTTTACCTTGACCAATTGCGTGCGATAGCCTGCGATGGCTGGCGGCGCATCGAGCTCGTCTTTCCATCGGCCGCCATGGCGGCGCATTTCGGCAGGGGACACGCTGTCCTGCCGCCGCCGCTCGAACGGGTCAGCGAGCTTTCGGCGATGCCGGTCTATGGGCAATGGACCATGGAAGAGCCAGCGGCATGGCCGGTTGGCGTCGTCGGGCAGAACGGCCGGGATGTTGCGGAGCCACACGATGCGATCCCCCTCCGAGCGTTTGTGGCGCGCGCGGATCGTTTGGACGTTTACGACCCCGGGCGGCTGCGGGATGCCCTGGGCGACGATCGCCGCGTGCATTTTCACCCGAGACGCGACGGCTTGTTGTCGTTCTTGACGTCGGTACGATGCCTGCTCTACCGCCTGCCCGAGCGCTGGTGGCTCGAAAGTTCGGGCCGCGAACTCTTCGGCGCGATGGCGCTCGGTTTGCCGGTTTTGTGTCCGCGCTCGTCGATATATGCCGAATACATTCGCAGCGGCATCGATGGCCTGCTTTACGATACCTATGCCCAGGCGCAGCAGTACGTTACGGACCTGCGTACGGCGCCGTCATGGGCTGCCGAGATCGGCGCCGCCGCGCGTGCTACCGCATCGCGCCTATTCGACGAAGCTGCCCTGGAACGCTCCTACCGCGAATTGATCGTCGGTTCGAGACGATGAGCGCAGTGCCATCCACAGGACCGCCGACACAGGACCGGAAGCGATGAAGAACTCGCATACGTCGCCGCAAATCCTGCGCGCCATCGCCTTTTATCTGCCGCAATTCCACCCGATTCCCGAGAACGATCGCTGGTGGGGAAAGGGTTTCACCGAATGGACCAACGTTACCCGCGCGCAAGCGAACTTCGCAGGTCATTTTCAGCCGCATCTGCCCTCCGACAGCGGCTTCTACGATCTCCGCGTGAGCGACACGTTGGTCGAACAGGCGGCGCTGGCGCGCTCGTACGGCATCCACGGGTTCTGCTATTACTACTATTGGTTTGCCGGCAAGCGGCTGCTTGAGCGTCCGCTGGAGCAAATGCTTGCTTCCGGCAAGCCCGACTTTCCGTACTGCCTTTGCTGGGCGAACGAGAACTGGACTCGCCGCTGGGACGGTGCCGAACTCGATATCCTCATTGCGCAGAAGCATTCGCCGAGCGACGACGAGCGCTTCATTCGCGAGCTGCTGCCACACCTTCGGGATTCACGCTACATACGCGTCAATGGGAAACCTCTCATCGTGGTCTATCATGTCGGAATCTTGCCCGAACCTCGCCGAACGGCGTCGCTATGGCGCGAGGTTTGTCGAAACGAAGGGATCGCTGAGCCTTATCTGTGTGCCGCAAAGACGCACCGCGAGGCTGACCCGGCTAACTATGCCATCGCCGACCCAGCTACCTACGGCTTCGATGCTATTGTCGAATTTCCGCCTCACGGCCTCAGGACACCGGCAATCAACGCCCGGATGGAGATTACCAACCCCGATTTCGCCGGCACGATCGTCGACTATCGGGAGTTCGTACTGGACTACTTGGTCCGTGCCGAGCCCGACTACGTCACGCATCCGACGGTCATGCCCGGCTGGGATAACACTCCACGGCGGCGCGAGCACGCGCTCACCTTCGTTAATGCAACCCCGGAGATCTACGAGGTTTGGCTGCGCGAAGTGGTGCTGCGGACGATCGCCAAAAGGCAGCCCGAGGAGCAACTCGTCTTCATCAACGCTTGGAACGAGTGGGCCGAAGGAGCCCACCTGGAGCCGGATCGCCGATACGGCCACCAATTCTTGCGAGCTACTCAGCGAGCTCTCGCCGATGCGCCCGCAGGCGGGCTACCCTTCGAGCGCTTTTCCGGCCGCCGTGCAGCCCCATCGGTCGCTCGGTGACCTCGCTATGGGCTACAGCACCTCGGCCGCGCGGTCGGCGAGGCGCGAGCGCTCGCCGCGCAGCAGCGTGATGTGGCCCGAGTGCGACCAGCCGTGGTGCCTCCGCTGAGCTATTGGCGGATCACAAGCGTCGGTAACGAGTAGGACGGCACGGCTCCGATCTTCGGAACAGGCTCACCTCGGTTGAACGAGTGCTCCGACAATTCGAATCCCGGAGCAACGACACCGTCGCCACGCTCGACGTAGATCACGACCGAATCAAAAGTGACCTTGCGCACGAGCTTCGGCGCCCCCGCGCACAGCAGCATCAATTCGAGCAGGAGATTCGACAATGGAAGCTTCCTGCGAAAATAGTCGCCGCCGCGCTCCTTCTGCCAGTAGTCGCCTGGCCAATGCGCCCATGCCCAGTCTTCGATGATATAGATGCCCCCTGGACGAAGCCTAGGGAAGAGTTCGCGAAACGTGCTCCGCGTCTCTTCATAGAAGTGCGACGCATCGTCGACGACCAGATCGAGCGGCTGATCCGCGAATTCACGGCCGCAAATGCGATCGAGCGCCGGCCGATCAGCCTGGTTCACGCCGAGAAATACGTGGAGCCGGTCGACGCGCGCTGGATCCTCGCAGTAGCGGGCGAGCGCCCGGACGCCTACCGGACTCTTCTCGATCGCAACAAGTTTCTCGGGGTGGAAGACCTCATTCAGGAAGACTACGCTACCGCCTTTGTAGACGCCGACGTCGACGACCCTTCTGACGTCCAGCGCATCCGTGCACTTCATCATCGACTCGATCATCGATTGCGACTTGCCGAGGATGAAATGGTTTTCGGTCGACTGTCGCTCGTAGAGTGACGGGGGCACACAGAGCTCGACCTGCACGCCACCGAAGTCGATGAGCGTTTCGCTGACCCAGGGAATAGGACGATTGTGAACCGTAGGAGGCGCCATCTGACAAAGTGCTCGGGGACCGGTCGCGGGACGTCGTGACCGCCTCACGCGCGAGATTATACGGCTGCCTGCCAATATGCGTCCCCCGCATTGGCTGCAGCGAACCCGGGAAACCGTCTTCCGCCGAACCCCCGGTTCGCTGGCTCGCCCCGGGCTACAGAACCTCGGCCGCGCGGTCGGCGAGGCGCGAGCGCTCGCCGCGCAGCAGCGTGATGTGGCCCGAGTGCGACCAGCCCTTGAAGCGGTCGACCACGTAGGTGAGGCCGGAGCTGCCTTCCGTGAGATAGGGCGTGTCGATCTGCGCGATGTTGCCGAGGCACACGACCTTCGTTCCCGGCCCCGCGCGCGTGATCAGCGTCTTCATCTGCTTCGGCGTGAGATTCTGGGCCTCGTCGATGATCAGGTACTTGTTGATGAAGGTGCGCCCGCGCATGAAATTGAGGCTCTTCACCTTGATGCGCGAGCGGATGAGATCGCGGGTCGCCGCGCGGCCCCATTCGCCGGCCTCGTCGTCGGTCTTGTTGAGCACGTCGAGGTTGTCTTCGAGCGCGCCCATCCACGGGTTCATCTTCTCCTCTTCGGTGCCGGGCAGGAAGCCGATGTCCTCGCCGACCGGAACCGTCACCCGCGTCATGATGATCTCCGAGTAGGTCTTGAACTCCAGCGTGGTCATCAAGCCCGCCGCGAGCGCGAGCAGCGTCTTGCCGGTGCCCGCCTGGCCGAGCAGCGTGACGAAGTCGATCTCCGGATTCATCAGCAGGTTGAGCGCGAAGTTCTGCTCGCGGTTGCGGGCGATGATGCCCCAGACGTTGTTCTTGTTGTGCGAGTAGTCGCGCAGCGTCTGCAGCACCGCCGTGCGGCCTGAGACCTCCTTGACGATGGCGTAGAGCGGCGTCTCGCCCGGCCCCTTGCCCTCCTGGTAGACGAACTCGTTGACGAGCAGGCTATGGCTCAAGGGGCCGGTCACGCGGTAGAAGGTGTAACCGCCGTGCTGCCACGATTCCATCCCTTTGCCGTGACGCTCCCAGAAGTCGGCGGGCAGCTCGCGCATCCCGGTGTAGAGGAGGTCCGTGTCCTCCAGCACCTTGTCGTTGAAGTAATCCTCGGCGGCAATCCCCAGCGCATGCGCCTTGATGCGCATGTTGATGTCCTTGGTGACCAGGATCACGTTGCGCTTGGGATTCGCCGCCTGCAGATGCATCACCACCGCGATGATCTGGTTGTCGGCCTTGCCCCCGGCCAGCGAAGGCGGCAGCGCGGTGGTGATGGCCTCGGTCTGGAGGAAGAGCCGACCGCTCGCGGCGCCGCCGCTCGCCGGCTTCAAGGGGATGCCGGCAGAGATGTCGCCGCCGCTGATCGCCACGGCGGCGGTCACCAGTTCGTCGAGAGAGCGCGACGCCTGCCGGGCGTTGCGCGCCACTTCGGTGACGCCCTTCTTGTTGTTGTCGAGCTCCTCGAGGGTGAGGATCGGCAGGTACAGGTCGTGTTCTTCGAAGCGGAAGATGCTGGTCGGATCGTGCATCAGCACGTTGGTGTCGAGCACGAAAAGCTTAGGGGATGAGTTCTTGGCGGTCCTGCCGACGTGGGGCGCGAGACGGACATTGCGCTCGACCATGGGCCTCCTGGGCGATAAGTGGCGGGGGGCTGGGCACATGCTAGCCCGGTCGTCCGCGGAAACACAAGTAATAGTAGTCGCGACGGGACTCCGCCGGCAGCCCTTGTGGCGGATTGGGGACAACCCGATTCACAGTCCCTTCACCGCCTCGAGAACCTCCTGGCCGTGGCCGGCCACCTTCACGCCACGCCATTCCCGCAGCAGGGTGCCGTCCGGCCCGATGAGGAAGGTGGACCGCTCGATGCCGCGCACCTGGCGGCCGTACAGGTTCTTCATCTTGATGACCGCGAACGCTGCGCACACCTTCTCGTCCGGATCGGCGATGAGCTCGAAGGGAAATCCCATTTTGGCCTTGAAGCCCTCGTGCGACTTCAGGCTGTCGCGCGATACGCCGGCGATCACCGCGCCGGCCTTCTGGAACTGCTTGAACAGGTCCCGGAACTGCGCACCCTCCATCGTGCATCCCGGCGTGTTGTCCTTGGGATAGAAGTAGAGCACGACGGATTTCCCGCGCTGATCGGCCAGACGGAACGGACCGCCCGTCGACGGGGCGGTGAAATCGGGAACTTTGCGCCTCACAGTGACCATGCCCGCTCCTTTCAGGCGGCTTGCGCGAGATCGACCTCGCCCAGGAACTCCGCGCCCTGCGCGAAGAGCGTACCCGAGCGTCCCGCCACGCGGCCGGAGCCCACTTCGCACCGGGGCAGCGACAGCGCCTGCAGGCGCTCGTAGAGCGCGCGCATCGGGACCAGCTCGTAGCCCTGCGATTTCCATCCGGCGATGAGCCGTTCGAACACCGGCGCGAGGCGCAGGCCTTCGAGCTCGGCGTGCAGCGTGTAGACGTGGCCGGCGAACGCGGCGTCCTTCGGCGGCGCGTCGGTTATGCGCAGCAATCGGTCGGCAACGTTGCTCTCATCGGTCCCGTTGGTGCCGATCAGCTCGTCGAGCGTCGGCAGCGTGGTCGGCAGCTGCGGGCAGCGGATGAGCTCGGCGTTCCACACCGGCAGGTGCGGATGCGTGCCGCGTCCGTCGGAGCAATAGTCGAAGCCGAGCGCCTGGGTGAGGCGCAGCGCATGGACGTTCATCTGCCAGCCGGCGGCGCCATGCACGCGCGGAGCTTCGCCGAAGATCTCGGTGAAGCGCTCGCAGGCGAGATGCATCTGCCGCTCCGTCCATTCGGCGCTGGCGCCGACGAGGCCATCCTGCCATTTCACATGGTCCCAGGCATGGATGCCGACTTCGAAGCCCTCGCCGCGCACGCGGCGCATGACTTCGGCGCAGCGCCTACCGATGTCGGGGCCAAGGAGGAGCGTCCCGTAGAGCAAGGTTCTTAACCCGTAGTGGCGCACGACCGAGGTCCGCTGCACCTTCGCGACGAATCCGGGTCGGAACACGCGCCGGACGGCGCGGCCGGTGTGATCGGGCCCGAGGCTGAAGAGGAACGTCGCCCCTGCACCGTGCCGGCGCAGCAGCTCCGCGAGCCGGGGAACGCCTTCCCGCGTGCCGCGCAGCGTGTCAGCGTCGATCTTGAGGGCGAGCAGCATGCGATGCCGGGACGCAGCCGCTGGAGTCGGCTCGTCGGTTCACTCGACCAGCGCGCGCGCTTCGGCGACCTGGCCGCGGTAGGCGTCGAAGATGCGGCGCAACGACTCTTCCATCGCGACGACGGGACGCCAGCCCAGATCGGCGCAGGTCCCGTCGATCTTCGGCATGCGATTCTGCACGTCCTGATAGCCCCGCCCGTAGTAGTCCTCCGCGGTCGTGTCGACGAGCTCGACCTGACCGGCGCTGTCGCGATACTCGGGGTACTCGAGCGCGAGGTCGACCATCATCCGCGCCAGCTCGCGCACCGAAAGGTTGTTCGCGGGATTGCCGATGTTGTATATCTTGCCGCTCGCCACGCCGCCCTCGTTGGCGATGATCTTCATGAGCGCCGCGATGCCGTCGTCGATGTAGGTGAAGGCGCGCTTCTGCCTGCCGCCGTCGACGAGGCTGATCGCCTCGCCGCGGACGATGTGGCCCAGGAACTGGGTGATGACGCGCGAGCTTCCCTCCTTGGGCGTGTTGATCGAATCGAGCCCGTAGCCGATCCAGTTGAACGGCCGGAACAGCGTGTAGTCGAGTCCCTGCTCCATGCCGTAGGCGTGGATGACGCGATCCATGAGCTGCTTGGCGCAGGCATAGATCCAGCGCGGCTTGCCGATCGGGCCCAGCACCAGCTCGGAGCTGTCCGGATCGAATGCCTCGTCGCGGCACATCCCGTAGACCTCGGAGGTCGACGGAAAGACGACGCGCTTCCGGTGGCGCACGCAGGCGCGCACGATCGGCAGGTTCGCCTCGAAGTCGAGCTCGAACACGCGCAGCGGCTCGCGCACGTAGGTCGCCGGCGTGGCGATGGCCACCAGAGGGAGGACCGTGTCGCACTTCTTGATGTGGTACTCGATCCACTCCCGGTTGATGGTGATGTCGCCTTCGAAGAAGTGGAACCGCTTCTCGCTCATGAGGTCCGCGATGCGGTCGGTCTGCATGTCCATGCCGTAGATCTCCCAGTCGGTAGCGGCGACGATCCGCTGGGAGAGATGGTGACCGATGAAGCCGTTGACGCCGAGGATGAGGATTCTTCTCATGGGGATCGCCGGCGGCGAACCGGGGACGGCAGCGTCATCCGGTCGAGGCGGCCGGGCAGCATGTGCAGCAGGGGCAGCGCAAGGTAAAGATACAGCGCCAGGCGGGGGCTGTAAAACACGAGCGCCATCGACAGGATCGGGACGAGCAGCAGCAGCGCGATGCGCCGCCGAAGCTCGCCGACGGGCCGCGCGGCGAACTCGGGCGTGCCCAGCCAGGGTCGCCGCCGGAGGTATTCGAGCTGGCCGGCGAAACCGAGCGCAATGAGCAGGGGGTTGCCTCCGTAGAGCAGCGTCGGCAGGCGAAGATGGACGTTGTCGCCGACGAGGTCGGTGGTGAACGGCACCAGCGTGATGCACAGCAGGAGATAGAGGTTGATCCACAGGATGCCGCGATCGGTCCGCTGGATGAAATGGAACTGGAAATGGTGCGCGACCCAGTACACTGCGAGCATGACGAAGCTCACCGCGTAGCTTGCGACGGCATGCTCGAGCGCGACCAGCCGGCGCCGCAGATCGCCGTCCGAGGCGTAGGTCACGCTCTCCGGCAGCTTGATGTCGAGCACGAGCAGCGTCATCGCCACCGCGAAGATTCCGTCGGCCAGCGCCTCGACACGGTGCTTGGACAGGCCGGCGGCCTCGTCGGTCCGGGTCATGGCGTTTCCGGCTCTTCCGCGCCCAGGGGCGCGGAGCCGATGCGCGCGGCGAAGGCCTGCGGTCCCATCGGCTCGCCGTCGATCTCCAGCTCGAGCACGGCCAGCAGGCCGCCGCCGCCGCAACGGGCGACGATCCATCCTTCCTCGACGCTCAGCGTCGATGTAGGCCCGGCCGGCGCGGCGGCAGCGAGAACGCGCGTGCGCAGCACGCGCGCCGGCCGTCCCGCGACCGACGTGCGCGCTCCGGGATAGGGCGGGGCCACCGCGCGCACGAGGTTGTGGATCGCCGTCGCGCTCTGCGACCAGTCGATGACGCCGTCCTCGGGCCTGCGGGCGCCGAAGTAGGCCCCGCGCCGCAGATCCTGCGGCAGGCGTGGAGCCTTGCCGCTCAGCAGCGCCGGCAGCGCGGCGTGGAGCGTGAGCTCCGCGGCGACGACGACCTTGTCGAACACCTCGTGCGCCGTGTCGTCGGGAAGAATGGGCACCGCGGTCTGGCCGACGATGTCGCCGCTGTCGGGCTTCTCGGCCATGTAGTGCAGCGTCGCGCCGGT
>Ga0335081_10007441_pt1 | contig 17505 bp, 12 predicted proteins | sample Lox_Sample_35_FD_206713 | JGI IMG/M metagenome (GOLD analysis project Ga0335081, IMG submission 206713) | Soil microbial communities from Loxahatchee National Wildlife Refuge, Florida, United States - Lox_Sample_3.5 | ecosystem: Environmental > Terrestrial > Soil > Wetlands | place: USA... | reverse complement strand
ATTATTACAGATTAAGTGGTAATAAATAAGATATATTAGCTGGAAAGTGGGATGTATTACCTAAAATGTGGAAAATGCGCACTAATGGTGCGCATTTTTTTAACCATAGACTTGACAAGTGTACACTCAAGTTTTATACTGTAAGTAACATTAATGTACGGGAGATTTATGGCTACCGAAACCAAAAGAGATTACTACGATACCCTCGGAATCAAAAAGGACGCCTCTGATGCTGAGATCAAGAAGGCGTTCAGGAAATTGGCGAGGAAATATCATCCCGATGTGAACCCTGGGGACAAGACTGCGGAGTCTAAGTTCAAGGAGATGAGCGAAGCCTACGAAATTCTGTCCGATCCGAAGAAGCGCCAGCAGTACGACCAGTTCGGTCACGCTGCGTTCGGCGGCGGTGGATACGGTCCCACTCAGGGCCAGGGTCCGGGGGGGTTCAGCGGTTTTGAAGGATTTTCCCGGGGTGGTGAAGGCGGAACGTATTATCAGTCCGGAAACTTTGAAGGCTACGAGGACATCTTTGGATCCCTTTTCGGCCAGCGCCAGAGAGGACCCCTCAAGGGCGAGGACGTAACCTATTCGGTTGAGGTTGACCTCGAGGACGCCATTTTCGGGAAGACCATGCAGGTCGATCTTCAGCGCGAGGTGACCTGCTCGACCTGCGGAGGCTCGGGCGCCCAGCCGGGGACGTCTCCGCGCACCTGTCCGACCTGCCAGGGGTCCGGCAGCGTGAGGCAAGGCCGAGGTCTTCTGCAGATGGCGCAGCCGTGCCCGACCTGCCACGGTACGGGGACGATCAATCCCAATCCCTGCAGAACGTGCAACGGCAGGGGAGTCGTTTCCAAGTCTGAGCGCATTAATGTGAAGATCCCGCCCGGCGTTGACAATGGATCGAAGATCCGGGTGTCGGGCATGGGTGGTGCCGGCGAGAAGGGCGGCTCGGCGGGAGACGTGTATATCATTACGAAGGTCAGGCCGCATTATTATTTTGAACGCAAGGGAGACAACCTGCATTCGGTCGCCAAGGTGACGGTAAAGGAAGCTGCCCTCGGTGAGAAGATCGAGATCCCCTCCGTGGACGGCCTGGTGTCGCTCTCGCTGCCCCAGGGGGTTCAGTCCGGACAGCAGCTCAAACTGCGCGGAAAGGGCGTCCCGCATCTCGGAGGCGGCGGAGTTGGAGATCATTATGTAACGATCACGGTCGTAACGCCTACCGGCCTGAACGAGCGGGGGAAGGAGCTGCTCCGCGAGCTGGACCGCGTGAATCCGATTAATCCGCGAAGCGAGATCACGTTTAAAGGTTTCAGGAAAAGAGCCTGAGCCGGGGAAAACTGCATCGGAAACAATAGATTTTCTTAAGAGAGAAGACGTGGCAGAGCCGGAAAGCATCAAGACCTGCTCTTTTCCTCGTGCTCCCAATGTTTTGCGGGAGACAACACGAGTCGAATCCAGGGGTGAGTTTAATGGCCAGGCGAAGCCTGAAAAAACGGAGTCGGTATGGCGGTACGTGAACATCGATTCTTTATGATCAGCGTCGTCTCGGAGATGCTCGGCATCCATCCGCAGACCCTGCGTCTGTACGAGCGGGAGGGGTTTATCAAGCCGAAGAGGACAGGAGGCAACACACGCCTCTATTCCGAGGACGACGTGGAAAAGCTGGAATTGATCCTTCGCCTCACGCGTGAGCTGGGCGTCAACCTCGCAGGTGTGGAGGTGATCCTGTCCATGCGTGAAAAAATGGAGCAGATGCAGCACGAGATGACGGAAACGATCCGGCAACTGCGCGAGGAGCTGGAACGCGAGATCCTGCACAGGGAGGAAACGAGGAATGCCCTCGTGCCGGTAAGAAGGTTCCGGATAGAAAGACATTAAGAAGTGAGGAGCAGAGGGAGAAAAGGCGGGAACATACAGGGCCGGAACGCGTGGAGGAGAAGTTACTCACACGCGCACTTTCCCTCGTACTCAACTTCTGATACACGGGAGGAGGCACATGGCACGTTTCGACAAGCTCACATTAAAAGCCCAGGAGGCCGTACAGGCCGCCCAGGACCTTGCAGCGAGGAATCACCATCAGCAGGTCGAGGTGGAGCATCTGCTGCTCGCATTGCTCGGACAGACCGACGGTCTCGTCCTGCCGCTGATCAAGAAACTGGGGGCGGATGCAGACGGGCTGCATGACGATATCGAGGACGCGCTGAAACGGCTGCCGCGCGTAGAGGGTCTTGTCCAGACCTATCTCTCGCCGAGGCTCGGCCGGCTGTTCGAGCGCGCCGAGGATGAGGCCGAACGGCTGAAGGACGAGTACATTAGCACCGAACATCTTCTGATCGCCGCCTCTGATATCGACGGCGCTGCCCGGGAGATCCTGTCCCGCCATGGCATTACGAAGGACAGGATATTCGCGGTGCTGGTGGACATCCGCGGCACCCAGCGTGTGACCGATCAGAACCCGGAGGACAAGTACCAGGCGTTGACCCGGTACGGCCGGGACCTGACCGAGATGGCGAGGCGCGGCAAGCTGGATCCCGTGATCGGCAGGGACGAGGAGATCCGGCGCGTGGTGCAGGTATTGTCGCGGAGGACGAAGAACAATCCCGTCCTGATCGGCGAGCCGGGCGTCGGCAAGACGGCGATCGCCGAAGGCCTGGCTCAGCGCATCGTGAGCGGTGACGTGCCGGAGGGCCTGAAGAACCGGCGCGTTGTCGCACTCGACATGGGCGCGCTCGTCGCAGGAGCGAAGTACCGGGGCGAATTCGAGGACCGCTTGAAGGCCGTGCTGAAGGAAGTGACGGAGGCGAGCGGCGATGTCATCCTGTTCATCGATGAGCTCCACACCGTGGTGGGGGCGGGCGCGGCCGAGGGAGCCATGGACGCGTCGAACATGCTCAAGCCGGCGCTGGCCCGCGGCGAGCTGCGGTGCGTCGGAGCCACGACCCTGAACGAATACCGGAAGCATATCGAGAAGGACCCGGCGCTCGAGCGGCGATTCCAGCCGGTCCTGGTGCGCGAGCCGTCCGTGGAGGACACCATCTCGATCCTGCGCGGGCTCAAGGAGCGCTACGAGGTGCACCATGGCGTCAAGATCAAGGATGCGGCGCTCGTGAGCGCCGCCGTCCTGTCCCACCGCTATATTGCCGACCGGTTCCTGCCGGACAAGGCGATCGACCTGATCGATGAGGCCGCTTCCCGGCTCCGGATGGAGATCGACAGCATGCCCGTCGAGCTCGACGAGGTGGAGCGCAGGATCAGGCAGCTCGAGATCGAGCGCGAGGCAGTGAAAAAAGAGCAGGACGCCGCGTCCCGAGAACGGCTCGTGAAGATCGAGAAGGAGATCGCGGAGCTCGCGGAAAAGCGGAGCGGGCTGCGCGCCCAGTGGCATGCCGAAAAGGAAGCCATCCAGAAGATCCGGTCCATAAAGGAGCAGATCGAACAGACCCGGATCGAGGCCGAAAAGACGGAGCGGGAGGGGAACCTGGGCAGGGCCGCGGAACTGCGGTATGGCAGGCTGCCGGTTCTGCAGCAGACGCTCGACCGGGAATCGGCGAGGCTCGCTGATCTGCAGTCCCAGAGCAAGATATTGAAGGAAGAGGTCGACGAGGAAGATATCGCCGAGATCGTCTCGAAATGGACCGGCATCCCCGTGAGCAAGATGCTCGAGGGGGAAATGCAGAAGCTTCTCCACATGGAGGACCGGCTCCGGATGAGGGTGGTCGGACAGGACGAGGCGGTCCGGGCCGTTTCGGATGCCGTGCGCCGGGCTCGCGCCGGCATCCAGGACCCGAACAGGCCGATCGGCAGTTTCATCTTCCTTGGCCCGACCGGCGTGGGGAAGACCGAACTGGCCCGGGCGCTGGCCGAATTCCTGTTCGACGACGAGCAGGCCATGATCAGGATCGATATGTCCGAGTACCAGGAGCGGCATACGGTGTCCCGCCTCATCGGTGCGCCTCCCGGCTACGTCGGCTACGAGGAGGGCGGCCAGCTTACGGAGGCCGTGCGCCGGAGGCCCTACGCGGTGATCCTCTTCGATGAGATCGAAAAGGCCCATCCCGAAGTGTTCAACGTGCTGCTCCAGCTCCTGGACGACGGCAGGCTGACGGACGGTCAGGGCCGGACCGTGGACTTCAAGAACACCGTGGTGATCATGACCTCGAACATCGGGAGCCAGCTGATCCAGGACCTGCAGAACGACGAGGCGGAAATGCGGCGCCGGGTCACGGAGGCCATGCGGCAGCAGTTCAAGCCGGAATTTCTGAACCGGGTGGACGACATAATCATTTTCCATCCTCTTGACGCCGAGATGCTCAAGCAGATCGTCACGCTCCAGGTGGCCCTCGTCCAGAAACGGCTGGCGGACAGGAAGATCGAGATCGAACTGACCGAGCGGGCCAAGGAACTGATGGCCGAGGAAGGGTTCGATATGGTCTACGGGGCTAGGCCGCTCAAACGGGTGATCCAGCGCGACGTGCTGAACCCGCTCGCGTCGAAGATCCTTGCCGGCGAGATACGGGAGGGCTCGCGGGTGCTCGTGGACCGGGAGGACCGGAAACTCGTATTCAGGGGCGCATCGCAGGCGGTCGGCGCGCAGTAATCACCCCGGGCGCGAGGACATTTTCTGTCCCCTGGGTGCCAATATGCATGGAGCCGGGCCGGGAAGAATGTACTTCTCCCGGCCAACTTTATTCAACATTGTGCAACCAATAAAAAATATCGGCCGGCAAATTATTTGTGGTAGACGGGTTCGAACTATGGTATATTTGTAAAGCGGCCAAGGCATGTGCTGAGCGTTCAGAATGCTTAAAAACAGGAAAAAAAAGACAACCCCGTCCGGCGAGAAGGGGGACGGGAAGAGACTGCCGATCAAAGATTTTAAGTCCTTGTTCTATCGCAAGCTGACGGAGACGCATCTTTTTTACGAGGTGGGAAGGACCATTGCATCGGAGCTTGAACCTGCGGACCTCGTCAAGAAGATCATGGTGTCCATCGGCAAGGCGGTCGAGTTCGAGGACGCATCGGTGTATGTCGTCAAGAAGGACCTGACCGGCCTTGATCCGCTCTACCACCACCGGCTGCCGGCGCCGGATATCCAGCCTGGGCTGATCTACTTCGACATCGGCGCGCCCGGAGAGATCGCCGCGAGCGGCGAACCACTGCTGCTCGATGACACCCGCCTGTATGAAAGTTTCCTCCACCATCCTGATGAAGAAAAGAAGACCGGCAGCTATATCGGGATCCCGCTTAAGAACGAGAACCGCATCGTCGGAGTAATGGGTTTCAGCCACAGCAAGGTCAACGCGTTCCGGGTCGAGGATTTCGACCTGCTCCGCACGCTCTCGCATATCATATCGGCGGGTATTGAAAAGGGCGAGCTGTTCAAGAAGACCCTCGAGTTAGCCCGCGTCGACGAACTCACCGGCCTCCTCAACTACCGGGTGCTGCTCGAAAAAGTGGAAGAGGAAGTAAGACGGCAGGTCCGCACCAAGCGGGAATTCTCGTTCGTCATGATTGACATCGATGATTTCAAGCGGATCAACGACCGGTACGGTCATCTCGAGGGCAGCAGGCTCATTGCGCAAATGGGACCGCTGCTGAAGATGGCCTGCCGGACGACGAGCACCGACACGTGTTTCCGGTACGGCGGCGAGGAATTCTCGATCCTGCTCACGGAGACCGACATGCAGGAAGCGCTGGCGGTCGCCGAGCGGGTGAGGAAGGCGGTCGAGGAATATCCCTTCACCGTGAAGGTTGCCCATCCCTCCGAGGTGGTGACGGTGAGCCTGGGCGTTTCCACGATGATCCACGGCGGTGGCAACACGATTTCCGAAATGATGAACGAGTCGGATATCGCCCTCTACCGCTCCAAGGCATCAGGCAAGAACAAGGTCACCTGTTACAGCGCGGACCTCGTGATGCCCACCCCCGTGCCGCGGTCCGGCGGCCGATAGCGATCAACCCTCCCTAGAAGCAACCCAGCTGGCAGTCCGCGATCTTGATTTTCATTTCATTGCAGAGCTCACCTATCTCGTTGAGCGAAATATTCAGCTCACGGGAAAGGGCGTGCGCCTTTTCACAGGACAGCCGGTTGTTCACGGCCGCCCGTCGAATCGCTTCGCTCATCTGCTCCCTCGTCATGGTGTCTCCCTTTTCTTATCATATCTGCCAGAATCCTGATTCAGCCTTCCCTCACCATTTCCGCCACGCACTCGATGTGGTAGGTCCAGGGGAACATATCAACCGGCTGGAGACGTTCGAGCCGAAAGCCGAAGAGATGGAAGAACTTGAGGTCCCGGGCGAGTGTGGAGGGGTTGCACGATACATAGACGATCTTCCGAGGAACGAAGGCGAGAACGCGCTCGAGCGTGGTGAGTGTTGCGCCGGCGCGGGGCGGGTCGAGCACGATCACGTCGGCTCGCATCTTCCGGTTCTTGAGCGTCTTCAACCCCCGTTGCAGGTCGTCGGCGATGAACTCGGCGTTGGTGATGTTGTTCCGTATCGCATTGGCCTTCGCATCTTCGACGGCCGAATATCCCGACTCGATCCCGATTACCAAGGCCGCCTTCTGTGCGATCGGCAGGGCAAAGTTGCCGATGCCGCAATAGAGGTCCAGCACCGTTTCTTCTCCGGTGAGTTCCGCGAAATCAAGCACCGTCCGGACCATGTTCCTGTTCTGCTCCCAGTTGACCTGGAAAAAATTCCCCTCCGTTGCCTTGAGCGATAAGTTGTTGAGGTCGAGCGTCAGGTGATTCCTGCCGAGGCTGAGCGCCTTTTTCCGGTTCACGAATCCCGTGATCCCGATCACTTCCGGCGCTCGGTGCTGAAGCTTCTCGAAGAACGCGTTCAGGGAGGGAAGCGAGGCCTCTTCGCTGAACAGCAGGAGATGCACTTCACCTTTGGGGGAGGCGTTGATATGGACCTCGGAAAGAGGCGGCAGATCGCTCGACAAGGCCCTGACCGCCTTCAATACCCCGTTGATGACCGGGTGGATCAGGAAGGCGTCGTCCACTTCGATCAGGTCGTAGGAACCCTGGCGGAAGAAGCCGATGCGCTGCTGGCCTTCCCTGCGTCGCACCGTAAACTGGGTGCGAAGCCGGTAATGATCCGTGCGCGGTGCGGGGAGGATCGGCAATGCCTGCTTCGGCGCGATCCCGCCGATCCTTTGCACCGTATCCAGGAGAATCTCCGTCTTGAGCTGGAGTTGAGCGGGATAGGAAATGTGCGGCCATGTCACACCGGTGCACTGCTTCTCGCCCTCGCAGGGAGGGGATACCCGGTCAGGGGAGGGAGTCATAACCGTGACAAGATCTGCCTCGAGAATACCCTTCCGTTTTCGAGCGATCTCGATCAGGACTCTTTCGCCGGGCAGGACGGCGGGGACGAATACGGCCTGACCGGAGCCGAGCCGGGCGAGACCCTTTCCGCCGTACACCAGCTTCTCGATCAGCACCTCGGCTTGTTCTCTCATCCGAGGATCTTTTTGACGGTTTCGCGAAGGAGCGAGGCGTCGGCGGATTTGACGACATACGCGTCCGAGCACCAGCTCCCGAAGTCATGCTTGTACTCTTCGTAGGCGGTACAGATGACGACCGGCAGCGAGCTGTTCTTCTCCTTCATCTTGCGTAGGGTCTCGATGCCGTCCATATCGGGCATGCGCATATCGAGCGTGACAAGATCGAACGGGGTTCTGTCGAGCAGGGAGAGGGCCTCGCTGCCGTCGCCGACCGTGGTCACCTCATACCCCATATCTTCTAGCTCCTCACGAAAGAGCTCACGGATGTTCGCTTCGTCGTCCACCACCAGGATTTTTTTCATCGACTCCTCCTCGAATGCCTTCTGCATTGGTAGTATAGTAGCTCCCCCGGAAGTGCTTTGCAACTCTTCCGCACACCGGGCATCATGTTTCCCGGCCGCCGCTTCCCCCGCGGGGCAGTTTGATCGTGAACACGGCGCCCCCGGTCGACTTGTTCCTCATCTCGATCCGGCCTCCGTGCGCCTTCACGATTCTGTTCGTGATGGGCAGGCCCAGGCCGGTCCCGCGCGGTTTTGTCGTGTAATAGGGGTTGAAGACATTGTGCATGGCCTTTGCGGAAATGCCGTGACCCGTGTCTCCGATCTCGAAGATCTCCTCGTTCGTTTCGGGGAGATAGGAGGTACTGATCGTCAGCGTTCCGCCGTTCTCCATGGCCTCCATGGCGTTCTTGATGATGTTGATTACCGCCTGCTTCATCTGCTGCTGGTCAAAGGCGAGCGGCGGCAGGGCCTTTGCCAGGTCCTTCACAACGGTGATGCGGCGCTGGGCGAGTTCATCTTCATAGAGCGTCAGGATGTCCTGCGCCACGTGGTTCAGGTCGCCTTCCGAAAGCTGGGGGGCCACTTCCTTGATATAGGAGAGGTTATCGTGGATGATTGCTTCCAATCGGCTCACCTCGTTCAGGATGATGTCGATGTACTTCTTGTCCTCGCCGCTCTGCAGCTTTTTCGCCAGGCGCCGGGTGAAGCCGCCGATGGAGACCAGCGGGTTGCGGATCTCGTGCGTGATCTCGGCGATCATGGCGCCCAGGGCGGCCATTTTCTCGGACTGGACAAGCTGCTCGTGCAGAGCCCGCATGTCTTTGTTCATCATCTCGAGATTGGAGTGGATTATGGCGTTCTCGATCGCGAGCGCGGCCTGGTTCGCGAACATGGTGAGGAACCGGAGATCGTTTTCCGTGATCGGGCGCTGGTTGAACATGTTGTCGACGATGATGATGCCGATCACGCGGTCTTTGGCGACGAGCGGCACCGTCGCGAAGTTTTTCACCCTGAGAGTGTCCCGGAGCCAGGAAGGCACCAGCCTGTCCGTACCGGCGTCCACGATATTGTATGCACGTTTGTTCAGCACGGTCAGGGCCAGCACGCCCTCTCCCGCCTCGAGAGGCACCCGGATTCCCTTGGTCATGGTGTTCAGGGCCGAGTCACGGTGCTCGAACAGATCGCCGGTCTGGATCCACTCCATGAGGCTCCGGTGCCTGGTCGCCACCTCGTTCCAAGCCCTCCCCGCCTCCTCCCAGTTCGCGGGGCCCACGCCCATCATGCCCTGGAGTGTGTTGGTCCGCTCGTTCGTGAGCAAGAGCATTGCCTGGTTGAACCCGAGCCCGCTCCCCCCCATGGTGGTCGCCGTCAGGATGATCCTGAGCAGCCGGTCGAGGTTCAGCGTCGTGCTCATTGCCGTGCCGATATCATAGAGAATGGACAGCTCCTGCGCGCGTGTGCGCGCCTCGGTCGCGAGCTCCTCCATGCGCTCGTACATCGCGGCATTCTCGACGGCCACCGCCGCGCTGCTCGCCACCGTGGTCAGAAACTGCAGGTCGTCTTCGGTGAACGACCGTTCGTCCTGCTTGTTGTAGAGCGTGATGACGCCGATCACGCGGTCATGGAAGATGAGCGGGATGCTCAACATCGAGGCGACGGCCCCATTCGCGGCGGCAGCCAGCAGGTCGTCCCGGGAGACGTCCTGGATGAGGAGCGGCTTCTTCTCCCGGGCGACCCGCTCCGCCACAGCGCCGCCGATCCGCGCGTCCATGTCCTCGGTGAGGTTGCCGGTGAGGCCGAAGGACGCGTAGGTTTTTCGGGAGATGATCTCGGGCAGGTTCATCAGGCGGATCGTGCAGCCCTGCGCGCGCAGCGACTGCGTGCTGTTCCGCGCGATCAAAGAGAGGAGCTGCTCCAGGTCCAGCGTGGACGTGAGCGCCATGCCGATCTCGTAGATCGTAGCGAGTTCGGACAGCCTCTGCTGGATGGTGTGGAAGAGCCGGGTGCTCTTGATCACGCCGCTCACCTGGTTCGCGGTGGTGATCAGCAGGGTGAGCTCCGATGACGTCGCCCGCCATGTCTCGAGGGACAGCACGAAGATCACCCCGAAGCAGCGGTCCTCATCCATGATCGGTGCGGCGACCAGGGACTTGAACCGCTCGATGCCCGATTCGGGTATATACTGGAACCGCGGGTCCGAATAGGGGTCCTCGAGGGCGAGCGGAACTTTCTGCTCGGCTACCCACCCGGCGATGCCCATGCCGATCGGGAAGTTCAGCTTGCCGACCGTTTCCTGGTTGAGGCCGACGGCCGCGGTCAGCGTCACCGTCTTGCCCGGCCGGTCGATGAGGAACACCGATGCGCCGTCTTTGCCCATGCCCCGGGCCACGACCTGCACGATCCGGGATAGCTTCTCGGGCAGGTCGACGTACGAGTTCGAGATCCTGCTGATCTCGGAGAGGATGCTGAGTTCTGTCTTGTCCGTCGTTTCCATAACGGTTTTTTAACCACCGATGAAAGATCGCGTAACCACGGGTCCCGACGAATGTCGGGACGGCACAGATGAACACAGGTGACAGAATAAAGACCGAGAATTTTTTTTCAGTGCTTATCCGTGTGTCTGCGAAGCGGACCGGTGGTTACTAATGCAGTTTTCCGGCCTTATTTCTTCCTCAACGCCTTCCGGTAGACCTTCTCGTATTCCCTGGCCGAGCTTTCCCAGGAGAAATCCTGCTGCATGCCGGACCGCACCAAGCGTCGCCACGCCTTCGGCTCACTGAACACCTCCACGGCGCGCCTGATGGCATCGGTGAGCGCCAACGCCGAGTAGTCGTTGAACAGGAAGCCCGTCCCCCGGGCCGGTCCTTCGTCGTAATCCCGGATGGTGTCCGCAAGCCCTCCGGTCCGCCTGGCCACGGGGACGGCGCCGTACCGGAGCGCGATGAGTTGCCCCAGGCCGCACGGTTCGTAGAGTGACGGCATCACGAACAGGTCGCACCCGGCGTAGATGATCTTCGCAAGCTGCTCGTCGTATCTAAGCAGGACCCGCACCTGCTCCGGATACCGCTCGGCAGCATCGGACAGGAGCCGCTCGTACCGTTCGTCGCCGGTGCCCAGCACGATGAACTGCACACCCATGTCTAGGATGTCCGGGAGAGCATCGGTCAGGATGTCGAACCCCTTCTGGTCCACCAGCCGCGACACCATGGCGATGACGGGTCCGCCGTCGGCCGGCAGGCCCGCCCTCTTGCGGAGATCATCCCTGCAGAGGGCCTTGCCCCCGGGCCTGGCCGCGGAATACCGCCTGGTGATCGCCTGGTCCCCCGCAGGGTCCCACGCTCCGTAGTCGATGCCGTTCACGATCCCGTACAGATCCGGAGCCCGCCTGGCGAGCACTCCCTCGAGCCCGAATCCGAACTCCTCGGTCTGGATCTCGCGGCTGTAGGTCCTGCTCACGGTGGTGATGACGTCGGAGTAGACCAGCCCCGCCTTGAGAAAGCTGATGTCGCCCCAGAATTCGAATCCTTCGGGGTTGAAATGGTTCCAGGCGTCCCCGATGTAGCGCATGTCCTCCCGTGGGAAGTTGCCCTGGTAGCCGAGATTATGGACCGTAAAAACGGTCTTCGTCCGCATGAAGGGCGGGCTGCCGCGGTAGAGGGTGCTGAAATAAAAGGACGCGAGCCCCGTCTGCCAGTCGTTGGTATGGACGATGTCTGGCGCGAAGTTCAGGGTCCGGCAGAGCTCCAGTATTGCGCGGGAGAAGAAGGTGAACCGTTCGGCATTGTCCGGGAAATCGCCCTGCCTGTTCTGGTAGAGCTCCGGGCGGTCGAAATAGGTGTCCTGGCTGATGAAGTAGGCGATGACGTTCTCATCAAGGCTGCCCTGCAGCACCTCGCAACGTTCCCGCCAAGAGCCAAGGGGCACGAAAAAACTTGCAACGCGCTTGAGGCCGAAGCGGTCGGGGTCGATGCTGCCGTAGCGCGGCATCACGAGGCGCACATCATGCCCCCGGGCGCCGAGCGCCGGGGGAAGGCTCCCGGCAACGTCCGCTAGGCCTCCGGTCTTGGCAAAGGGGACCGCCTCGGATGCTGCAAACAGAATCTTCATGCCTTGATGTCGCGGAGAAACTTTGCCGCCTCCTCGGGCGGCGTGGGATTGATGTGAAATCCCGAACCCCATTCGAAGCCGGCGATGCTCGTGAGCTTGGGCGCCACCTCAATGTGCCAGTGGTAGTAATCGTTCCGCTCGTCGCGGAAGGGCGAGGTGTGGACCACGTAATTGTAGGGCGGGTTCGAGAGCGCCCGGTCGATGCGCCGCAGCACGTTCTGCAGCAAGCCGGCCAAGTCCCGGTAGTCCTCGTTGGTCGAGCAGGCATAGCAGGAGACGTGCCGCTTCGGCAGGATCCAGGTCTCAAAAGGGAAGCGCGGTGCGTAAGGCGCAAGGGCAATGAAGAGCGGCGTCTCGAGGACGACACGCGTGCCCGAGTGCATCTCCTGCCTGATGATGTCGCAGAAGATGCAACGCTCCTTCAGGTCAAAGTGGCGCTTGCATCCGTCGATCTCCTCCTGCACTTGGATCGGCACGATGGGCAGCGCGACGAGCTGCGAATGGGAATGCTCGAGGGTTGCTCCGGCAGTCAATCCCTCGTTCTTGAAGATCAGTGCGTACTGGAATCGGCGGTCCTTTTTCAGGTCCTCCATCCGGTCGCGGTAGGACCAGAGAACCTCCTCCACCGCTTTCTGGGGAAGGCTCGCGAGGGTAGCGTTGTGGTCCGGCGTTTCGATGATGACCTCATGAGCGCCGATGCCGTTCATCTTGTCGAAGATGCCCTCGCCCTGTTTGTTGAGATCCCCTTCGATCTGGAGGGCCGGGAATTTGTTCGGCACGACGCGCAGCCGCCACCCCGGCCCGTCAGGCTGTCCGTTCTCGCGGTACGCGAGCGTTTCATGGGGCGTAGTCCGCTCGTTCCCGGTATCGAAGGGGCAGAAGCCCCCGCGCCGTTTGCCCCGCTGGTCCTGGAAATCGGCGGGCCGCTTTCCCCGTTCCGAAGAAATGATGACCCAGCGGCCGGTGATCGGGTCCTTCCGTAGTTCTGGCATAGTGTCTCCTCAGTGATTGCCCGTGGGGAAAATGCGATTTGATAATTATATCTGTCTTATTCCGCATTGTCAAAACAACTCTTGGTGTGCTAAGATTCCGGCATGGGAAAGAAACTGGATCGGGTCTCTTCCACGCTGGCAGGCATCCTGCGGTCACGGGGCATGCAGGGCCGACTTGAAGAGTACCGCATCTTCGGGCAATGGGAAAAGACCGTGGGCGGACTGGTGGCGAGCCATGCACGCCCGACAACGATGCGCGGCTCGAAACTGTTCCTGACCGTGGACAGCCCGGCCTGGATGCAGCAGCTGTCCCTGCTCAAGCCCGAGATCATCGAGAAGGTGAACAGGGGGCTCGGCAAGGACGCCGTACAGGACATCGCTCTCACGCTCGGCGAGGTCCCGAAGGCGGAGCATACACCCCCCGCCCCCCGGTCTTTCCGTGCGGAGCTGACCCCGGATGAACGTACGCGCATCGATGATGCCGTCGCGGAGATCCGTGACCCCGAGGTGAAGGCGGCCTTCCGGCGGGTCATGGAGAAGGACGTGCTCAGCAGGAAGGGCAATCGCATATAGCCGGATGAAGCAGACAGCCCACGCAGTATCCGGTTTCAGATTGAAACTGTTTTGAGAGGATTTGTCGCGCCGCCGCAGAGGTGCTTTTCCCCCTTCGATCTGCCGCGGGTGCCGTCCCTTGCCTGTTTCCCGGTCGATTCGACCTCATTTATTGCTCATCCAGAAAATATCGATAGGCCCCGATAAACTTTTCGTTTGATTTTATGCCGGTGCGATGTTATTATTTTCGATACTTTTCAAAAAGCCGGGATTTTATTGAGGTTATCAATGATGAAGCAGCTGTTGACAAATATGATGGAGATGGTCCGGAAGCTGTTCCGGTCCGCCTGGGAACAGTTCAAGGTCTTCTGGTTCACGATTGCCGTGCCCTGGCTCAAGGCACTGACCCCGAAAAAGGCCCTGAAGCTCGCCGGCATCGCCTTTCTGGCCGGGGTCCTCTTCATCGCGCTGCTGTTCTACGTGCTTTCCTTCAACCTCCCCACCGTCGAATCGCTCAAGGACTACAAGCCGAGCCCGGGCACGACGATCTACGCCGAGGACGGCAGGGTGCTGGGTCGCGTGCAGATCGAGAAGGGCACCTATGTGCCGATTACACGGGTCCCGAAGTTCATGAAGGATGCTCTGCTCGCGACCGAGGACCCGCGCTTCTATCAGCACAGCGGGATCGACTACCGCGGCATCCTGCGCGCCGCGCTCAAGAACATCATATCGGTCCGGGTGGCCCAGGGCGGCAGCACGATCACGCAGCAGCTTACGAAGGTGGTGTTCCTGTCTCCGGAGCGGAAGATCACGCGCAAGATCAAGGAGATCATCCTCGCGCGGAGACTCGAGAAGGAGCTCGACAAGGATGAGATCCTCGAGCTCTACCTCAACAAGGTCTATTTCGGCCACGGCGCCTACGGCGTGCAGATGGCAGCCAAGACCTATTTCGGCAAGAACATCTGGGAGGTCAACCAGGCCGAGGCTGCCCTCCTGGCCGGGCTCCCCAAGTCGCCGGCGGCATACTCGCCCTACAGCGACATCGACCTGACCAAGCTCCGGCAGTGGCACGTGCTGAAGCGTATGGTTGCCGAAGGGTATCTCACCGAGGAACAGAGCCGGAAGGTCTACGATCAGCCGATCAGCCTCGAGAATTTACGGCCCCAGGAAGAGCTGGCTCCGCACCTCGTTGACTATCTGCGAAAGTACATTGAGAAAAAATACGGCGAAGATATGTTGTACCAGGGGGGGCTCAAGGTCTACACCTCGATCGACCTGGACCTGCAGCATCAGGCGGTTACAGCACTCCGCGAGGGGCTGCGTGCGCTCGACAAGCGCCAGGGCTTTCGCGGCAAGGTCGGCTACAAACCGGTCAAGTCCACACCGATCCAGTGGGGCTCGCTCCACGTGATGGTGAAGCCCGGCGAAGGGTTCAACGCCCATGTCCTCGCCGTGAACGACGACTCCGTCACGGTCAAGGGACGCGGGCTCCTGGGCTTCATCATGAAGGACGACATGGCCTGGGCGCTGATCAAGCCGAAGAAGAACCGGGAGAGCCCCGACGAGTTCAAGAAGCCCGCCGAGATCGTCCAGGTGGGCGACATCATCAAGGTCCGCCTGAAGGACTATGACAAGAAGAACCAGGTGGCTTCCTTCGTCCTGGACCAGACGCCCCTCGTGCAGGGCGCGGTGGTGTCCATCGAGCCCTATACCGGCTATGTCCGGGCCATGGTCGGCGGCTACGATTTCGTGGAGGGCGGCTTCAACCACGCCACGGATGCGAAGCGCCAGCCGGGCTCGTCGTTCAAGCCCTTCGTCTACGGCGCCGCGCTCGAGAACGGCTTCACCCCGGCTTCGATCCTGATGGACCTGCCCCAGATCTACGAGAAGAGCGAGTTCGAGAAGAAGACCTGGAAACCCACGAACTATGACGAGCGGTTCCTGGGCCCCATGCGCATGCGCACGGCCCTGGCGCTGTCCCGGAACGCGGTGACCGTGGGGCTCCTGGAGAAGATCGGCCTGGACAAGGCCATCGATTTCGCGCGCAAGGCGGGGATCACGAGCCATATCAGCTACGACTATACGACTGCGCTCGGCTCATCGGTCGTCACGCCGCTGGAGCTCACCTCGGCCTACGCCACCTTTGCGTCGCAGGGGTACCGTTCCGAACCGATCATCATCATGAGCATCGTCGACGGCAAAGGCACCGTCCTCGAAAGCTACCAGCCAGACCCCAAGGAGGCCATCGACCGGACCACGGCCTATCTCGTGACCAGCCTGCTCAAGAGCGTCGTGCAGGAGGGAACGGGCAGGGGCGCCCTGAGCCTCGGCAGGCCGCTCGCCGGCAAGACCGGCACGACGAACAACTACGTGGATGCCTGGTTCCTCGGCTATTCGCCGGACATCGTGACCGGAGTGTGGGTGGGGTATGACAATCCCAAGGCATCGCTCGGTGACCGGGAGACCGGCGCGCGGGCCGCGCTCCCGATTTGGATCTCGGTGATGGCCAGGGCTATGGCGGATAAGCCGGCGGAAGACTTCGTGCCGGCCGACGATGTGGTATTCGTGAAGATCGATCCCGAGACCGGGCTTCTGGCCCGGGACGGGGCGCCTGACGCGATCACCGATGTGTTCCGGAAGGGCACGGAGCCGACTCAGTATGCCGATGCCAAAAAGTCCCAGCAGAAGACCGGACTTCTCTACAATGTGGAACAGGGCGGCGAGGACACCACGACAAAGAAAAAATTGCCCGCCGACGAAGTCTCGGACTAGGTGCGGCGACGTTGAAGCAGTTCGGAATTTGGAATTCGGAGCGGAGGGCACCTGCTGAATGGATTATAAGACAACACTGAACCTGCCGAAGACCGACTTCCCGATGAAGGCCAACCTGAAGGACCTGGAACCGAGAATGATCGGGAAGTGGAACCAGGAACAGGTCTATGCGATCATGCAGAAACAGGCCGAAGGAAGAAAGACCTACATCCTGCATGACGGGCCGCCTTACGCCAATGGCCACATCCATATCGGTCACGCCCTGAACAAGATCCTGAAGGACATCATCGTGAAGTTCAGGTCCATGGAGGGGTACCGCAGTCCCTACGTGCCGGGCTGGGACTGCCACGGACTGCCCATCGAGCACCAGGTGCTGAAGAGCCTGGGGCCCAAGAAGGAGGGCATGAGCCAGCATGAGGTCCGTAAACTCTGCCGGGAATACGCCGAGAAGTTCATCGAGATCCAGCGCGAGGAGTTCAAGCGGCTCGGCGTGTTCGGCGACTGGGACCATCCCTACCTCACGATGAACTTCGGATACGAGGCAGCCATCGTGCGGGAGCTGGGAAGGTTCGCGGACAACGGGGGTGTCTACAAAGGGAAAAAGCCGGTTTACTGGTGCGGGTTCGACGAAACGGCGCTCGCCGAGGCCGAGGTGGAATATGCCGACCATGAATCGCCGTCCGTGTTCGTGCGCTTCGACATCCCCGGGGCCGCGACGGCGCTCCCGTCGCTTGCCGGAAAGAAGGCCGCCGTCGTTATCTGGACGACCACGCCCTGGACACTTGTGGCGAACCTCGCCGTTGCGCTCCATCCCCGGTTCGATTACGTCGCGGTGGAACACAACGGCCAGGTGCTGATCCTTGCCGAAGGACTGCTCAAGCAGTGCATGGAAACGTTCGGGATCAAGGACTATACTATCCTCGAAAAGTTCAAAGGCAGCAAACTGGAGGGGCTCAAGGCTCGCCATCCCTTCATCGACCGGGACTCCCTCGTGATCCTCGGCGACCATGTGACGCTGGAGGCCGGTACCGGAGCGGTGCATACGGCCCCCGGCCACGGCCAGGAAGACTACGAAGTGGGCCTGAAGTATGGGCTCGACGTGTACGCTCCCGTCGATCAAAAGGGGCGGTTCACGAAGGAAGCGGGCGAGTTTGCCGGCCAGCAGGTGTTCAAGGCGAACAAGGGCATTATCGAACTGCTCAAGGCCAAGGGTGCGCTCCTCGCCGAGGGCAGGATCAGCCACTCCTACCCGCATTGCTGGCGGTGCAAGAACCCGGTCATCTTC
>Ga0335081_10007440_pt1 | contig 17506 bp, 18 predicted proteins | sample Lox_Sample_35_FD_206713 | JGI IMG/M metagenome (GOLD analysis project Ga0335081, IMG submission 206713) | Soil microbial communities from Loxahatchee National Wildlife Refuge, Florida, United States - Lox_Sample_3.5 | ecosystem: Environmental > Terrestrial > Soil > Wetlands | place: USA... | reverse complement strand
GGGAGTTCACGCGGATGCGGATGGCGCTGTTTGTGGCCAAGAAACACAAACGCTCGCGTGGGTTCGGACGGTGGGTGGTGTCGTATGCATCGCCCAACCATCTGGGACTGAACGGCCTTGCCGGGAACGTCGTCGCCCCCAGGCCCTTCAAGGACTGGCGGGAAAAGCCGAATGCCGGCGGTGAACGGCGTCGGTGAGCCGGGTGCGGGAGAACCGCATGCCCGGATCGAGGTGGCGGGGGCTGGAAACGGAGTGAAGAACCAGGTCATGGTCACTGGGGTGGCGCAACCGGCCGGGAAACCGGCGGAACATGAAGGCCCCAGGACCTACCACCTGGAGAAACCACCGCGCCAGTCCCCGACCCTACTGCTGGTACCCGGCGGCAGATGAAGCACGCTGACGTCCAGGCCGGTCTCGGCGGCGAACGCGGCCAGCTCGGTTTTCCACAACCGCAGCCGACTGCCGTTGGAGCCACCCGAGTCGGCGGTGATCAGCAACCGGCCGGCGTGCGGGTAGGTGGCCCGGCCGATCGTGTTCCACCGCGGATCGAGGCGACCGCGAACGCGCCGGTGTCGTGATCGGTGCTTTTTCCGGATTACGTGATCTTGCTGTTAGTGCTGGTTTGTGATGATTGGCATGCCGAGGTCGGTGGGGCCGGCCTGACGGCTTGAGCTGCGGTCGAGGCTGGCGAGCTTTTCTTTCGCCTTGGCGAGGCTGACCTGCAGGCCCTGGACTTCTCCGAGCCAGCCGTTGGCTCGTGCCTCGGCCACGCGCTCGGTGAGGTTGCCGATGATCTCGGCCAGACGCTGGCGCTGCCGGGGCGAGACCCGGAGCATCGGGCAGCGCACGCCCCGTTAACTGAACATAGTCCGGCGTTTGGGCAGGTCACGGCGTGTTTTCAGTGCCGGGTGGCTAGCTTGGCGGCGTGATCGAATCGGGGGAAGAAAAGGGACGGGACCTGTCGCGGCTCGTGGTGTCGCGGGCGGGCCGTGTCGTGACCACGGGCGATGCCCGTGAGCCGTATCGCATCGTGGGTCCCGGCGGCGGGATCGTGGATCCGGTGTCGGCTTTCCTGCGGGACCTGCTGGCGTCGGGGAAGTCGGCGGCGACGCTGAGGTCGTACTCGGTCGACCTGGTGCGGTGGTGGGGGTTCCTGGACGCGGTCGGCATCGAGTGGGACCGGGCGTCGCGGGTCGAGGCGAGGGATTTCAGCTGCTGGATCCAGCTGACGGCCAAGCAGCGGCTGCAGACATCACGGCCGCGGGCGGCCCGCCTGTCCTCGCGGGCGGCAGCGCCGAACCAGGTGACCGGCAAGCCAGCATCCGGAGACGGGTATGCGCCGTCCACGGTGGCGCATAGCGAGACGGTGCTGCGCCGGTTCTACGACTTCCACCGCGACTGCGGGACAGGCCCGGTGCTGAACCCGTTCCCGCTGGATGCCTCCCGCCGCCGTCGTGGCCGCCCGCACGCGTATCACAATCCGATGGACGAGTGGAGGCCGGAGCGGACGGGACGCTACCGGCCGGCGGTGCCGAAGCGGATCCCGCGGGCGATCCCCGACGAGTGGTTCAACAAGCTGTTCGCGTCGCTGCCATCGGACCGGGACCGGGCCCTGGTCGCGTTCTGGATCTCCACCGGGGCCAGGGCCGCGGAGCTGCTGGGCATGCGCCAGTGCGACTTCAGACCCGGCGAGCAGCTGATCAGCGTGGTCCGCAAGGGCACGCGGGCCGTGCAGGAGCTCCCGGCGTCGTCGGACGCGTTCGTGTGGCACCGGCTCCACCAGCAGGAACTGCTGAAAATGGGAGTGCCACGGGGCCGGCGGCAGCCGGCCTGGTGGACGCTGCGGCGGCCTTACCGGCCGCTGAGCTATCACGGGGCGCACCGGATGTTCGAGCGGGTCAACGCCTCGCTCGGAGCGGACTGGACCTTGCACGACCTAAGGCACAGTGCAGCGTCCAGAATGGCCCGCGATGACCAGCTCAGCCTGACTGACGTGCAATGGGTGATGGGCCACGCTCACCTGACCACGACGGAAATTTACCTGACGCCCACCCGGGACGAGGTGATCGAGGGCGTGCTCGCCCACCATGCCCGCCAGTCCCGGGTGCAGAAGGCTCCGCCGCCGCAGCCGGCGCCGGGCTATGACCCTCAGTCCCTGTCGGTGCTGTTCGGGCGGCCGTCATGACGGCCGTCGTGAAGCACATGGCCCGCAACAAGCCGGGAACGGCGGGCACCGCGACTCCGGCGCAGCCGCGCAACAGCCAGCTGCGCAGGCAGTTCCCGCCCAGGCCCGCCCAGGCATGGTGGCCGGCCACGGCCCAGGCCGAGGACGAGGTGCTGCGACGGCTGACCTCGCCGCCGTTCCTCCCGGAGATGAAGGCGACCCAGGCCGGTCGGCGGCGCGGGACGGCCAAGCTGCTGCGCTGGTTGTCCTCCTTCCCCGGGGACACCTGGCAGCAGCGGTGGGAGGCATCGCAGGCCGAGGACCACCCGGGCAGTTCGTGGGTGCGGCTGCCGGCCCGGTGGCTGCAGGACAACGGCACCGGATCATCCTGCGACGGTAACGACCTGTCGTCCGGGCTGCTGATGCTCATCTGCGGAGACGTGATCCGGCCGGGACTGGCGTGGATGCTGACCAGGACCCACAGGTACCTGGCCCTCGTCATGGCCGAGACGCGCGACCCCGCCGGGTTCGCCCGGCTGCGCGAGCTGGCGGAATCCGGGCCGCCGTCGGCCCTGGACGACGCCCGGTACGCGGCTACCAGGATCGCGACGCTGATGGCCTGCAAAGGCGGCATCGTCAGCGACATCACCGTCGGGGACTGCGTGGAACTGGCCGACACCCAGCGGCGGGTCCATGCCCGCGGAGGCCAGAGGAAAGTCGACTTCTACCTGCGGCTGCGCGCCCTCGGGATCTTCCCCGCCGACGCCCCGGCCACGATCCGCGCGTTCGGCATGGCCCAGGGGCAGCTGACCGTCGAGGAGCTCGTCGACCGCTACCGGCTGCAGTGCAAGCCAGTACGCGACCTGCTCGTGGACTACCTGCGGGAACGGCAGCCCGCACTCGACTACGCCAGCCTGGACTCGATCTCATCTTCCCTGGCCGGCCTGTTCTGGGCCAGGATCGAGGCCCTGTCCCCGGGCATCACCACGCTGCGGCTGCCGCCGGACGTCGCCCGCGCCTGGAAGGAAGACCTGCAGACGATCAAGCGCAGCGTCACCGGCCCCGACGGGCAGAAGACCGTCGTCACCCGGCCGCGGCTGAACGCCAAGGACGAGCTCATACGCGTCCGGGCGCTCTATCTCGACATCGCCAAGTGGGCCATGGAGGAGCCCGGACGCTGGGCGCAGTGGGCAGTCCCGAGCCCGGTCAGCGACGCCGAGATCAACTGGGCCAAGGAACGCCGGCGGCGCAAGGCCCGGATGGACCAGCGGACCCGCGAGCGGCTGCCCGTCCTGCCCGTCCTAACCCGCACCGCCGCCGAGCGCAGGAACGCGACCGCCCGCCACCTCCAGGCCGCCATCGCGACACCGCCCGGCGAGATCATCGAAAGCACCGGCGGGACACTGCGCAGGGGTGTCGCGCCCAAGGCCAACGGGCGGCACGTGTGGGCCGAGGACACCGCCACCGGCAAGCGCCGCAACCTGTCCTACGAGGAAGAAGAAGCGTTCTGGGGCTTCGCCACGATCGAGGTCCTGAGGCTGGGAGAAGGCATCCGCTGCGAGGAGCTCCTGGAGCTCACCCACCACGGCATCACCGAGTACCGGCTGCCCACGACCGGCGAGCGCGTCCCGCTGCTGCAGATCGCCCCGAGCAAGACCGATACGGAGAGGCTTCTCCTGGTCAGCCCTGAGCTCGCCGATGTCCTGTCCGCGATCATCAGCCGACTCCGGGGGCCCGGCGGCGACGTCCCGCTGACCGTCTCCTACGACGTCCGGGAGCGGGTCTGGAACCCTCCCATGCCGCTGCTGTTCCAGCGGTCCATCGGCAGCGAGAGCCGGGCGTTCACCCCCAGCGCGATCCGCAAGCTGCTCATCAATGCGCTCGCCGCGACCGGCCTGACCGACGCCGCCGACGACCCGCTCATGTTCTCCCCGCACGATTTCCGCAGGATCTTCGTGACCGACGCCATCATGAGCGGCCTGCCGCCCCACATCGCCCAGGTCATCTGCGGGCACAAGACGATCGACACCACGATCGGCTACAAGGCCGTCTACCCCGCCGAGGCGATCGAGGCCCACCGGGCATTCATCGCCCGCCGGCGCGCGACCCGGCCCAGCGAGGAATACCGTACTCCCACCGACGAGGAATGGGACGCCTTCCTCGCCCATTTCGAGAAGCGGAAAGTATCCGTGGGCACCTGCGCCCGCGCATTCGCGTCACCCTGCGTCCATGAACACGCCTGTGTCAGGTGCTCGCTCCTGAGACCAGACCCCGCCCAGCGCGGCCGGCTCGAGGAAATCCGGGCCAACCTGCACGATCGCATCGCCGAGGCCGAACGCGAAGGCTGGCTCGGCGAGATCGAGGGCCTCAAGGTCAGCCTCGCCGGCACCGAGGACAAGCTCGCCCAGGTCGACACGTCCCTGCAACGCCGGGAACAGGCCGTCCACCTCGGCATGCCCGCGTTCCCCGACATCGTCGGCCGCTCCGTCCCGCCCGCACCCGAAGGAACCCGGTGACCACGCTGAACCCCCGCCAACTCGGCGACGCGCTGCGCGCTTGCGCCCGCGGCATCCATCCCCTCGAAGCCGGCACCGGCCTGCTCATCGACTGCGGCAGCTGGCTGCACCGCGACGACTTCACCAGCCGCTTCATCACCACCGGCACCAGCATCAGCGACGGCGTCACCCTGCTCGCCAGCACCGACTGGGAAGCCGCCGTCGCCGCCCTGCACGCCGGCGAGCTCCCTGCCAGCGGAGGGGAACGACGGACGCTCCTTCTGGCCGCCAGCATCGCCGGCGGAACCCCGGTCAACCTCTGCGACACCCTGCCTGGCATCGACCGTCGCAACGCGAGCCTCGTCGTCGGCGCTGTCGCGCATGCCGCCGGACTCACATATCCAGAAACGGACAAACGGCAACGAAACGGTTAGTTCAGAGAAGCACGCATGCTCGTGCCGGCAGGGCGTTCCGTAAGGCCGGGCGCATTCGCCGAGTTCCAGCTTGCGTTCGGTGAAGTGCTGCTGGAACTCGCGCCACTCGGCGTCGGTGGGCTCACGGTACTCCTCCGCCGGGCGGACGGCTCGCCGCCCATTCAGGAAGGCGCGGTAGGAGCGGATCAGGTCGTCCTGGAACACGGCCAGGTAGGCCTCCGTCGTGGTCACCGATGCATGGCCGAGCAGGCGGGCGGCGATATGGACCGGAAGCCCGCCGGAGACGGCGTCGGTGGTGAAGATCCGGCGGAAGTCGTGCGGGAGGTAACGCAGCGGCTCTCCGGTCTGGCCGGTGATCCCGGCCCGCGTCAGCGCGCCGCCGATCAGGCGGCCGAGCATCTTGTAGTTCATCACGTCGTGCTTCCAGCCGACGCGGCGCTGGAACAGGTGCGGCAGCGGCGGCCCGGTGACGCGCTCGCAGGAGTCGTAGCGGGCGACCAGCGGGATCACGCCGTCATTGTCGCCTCGCAGCCGGCTGATGACCGTGGCCAGGACGCTGGCCAGCTCCGGGCTGACCAGCAGCCGCTCGATATCGGTCTTGGACGGGACGATCTGAGCAAGGGGACGACTTCGCCGGTGTCGGGGAGCTGGTAGGACACCAGCGCCAGGTGCGTGATTTCCTGCAGTTCCTCGATCCGGATGCCTTCCGGTATGGCGGAGCGTTTCGATGACGGCCAGGGCCCAGAAGGCCTCGTCTTCGCTGTGCGTGATGTCGTGCTGGACGCCGCTGTCCAGGTCTTCGGCCAAGACCATCGACTGCCGGTACTGCAGCCGCCGCGGGGCCTGGTCCTGCTCGCGGCTGATGCGCCGGTAGCGGTGCCCGGCGTGATCGAAGGCCTGTCCGACGGCGGCTGCTTCCGCGGCAGCCAGCAGTTCTTCCTGCTCGGCGTGGTGTGACTCGGCGGCGGCCAGCAGGTCCGGAAGGCGGGGCAGCCGTTCGCGGACCCGCTGGTGCATCCGGGCCTGGACCTGTTTCTTCTCCTTGGCGAAGCCGATGAGGTCGCGCTGGCGGACCGGGCTGGGCACCGCCCATTGCACCCAGCTCGGGTCTTCCAGCGCCCACAACGCGATGTCGAGGTAGAAGGCCCGGACCGACATCAGCACGCCGAGCCGGTTGGTGCGGGGAACCTGGTTGCCTTTCCGGTCGGCGCGGAAGGCCGCTGTTTCCAGGCCTCGGCCACCTGCGCCGGCAGGCGGAGACTGCCGATGCCGGGGTGGTGCTGCTCGATGTCGGCCCAGAACGTGCCGGCCAGCCGGCTGGCCAGGCCCTGCAGCGAGCTGTAGTCCAGGCCGGGACGGCGTTCGTCCAGGTAGCGGACGAGCGCGTCGCGGGCGGGCTGGCACTGGAGCTGGTAGCGGTCCACCAGCTGGCTGGCCGTCAGCTGCCCCCGGCCGGCCGCACGGCGCAGCGGCAGCTGAGTGGTCAGCACGCCGGTATCCCGCAGCAAGTCCCATGCCGCGTGCAGGCCGGGCGGGACATCGCCGCCGTGCCGGCGGCCGCAGTCGAGATAGCCCAGGAGATCGTCTTCGGTCAGCCCGCCAAGATCACGGCCGGTATGCAGCATCATCTTCAGCAGGCAGCCCTCGGCGACGGCCTGCTGCACGAGGCTGTGCCCGGTCTTGCGCCCGGCCTGCCCGATGCGCTCGAACAGGCCCGGGCTGAACACCTGCCTGGCATCGCGGAACAGCAACGTCGTGCGGTAGCGGTGCAGCAGCTGATAGCCGGGCAGGACCACCTGCCGCAGCAGCAGCACGGCGAACCCGCCGGTGACGACCTCGCGCCTGACCGCCGGGTCACGGCCGTTGCCGGCCATCACCTCCTCGATCCAGCCAGTGCCGTTATCTGCCCCCGACAGCAGCCAGCGGGCCTGCCAGCCGTCACCGGGAAACCCGGACAGCCAGTCAAGGATCCGCTGGGCCCCGCGCCGCCGCTGGGCGTTGCGGCTGGCCGGCCGCGATGACCAGGCCGGCAGCGATGGCAGCGACGCGACGATCGCCTCGGCGCTGTGGCAATCACGCGGCCCGGCCCGCCGCGGGCACTGCGGCGAAGCGGCTTCCGTGCCTTGCTCCGCGCAGGCGACCGTCTCGGGACCCGTGGTAACCGCGGCGGTCACTACGCCGCCCCGCCCAGCAGGACCGCCAGGTCAGCCGGGTCGTAACCCGCGGCGACCGGCGGCAGGGGCTGGCGCTGGCGCTGGCCGCGTGCGGCCAGATGCTGCGAGACACGGCGGATCACGTTCTGCTCGTCCTCGGCGAGATAGACGTCGGCGGTCGTGCTCAGGTGCGCGTGGCCGAGGATGACCTGCACGTCACGCAGCGACAGGTGCTCGTCGCGGGCCATCCGCAGCGAGCATGTGTGGCGCAGGTCGTGCGCCGAGTAATTGGCTCCCAGCAGTACGTTGACCCGCCGGAACACCGCGCGCAGGGCCTCGTAGTCCAGCGGCCCCCGGCTCTTCCCGGCACCGCGCCTGCGCAGGGTCCGCCAGATCGGCTCGTCCGGCCCAAGCGGGCCGATCCCGGCCAGGTAGAGGCGGATCCAGACGAGCGCCTCCGGGCTGGCCGGCAGCCACTGTTCCGCGCCGCTGCCCTTACGGCAGACCCGCACCAGCTGCTCACCCCAGTCCAGATCGACTCCCCGGATGCCCAGGATCTCCGAGGCGCGGGCCCCGTTGCTGACAGCCAGGGCGAGGATCGCCCGGTCCCGGTCAAGACCGCAGCGCCGCGAACAGCGCCTTCCACTGCTCGTCGGGGATCTCGCGGGGGCGTCGCCGTGCGACCTTCGGGTTGTAACGGATCCGGCCGCCGGCCCCGAACGGCTCCAGCGGGTTGTGATGCGCGTGCGCCCGCCCGCCCCGCCGGTTCAGGACCACCGGATTGACCAGCGGACCCGAGCCCGCCTCGATCCAGAACTCATAAAAGCTGCGAATGACCGCGTTGCCGTGCTGCACCGTGCGTGGCTGGAACGAATCATCCAGCCACTGCTTGCCCGTCACCGGGTTGATCGTGCCCGCGGTCGCCGCCGAAACGGTCCGGGCCGCCAGGCGGGGCTTGACGGCCTGCCCGAGCCACAACACGAAGTCCCGCACCTCGGCCGAGGTGACCTGGTCCCACTCGACCTCGATCACCTTCAGCCACCGCCACCACCGCAGAAGCGCATAGCAGTAGCTGCGGACCGAGCCAGCCCGGTTGTCCCGGGCAACGAAGTCGCGCAGGAACCGCAGGATCGGTTCCACCGGCTCACCGGCCGGGTCCACCACCAGCCACGGCACCACGCCATCGGCCGGCGCGACCCGTCCCCAGCACGGCAACCGGATCGTCGTGACATCCCGCTCAGTTACCGCTCCTGGCTTCATGCACCAGGTGTATCTGTCAATGAGCTGCCGGTGCGCTAAGACGTCGGCGTGTCCCCAGGTAGTCCGGTCAATAGGCCGACGTTGACCCACCCGGTGTTCGCGGTCAGGTCGTATACCCCGTAGGGCACCGCCTTGCCCAGCTCCTTGCCGGCGAAGTCGTGTACGTTGACCCGCTCCGGCTGGCCCGCCGGCGCCCACTCCGCCCCACCGTTCTTGAAGTTGCCGACCAGTTCCTTTTTCTTGCAGTCGACGCTGATCACCGGATCACCGCTGCCCTGGAAGGCCGCCACCTGCGCGTTGATGTACCGGAACTGGGCGTCGCGGTCAGGGTGCTGCTTCCCCTCGACCGTCTTGGAATTGCCCTGCAGGCTGTAACCGGCCCTATTGAGCAGGCGGGCCACCGTCCGCGCCGTCACCGGATGACCCTGCCCAGTCAGCTCGCCGGCCAGACGCGCGGTGGACTTGGTCGTCCAGCGGAGCGGCGAACACGGATCCCCACACGATTCCGGATCGACCAGCGCCTCCAGGGCGGGCAGCAGCTGCGCATCGGTGTCCACCACCGAAGGCCGCCCGCCGCCCGGGCCACGCACCCGCCCATCCGGCTCCGCTCCGGCCTCAAGTTCGCTCCTGCCCCGGCGCACCGTCTTGGCATCCGCGCCCGTGGCCCGGGCGACCACCGCCACGCCCCCGGCACCCAACGCCTGGGCCTCCACGCCTAATCAGAGCCGCCGCTGCCGCTCGTCCAGATACGGGCGAATCTTTACGAACCGGGCAGTGATCTCATCCTCAGTCAGCACCCGCCGGGCTTACCACAAACCACCAGGGGATATCTCGGACAACACCACATAGTTGCTGCGCGAGCCCTAACCCTAACCAGGGCATCAACAGGCCGGAAAGTCCGCGTGCCACCCGGCCCGCCGAAACGGCGGCGCTGGGAGTACGCTGACCCGGACGGCGGGATTGGAGGATGCTAGCCTCTGCCCGTCCCGCTGAGCGGGCGTGATCCTCGCACCGGCGTGCCCGGCTCGCGGGCTGCTCGCTACCCGCAGCAACCGGAGGTTAACAGCCGCGTGGCCATCACGGATATAGCGGCACGTGACAAGGCCGCCGGTAGCTGCGCCGGTGCTGTCTGGGTAACGTCACGGGTGGCCCGGTGAGCAGCCCCGGCGCCAACCTGGTGAGCAGCTCTTCGGTCAAGCTGTGCGGGTTCTTGCTGCTGCTCGCGGCGATCTTCCTGGGGGCGCATGCTGCCGGGGCGCATCTCGGCCCGGTCACCACTACTTACTCCCATTCTGGGGGCGGCGCCGGGGGCATGAACATGGGCGGTGGGGGCTCGATGAACATGGGCGGCACGCCAGCGCAGCCCCCGGCAGGCCAGGGGCGGCGGTGACGCGGTGGCGGTGAGGGGCGCGGGCACGGTCACCGATGGGCCGGTTGAGCTGGTGGTCGGCGGCATGAGCTGCGCGTCCTGCGCGGCGCGGATCGAAAAGCGGCTCAACGGGCTCGACGGGGTGCGGGCCAGCGTCAACTACGCGACCGAGCGGGCGTATGTGACAAGCAGCGGGGGCCGCGGCCCAGCGGAGCTGATCAGCGTGGTCGCGGCGGCCGGGTACACGGCTGCGCTGCCGCCGCCCGGCCCTGATCAGGAGCGGCACGTGGCGGCGGTGAGCCGCGCGCTGGCCTGGCGCCTGGCGGTGTGCGCCCCGCTGGCCGCGGCGGTGGTGGTGTTCGCGATGGTCCCGGCCGCGCAGTTCACCGGCTGGCAGTGGGTGAGCCTGGCGCTGGCTGCCCCGGTGGCGGTGTGGGGGGCGTGGCCGCTGCACCGGGCCGCGTGGGCCGGGCTCGGGTACGCGGCCGCGAGCATGGACACGCTGGTCAGCCTGGGCGTGGCCGCGTCGTTCACGTGGTCGCTTTACGCGCTGCTTTTCGGCGGCGCCGGCCGGGCCGGGATGCGGATGCCGTTCGCGCTCACGTTCGCGGCGGCGGGCCAGCACACGCTTTACCTGGATGTGTCCGCGTGGGTGACGGTCTCGGTGCTGGCCGGCCGTTACCTGGAGGCCCGCGCCAAGGACCGCTGCGGCTCGGCGCTCACGTCGCTGGCCGGGCTCGCCGCCAAGACCGTCGCGGTGCTGCGCGACGGCGCCGAGCACCGCGTCAGCATCGATTCGCTTAAGCTAGGCGACCGGTTCGTCGTCCGGCCGGGCGAGAAGATCGCCACCGACGGTGTCGTTGCCGAGGGCGGCTCCGCTGTGGATAGGTCGCTGCTCACCGGTGAGTCGGTGCCAGCGGAGGTCGGGCCGGGTGACGAGGTGACCGGTGCCACCCTCAACATGGGCGGGCGGCTGGTCGTGCGCGCCACCGCGGTGGGCGCTGACACCCGCCTCGCGCAGCTGACCCGGCTGGTGAACCAGGCACTGACCAGCAAGGCCGCCGCGCAGCGTCTGGCCGACCGGGTCGCCTCGGTCTTCGTGCCGTGTGTGATCGCCCTCGCGGTCGCGACTCTGGGCTTCTGGCTGGGCACCGGCCTGCCGGGCCAGGCGGCGTGGAGCGCCGCGTTCGCGGTCCTGGTGGTGGCCTGCCCCTGCGCGCTGGGCCTGGCGACCCCCACCGCGCTGCTGGCGGCGGTGGGCCGGGGCGCCCAGCTCGGCATCCTGATCAAAAGCGCGCAGGCGCTGGAGTCAGCCCGCAGAATACGCGTGGTCGTGCTCGACAAGACCGGCACCCTGACGACCGGGAGAATGACCCTGCACGCGGTGACCATTCTCCCCGGCGCCGGGGGCGGCGGGGAGAAGGAGGTGCTGCGGCTGGCCGGGGCTGTGGAGGACGCCTCCGAGCACCCCATCGGCCAGGCGATCGCCCGGGAGGCGGTCGCGCGCCTGGGCGCCCTGCCGGCCGTGACCGGCTTCACGAGCCTTGCCGGGGCAGGAGTTGAGGGCAGTGTCGATGGGCTGGTCGTGACCGTCGGCAGCCCCCGGCTGCTGGATGAGCTGTCCCTGGCCGTGCCGCCCCGGCTGCGCCGCGCCGTCGAGGAGGCGCAAGAAGCCGGCCGGACCGCGGTCCTGGCCGGCTGGAACGGGCAGGCGCGGGCAGCGCTGGCCGTTGCGGACGCCCTCAAACCGGGCAGCGCGGCTGCCGTGGCTCGCATCCGCAGCCTCGGCCTGCGCCCCGCCCTGCTCACAGGCGACAACGAGCGCGCCGCCCGCGCGGTCGCCGCCGAGCTGGCCATCCCTGCCGACAGCGTGATCTCCGGCGTGCGGCCCGGCGGGAAAGCCGCGGCCGTCCGCGCGCTCCAGGCCGGCGGGTACGGCGTGGCGATGGTCGGCGACGGCGTCAACGACGCCGCCGCCCTCGCCCAGGCCGACCTGGGCATGGCGATCGGCACCGGCGCCGACGCCGCGATCGGCGCCGCCGACCTCACCCTCGTCAGCGGCGACCCCCGTGACATCGCCGACGCGGTGCAGCTCGCCCGGGCCACCATGCGGGTCATCCGGGCCAACCTCACGTGGGCTTTCGGTTACAACGTGGTCGCTATCCCGCTGGCCGCGTCCGGCTACCTCAACCCGCTGCTCGCCGGGACGGCAATGGCGGCAAGCTCACTGATCGTCGTCTCCAACAGCCTGCGGCTTCGCCGCTTCCACCCGCGCGCCGCCACCGCCGACCAGACGGCGCGCCCGCCGCGGCCGAGGCCAAGGCGATGACGCTGGCGAACGGGAACGTCGTGACAGCCGCGCCGGGCGGCCCGTCCCGCGCCGCCCCCGGCAGGCAGCTACAGGAGCTTGCCATGGCCGCCCTGGCACCGGTGATCTGCGCGGCGCTGCTGGTCGGGCTGCTGTCCGCCTGGGTCGCCACCGGCGCCGCAGGCACGATCGCCTGGGTACGGATCCAGGTCAGCCTGGCCGCGATCCCCATGCGGGCCTTCACCCCCGGCGCCGCCTCGGCCGTCGGTGGCGCGACCACCTATCTGGTCATCCGCAACCTCAGCAACAGCCCCGACGAACTGGTGTCCGCCCACAGCCCGATCGCACGGCACATCGTGCTCACAACACGCCCCGCCGGCGGCGCCGTCGGCCCGAGGACTGTGGTGCCCGACCTGGTCATCCCAGCGCACGCGAAAACTACTTTGAGTCCTTTCGGCAACGACGTCGTGCTCATGAACCCAGCACCGTTCGAGGCCGGCCGCAGCGTCCCGCTAACCCTGACCTTCCGCCACGGCGGCACGATCACCGTCCAGGCAGCCGTCACGCCGCCGGGCGCCCCCTGACGCGTTCGCCGGGAATGGCGCCTGCCGTGTCATCGCTGCCAGCGGCCGCCAATCAACCATCCGCTGTCAACGGGACCGAGTTCTCGATCCGCGGGATGACCCGGCGCAGCCTGCTCGCATCCGACGGCACCCGAACGGCCCCATCGTGGCCACCGAGCTGGGCGCCGCCGGGCGGTTCGCCGGGTCACAGACGAGCCGGGATCGGCCTGGCCGGCCAGACCCCGCCGTAGGCGGTGCTGAGATCCGTCTCTATCAGACAGGCCGCAGTGCCGCCCGGCCACCGGGCGGCCTGGCGGCACTGTCAGCCGTTGCAGCCGCAGCTGCAGCCGCGGGAGCAACCGCATGATGATCCATGCCCGCACGAACAGCCACCCACAATGACCCCTCCTCGCCTCCGGCCACCCTTTCCCGAACAGGGCGCTGCACGAAAAGTAATGAATTATTGACGTAACGTAAACAGATGTTATTCCTATCCGTGCGGCAACTGCGGCAGCGCCTTCGCGTCTGAGGGCCGGGCACAATGGCTGGCCATACGCTGGGCTGACGCATAACGGGCTGCTGACTCGCTGTCACTCGGGTGCCAGCCTGCGGCAGCCGTTCGGCTGATGGCGCGGTTGCTGGCATTGGCGCCGCCGGGGATTCACCGGCGCGGAGGCAGGGGGAGCGGGGAGGGTGCGGGCCCGGTCAGCAGGTGTGGCTGAGCTGGCGGCGTTGCGGCTGGGTGGGCCGGGTGCGGCGCCGCGCGGCCCAGGCCCGGCCGATGCCGTAGGAGAGCGCGCCAAAGGCCCCGACGAAGAAGCCGACCGACTACCCCGGCGACCACCGCCACGATCGTCGCAACGGCCCAGGTGCTCATCATGAAACCCGCGAACATGCCGCCTCCTCGCCCGGGCTGTGCCTGGACCTCACGCTGCGACCCGGTCATCCGCCGGCGACGTGGTCATGGGCGTGACCGGCCTCCGGTGCCGGGCCGCCGTCCGCGCGTCCGGAAGGCCGGAGAGCAGGTAGGCGGCGAATACGACGGCGACGATGAAGAAACTGACCGGCAAGCCTTGATGACCCGGTCCCCAGTAGTAGCTGTCGTAGGCCAGCAGGACACCGAGCCAGGTGGCGCCCACACCGATCACGCACGCGACGGCCACCGCCCGGCCCACCCTCCTGGTCAGCCGGAGCGCGGCAGCGGCGGGACCGATCAGCAGAGCGGTCGAAAGTATCGCGCCGATGGCCAGGGAGGACAGTCCCACCGACACGGCCAGAGCCAGCATGTAAAGCAGGCCGGCCAGGCGGAGAGGGACGCCCCGTGCCGCGGCCATGTCGGTGCTCACCGTGGCAAGCAGCAGCGGGCGGCAGATGACCGCGATGCTGACTAGCGGTACCAGGCTCAAGATCACGACGATCGGGACGGTGCCGCTGGCGATCGTGAAGATCGAGCCGAACAGAATCTGCTGGGTGGCGCCGGTGCTGGCCCCGGCGGTGGTGTCGAGATAAAGGAACAGCGCGGACAGGCCGATGGCGGCGCCGAGCACGATGCCCGTGGCCAGGTCCCGTCCCCGCAGCCGCCGGACGCCGATCATTTCCATCACGCCGGCGCCGATGACACCGAGGCCGACGAATCCCGCCAGCGGGCTCAAGCCGATCAGCAACGCTCCCGACCCCCCGGCCGTGGAGACGTCGCCGAGTGCGTGCCCGGCAAAGGACTGGCCGCGCATGACAGTGAACACCCCGACCACGGTGGACACGACGGCCACCACGCCGCCGATCGTGGCCGCCACCTGGACCTGCGCGCTTGCGAAGAAACCGGGCTCGAACACCCACGTGTAGAGCTGGTGCACGGCCGTCAGCCCGCCTCGAGCGCCGGGCCGACGGTGAGCGCCGGGCCGGCGGTGAGCGCCGCGTCGGCGGCGGCGGCCGGGCCGGCGACGACCAGCACGCGCCCGTGCACGTTCAGGACGTCAACGTGGTAGCCATAGAGCCTGCTGAGCACCTCGGCCCTGATGACCTGTCCGGTTGTGCCGCTCGCCGCCCGTCCAGCCGCTAGGTAGACGACACTGTCCATCACCGGCAGCAGCGGGTTTATCTCATGGGCCGATAGCAGCACGGCGACCTTGTGTTCGCGGGCGATCCGGCCGAGCAGACTGATGATCTCCTGGCCGCTGCGGATGTCGAGGCCCGCCAGCGGCTCGTCCAGCAGGAGCAGCTGGGGGCGGCTGACCAGGGCGTGGGCGATCAGCACCCGCTGCTGCTCGCCGCCGGACAGGTTCCCGACCCGGGCATCCGCGAAGCGGTCGGCATCGACCGCGTGCAGCATGTCGCGGACCGCCTGGCTGCGGTCGTGCGAGCGCAGCCGTATCCCGAAGCGGTGCCCGTCGGTCCCAAGCGCTACCAGGTCCCGGGCCCGCATCGGCATGTCCGGGTCGAGGAGGACCTTCTGCGGGACATAGCCGATGGACTGGTTCCGCCGGGAACGGGGCCGACCCAGGACAGCTACCCTGCCGCCGGTGGGCCGCTGCAGGCCGAGGATCACCCGCAGCAGTGTCGTCTTGCCCGCCCCGTTCGGGCCGATCAGGCCGGTGAACTGCCCGGCACCGACGGTGAAGCTGACACTGTCGAGAATCTGCCGTCCCGACAGGGACACGCTGACCCCGTCGACACGCAGGATCTCCGGTGCCGCGCCAAGCGCCTGCGCTTCATCCATCACCGCTACCTGGGCTTCATCCATCGTCCATCACAACTTCTGGGTCGAGACTTTGCCGGCGACTGCCTGCTGGATGGCTGTGACCTCGGCGAGCATCCACGACTGGTAGGTGTAGCCAGGTGTGGGCATCGTTTCGTAGACGCCGACCACCGGCACTCCGGCCTTCAGCGCGTTCTGCCGTACCGACGTGGTGAGCGCGTCGACCACCTGCTGGTTGTAGGCGAACACCTTGACCTTGTGCTGGGTGAAGAAGCCGTTCTCCAGCGCGATGTCCTGGGGCGGGGGGTCGACGCCGTTCATGATGTCGGCCTGGAAGGAGAACGGGGTGAGGTTGCTGGCGCCCATGGCCTGCAGCAGGTAGTCGGCGACCGGCTCGGTCGTCGCGACCGCAGTATCCGGGTACTTCGCCTTGAATGCCGCGATGGCGTTCAGCCACGGGGTCAGTGAGCGGTCGAACGCCGCCAGGTTGGACTGGAAGTAGGCGGCGTGCGCGGGCTGCAGAGCCGACAGGTCAGCGGCCATGGCCTTCGCCGCCGCCGGCATCGTGGCCGGGCTGTACCAAAGATGCGGGTTGGGAGTGCTGTCGGGCAGGCCGAGCAGATTCTGCACGACAATCACCTTGCGCTTCGGGTCCGGCGACGCCGACTCGATCTTGTTCATGAACGTGTCGTAGCCCACCCCGTTCTGCACGATCAGCTCGGCGGAGCTGACCTGCTGGGCGACGCTGGGGCTCGACTCGAACGTGTGCGGGTCGGTGTTGGGGTTGTTCAGGATCGATGACACGTGCACATACCGGCCGCCGATCTGGCCCAAGACGTTGGCGTACTCGTTCTCCGCACCGATGGCGTTGACTACCCCGGCCTGCGCGGCGTCTGCGGACCCGCTGCTGCTCCCGCAGCCAGCCGCAGCTATCGCCAGCGCGGCCACGGCACCGGCCAGTGCCACGCTCCGGCCCCTGCCGGGAAGCCTGCGCATCAGTGATCGCTCTCAATTGGGGGCATAAGCATAACCATAGTCTCAGACTGAGTCTCAATACAAGTTGATCCCAGCCGGGTCCCGCGCGTCCGCGAGGGGCGTCCGGGTGGCGCGTCGCGAAGCATTTGCATAAACAGATCGGCATGTGTTTATATGTTAATGGTGTCAGCGAGAACGAGGGCCTACGAGGCCGCCGGGGAGCTGCTGAAAGTGCTGTCCGCCCCCGCCCGGCTCGCGATCGTCGCGGAACTGGCCGAGCACCCCCGCCTGGTTCACGAACTGGTCGAGCGGCTGGGGATGAGCCAACCGCTGGTTTCCCAGCACCTGCGAGTGCTGCGAGGCGCCAGGCTGGTCGGGGTCGAGCGCCTCGGCCGGGAAGCGGTCTATTCGCTGGCCGACCAGCACGTCGCGCACATCGTCGCTGACGCTGTCCATCACAGCAAGGAGGAGCAATGACCACCAGCGGGCATGCTGTCCATGCCGAGCACACCCACGACCACGGACCTGACTGCGGGCACGCCAGCGTGGAGCATGACGGTCACACGGACTACATCCATGAGGGGCACGCGCACACCGGCCACGACGGCCACTACGACGAGCACCCGCTGTCCCATGTCCCCCATGCTGACCACGCCCACGCGCATCGCGACGGCTGCGGCCATGAAGCCGTGGTCCACGGCGACCATGTCGACTACAAACACGAGGGGCACCGCCACGCCCCGCATGATGGCCACTACGACGAGCATTAGAACCGGCATCCAGCAGAGCAGGGCTCTGCCTGTTCGAAGGAGCGTTATGACAGGTCAGGGGATGGCCGGCGACCTGCACAGCGTGGTCGAGGGCCGCCTGCGCAGGGTCGACCAGCGCTACACCGCCGGACGGCGGGCGATCATCGAGCTGCTCGTCGGCGCCGGTCACCCGGTGAGCATCGCCGACATCGCTGGAAGACTTCCTGGCCTGCCGCGAAGCTCGGCCTACCGTCATCTCGTCGACCTGGAAACTGCCGGGCTCATCCGGCGCGTCGCCGCCAACGACGAGTTCACTCGCTTCGAGCTCGCCGAGGACCTCA
>Ga0335081_10007438_pt1 | contig 17507 bp, 12 predicted proteins | sample Lox_Sample_35_FD_206713 | JGI IMG/M metagenome (GOLD analysis project Ga0335081, IMG submission 206713) | Soil microbial communities from Loxahatchee National Wildlife Refuge, Florida, United States - Lox_Sample_3.5 | ecosystem: Environmental > Terrestrial > Soil > Wetlands | place: USA... | reverse complement strand
CGACTGGGCGATATCAAGCCGGGGCTGAAGACTAGGATCATTGGAAAAGAAATCGATCTCTTGCCCGAAGTTGCGTCAACCAACACCCTTGCCATGGAGATGGCGTCGAACGGGGCGCCAGAGGGCACCGTTGTGATCGCCGAGACGCAGACAGGCGGCAAAGGAAGACTTGGGAGAAAATGGATCTCGCCCAAAGGGAATCTTTATCTCAGCCTGATTCTGCGGCCTGACATTCCGATGTACAAGGCGCCGCTTATCACGTTGATGGGTGCGGTGGCCGTTGCTTCAGCGATAAGAAAGCAGTGTGCGTTAGAAACTGCGATCAAATGGCCGAATGATATCCTCATCTCCGGTAAAAAAGTGAGTGGCTTGCTGACCGAGATGAGCGCAGAACAGGATCGAATTCGGCACATCGTGCTCGGCATCGGTGTTGATGTGAACATGGATCTGGGAGAGCTGTCTCCTGATGTTCGCGAACTCACGACGACCCTTGCCGTCGCGGCCGGTGAGAAGATCAACAGAACAGCTCTCCTTCAGGAGATTCTTCGAGACATCGACTATTGGTATCATGCTTTTCTCTCGAATGTGCTGGATGTGCTGAGTGCGTGGAAGTCACTCAATATAACTATTGATAACCCGGTAACGGTGAGCGGTGCGGGAGAGACGCTCGAAGGCTTGGCGCAAGGGATCGACAACGAAGGCAGGCTTATCATCAGGCTCGACGACGGCGCAATTCGCACGGTTGCTGCCGGTGATGTTACAATTCAAAAAAAACCTTAAAAACGCTTTGCCGCACAGGGCGCAGTAGTCTCTGAGAGAAACAAAGACAATGCATTGTATGATAGAGGCTTAAGGAAAAAGCGGCGTTAAGTTTAAACCGTTTATTATCTGCGAAATCTGCGGCTAAATTGCGTTTGTATTTGTCAAGCACCATTTTCCCCTCTGTGTCCCCAGAGGTGATAAAAAAGTTTCGGGGGTTCAAATGCTTCTCGCCATAGACATCGGCAATACGAACGTGGTCCTCGGCGTGTTCGACAAAGAGATACTCGTCGAGAATTGGCGCGTGGGCACTAACACGCAGATCACCTCGGACGAGTACGCAATTATCTTCAAAGACCTATTCGGCTTTGCCGGACTTGAGTTCAAGCAGATTACGGGCGTCATCATTTCAACGGTGGTGCCGCCGCTCCTGCCGGTCATGGCCGAGATGTCATGGAAGTACTTCCGCATAGAGCCAATGGTTGTGACACACGAGATCAAGACGGGCATGACGATTCGCTATGACAATCCCAAAGAGATCGGGGCCGACAGGATCGTGAATGCCGCGGCAGCATATAAACGCTACGGCGGTCCGCTCATTATCGTGGACTTCGGCACTGCTACAACGTTCTGCGCGATCACAAAGAATGGCGAATATCTGGGGGGCGCCATCTGTCCAGGCGTGAAAATCTCTGCAGAGGCTCTATTTCAACGAGCATCAAAGCTGCCCAGGGTGGAGCTCTCAAGACCGAAGAAGGTCATAGGCTCTGACACCATCAGCGCAATGCAGGCCGGCATCATCTACGGCTACGCAGGTCTCGTGGACGGAATCGTCGAGCGGATGATGAAGGAACTGTCTGCGGATGCCAAAGTAGTAGCAACCGGAGGTTTGGCCGAGCTGATAACTCCAGAGACGAAAACAATACAGGAAATACGGCCACAGTTGACCCTTGAAGGTCTGCTTCTTTTGTACAACATAAACCGCTTAAATTTCAGCAGGCTATGAAATTCGCTCGCTAATTCTCTCCCGCGCCATCGAGCAGAATAATGTTATCCGCGTAACCTTGACGACTCACAGATTTTATGATATTTTTGGTTTACAAAGTTTTTCAGGGAGAGCGGATGAAAATCCTTGTCGTAGATGACGAAGAGGGTGCACGCGAACTATTTAGTACTATACTGACCGATGAAGGCTACGAAGTTATCCTTGCTAACGACGGAGAGGAAGCACTAGCCCTGTTCAAGAATACCCCATTCAACCTTGTCATTACGGACATTAAAATGCCGGTCATGGATGGTCTTCAACTCCTTCAAGAGATCCGCAAGATTGGCTCCAAAACCGACGTAATCATGGTCACAGCATATGGTGAGGTGGAAAGCTATCTTAAGGCCATGAGCCTTGGTGCCGCAGAATACATCAATAAGCCCATCCGTATCAAAGAACTGAAGCGGATCGTGCACAAGGTGCTGACTGAGCAGAAGGCGAGGTCGGGAAGCTGATGTCTCGACTGCGCAAGGACCCCATCGTCGGCCGTTGGATCATCGTGTCAAACGAGCGTCCCAAGAAACCCGAAGATTATTCCTTCGAAGAGCCCGAAGACGACGTAAAACCCGCGGAGTGTCCGTTCTGCGGTGGGAATGAGGCAAGGACCCCTCCGGAGATCGCTTCGTTCCGTGCCGATAAGACCATTGCGAATACGGGCGGTTGGTGGGTGCGAGTGATCCCCAGCAAGTTCCCGGTTCTGCATGTCGAAGGGAACCTGGAGCGTGAAGGAAGCGGTATTTACGATTGGATGAACGGCATTGGGGCCCACGAGATCATCATCGAAAGCCCAGAACATGCCCTGCGGCTCGAGGAACTGCCGGAGAGCCAGGTTGAAAAGGTCCTCTGGGCATACCGTGACCGGATCCTCGATCTTGAGCGCGATGAACGGCTTCGTTATGTGCTTGTCTTTAAAAACCAGGGGTGGACGGCCGGTTCTGCTCTCAACCACGCGCACTCTCAGATCATTGCCACACCGATTATTCCCAAGTCCGTGAAAGAAAAGCTCGACGGCGCCAAGTCATACTATGACTATAAAGAGCGCTGTATCTTCTGCGACATCATGAGACAGGAGCTTTCAAGCCCCGAGCGCATTGTAGAGGAGACACGCCACTTCCTGGTCATGGTTCCGTTCGCACCCCGTTACCCTTTCGAAGTCTGGCTTTATCCCAAGAAGCATCTGTGCTCGTACGTGGACGTTACGAAGGAGGAGATTATGGATTTCGCGCGGACGCTCCGTACAACACTCCTGCGTCTCGGTATGGTGCTAAACAACCCGCCGTACAACTATATGCTCTACACTGCGCCGAACCGGGTTCCGCGTCGTGGCCATTGGCACACACTAAACGACGACTTCCACTGGCACCTCGAGATCATGCCGAGGCTCACGAGGGTCGCCGGCTTTGAGCGAGGCTCCGGGTTTTATATCAATCCTACGCCGCCTGAAGATGCGGCAAAATACCTGCGGGAAGTAAAACTGTGATGCGGTCACAATGTTTTTTGCCAGCGAAAGTCGATGAATCCCCAAAAATGGAGAGGATAAAAAAACCGCACCTGTTCAGATGCGGCTTCTAAATTTTTTTGATTATCCAGAGCCTGTTCGGCTTCTCTATTTTACCCGCGATTTCGTGTAGTTGAGCATTCCACCGGCAAGCAGAATTTCCCTTTGCCGCCTACTCAGTGAATATTTGAGCGTGGCGGTCTTTCCTTTCGTCGCATCCGTGAGCGACAAGTCGGCGCCCTTCTCCAGTGCCGCTTTGACCCCGCCGATCTCTATCTCGTCATTGGCGCCAACCAAATCATAGTCCGCTTCGTTCGCGAAGGTCAGCGGAAATATGCCGAAGTTGATGAGGTTCGCCGCGTGAATGCGTTCGAAGGACTTGGCAATTACGGCCTTGATGCCGAGATACATGGGGCAGATTGCAGCATGTTCGCGGCTCGATCCCTGACCGTAGCTTGCGCCGGCAATCACAATATTATGAATACCGGACTTCTTATTATCGAACGCTTTCCTCGAAAAGGAGGCATCCACGCCTTCGAACACGAACTCTGCATATTTGGGGATGTTCGAGCGGTACTTGAGTCGTGAACCAGCGGGCATGATGTGGTCAGTGGTTATCTTGTCTCCAACTTTGATCGCTACCACACCCTTGATGGTTTCAGGCAGCGGATCTGCTTTCGGTGGATCGCCGATGTTCGGGCCTCGATATACTTTTATGGACAGGGGATCTTTGGACGGTGGCAGGACCATTGAGTCGTCGATCCAGAACTCCGTAGGGTTCTCCACCTGTGGATAGGGAATCCCGAGGTCGCGCGGGTCTATAATCGCGCCGGTAAGCGCTGCGGCAACAGCGGACTCAGGGCTTGCGAGATAGACCTTCGCGTTCTTGGTGCCGGAGCGTCCTTCGAAGTTCCTGTTGCTGGTGCGGATGGTAACAGCATCCGTCTTCGGCGCCTGGCCTGCGCCGATGCAGAACCCGCACGTTGATTCGAGCACTCGCGCACCGGCAGATATGATGTCGGCGAGCGAACCGTTTCTGGCGATCATCTCAAGCACCTGGCGTGAGCCGGGCGCAACACCAAAACTCACATCCGGATATATCCGTCTCTCCCTAAGCATTGATGCCACGATCATGAGATCTCGGTACGATGAATTGGTGCAGGAGCCGACCATGACCTGGTCGACTTTGGTTCCCGCCAGATCCTTCACGGTCCCGATGTTGTCTGGCGAGTGGGGCTTGGCCATGAGCGGCTCTACCAAACCGAGGTCCAGATCAATAACCTTCTCATAATTTGCATCATCGTCGGCAGCGACAGCAGTCCACTCCTTCTCTCGGCGCTGGGCTTTGAGGAACGACTTCGTAATCTCGTCACTCGGAAAGACCGAAGTGGTGACGCCGAGTTCTGCGCCCATGTTCGTGATAGTTGCACGCTCGGGCACCGAGAGCGTCCAGACGCCTTCCCCACCGTATTCTATCACGGTGCCGACGTTGCCCTTGGTCGTCAGTAGCCTGAGAATCGAAAGAATCACATCTTTCGCCGATACCCAAGGCTGAAGCTTTCCGGTAAGGTTCACTTTGATGACCCTAGGACAGGTTAGGTAGAAGGGGCCGCCGCCCATTGCTACGGCCACATCGAGGCCACCAGCGCCAATAGCGAGCATGCCGATACCCCCGCCTGTAGGCGTATGTGAGTCAGAGCCGAGAAGCGTTTTGCCCGGTCTACCGAACCGTTCAAGGTGCACCTGGTGGCAGATACCATTTCCTGCTTTTGAATAATAGATGCCATATCGAGAAGCCACGGTCTGAAGGTAGCGGTGGTCATCGGCATTCTCGAAGCCGTCTTGGAGCGTATTATGGTCAACGTAACTGACTGAGAGCTCGGTTTTGACCCTCGGCACGTCCATTGCTTCGAACTGGAGGTATGCCATGGTGCCAGTCGCGTCCTGCGTCAGCGTTTGGTCAATCCTGATTGCGATCTCGCTTCCCGGATCAAGTCTCCCCTCGACCAGGTGGGCTTCTAATATTTTGAAAAAGAGATTTTTACCCATGTTCTTTGATGCTCCTTCAAGCGATTAATGTCCGCAACATTATATTGTAAGTACCTCTGCAAGGCAACAGGAATTTGCCTGGACGACATCGAAAGGTAAAATTGTGGAGTCACGGAGTACACAGCACGTATGAATGGCCTGTTCTAAGGCCTATGGATTGCAACAGCGGTTTTTCTATGCTATATTAAAACATAGTGAGTCATTCAACGATAACGAACAAGGAGGAGCATCATGGTACAGAAAGCGAGTGCGAAACTGACGGAGATGATGAATCAGGCAATAGCGGGAGAGCTCCAAGCGATCGTCCAGTACATGTGGCACCACATCATGGTGAAAGGTTTGAGCTCATCCTCTCTCATGGAGGTGTTCGAGGAAATTTCCGAGGAGGAGATGAAACACGCAGAGAAGATTGCGGAGCGGCTGTTCTATTTTGATGTAAACCCCACCACCAAGCCCAACCCCATCGCAGTGGGCGGTGACTCTACTCAGATGCTCAAAGCCGACGTAAAGGCCGAGGAAGAGGCTATTACGCTCTATAAGGATATCATCAAGCAAGCCGCTTCTGAAGGCGATGACACCACTCGGCACCTCTTTGAAGAGATCCTTGCCGAAGAAGAGCGGCATCATGATACGTTCACAACGCTTCTTGGTCAGTAATTATATCATATCGTTATGAACAGAAAGACGGGCTGGAGATTTTGCCAGCCCGTTTAATTACCGTTGTTTCCCTCCGGGGTATTGCCACCTTGCGTGTAAACTGATGAGTTACGGCATGGTGAATTCCTTCCCTGCAATGCGCACCGTCAGCACAGGGCACGCTGCCTTGCGAACGACCTTCTCCGCCGTGCTGCCGAATAACATATGGTCAATCCCCGTTCTGCCGTGGGTGCCGATGACGATCAGGTCCGCGTTCGTGTTCTTTGCCGTCTTGATGATCTCCACGAAAGGGACACCGCGAACGACCAATTTTTCGACCTGCTTCACCTTGGTAGCGATCTCCGCAGCCCACTTGTCCATCTCTTTCCACGCACTCTTCTGCATGTCCTCCACCAGGTCGGTCACGGAAAGAGACGAGGGGATGTACCACTCGGCGATGCTGATGTCTTGGATGACATAGAGGAGAATGAGGCGGGCATCATAGTCACGCGCCAGAGATATGGCATGGTCCATGGCAGCGCGCGCGCCCATCGAAAAATCAGTAGGAAAGAGGATGGTCTTAATCTGCATAGCAACCTCCTATCATTGATCTTTATTCTTTAATAATATCTCCGGGATGGCATCCTGTCAAACAATATGAATGATTATTGCTTCGGGTGAATATCTGCTTGACTCCAGAAAATTGCACACTTACAATGCTTCTTAACGCAGGTTCGGCCTCATCCTGTATACCGAGGAGTGTAGCGCTTTAACATTTCTGCTACGAAAAAAAACAGTGTTTAATATTTTATGACCTATGCTATTATTTATTCCGGCATATTGAGCGGGCATCCGTTTTCTGGAAAAGGATGGTCCCTCAGCAGCTACCTTTACTGGTCATGATTTGTAAGCGCCGCATGCGCAGCTACCGGACCGATCAGGAGGTCGGAAATGAACAAGCTTGAACTAATCGGCTATCCATTATTGTTCATTTCAGCAGTCGAATTTTTATTGGCCTTTATCCTGCTCAGGAAAAAACCGACAACACCCCTCCATAAAATCACCGCCGCATTCGCCTTCTTCGCCGCCTCTTATTGCCTGTTTGCGGGGATTGTGTATATTCGGGCTTCTTTGGGCTTGGATTACGACATTTTCTATCGCTCCTGCTGGGTTGGATGGATTGGCATCGCTCCGGCATTCCAGCTCATCTTCTACATAAGACAGGATAAGAGCCGCTCAGCGCGCGGAGTCGTTTTTAGCCTTTACGCTTTCTGGATTAGTATTTATATCCTCTGTCTCTTTACCGATCTTGTAGAGACAGGGGTTTATTCCCTGCTGCCTTACGTTGACCGCAGAGGTCCTCTTGAGATCCCGTGCCGTTTGGTCGGGGCGGTGTTAATCCTCTGGTTTATCTATGAGCTCGACAGGCTAAGAAAACATAGTAAGGGATTAAAGAGGACACAGGTCAATTACCTACTCGTGGGTGTCTTGATTTACGCTGCAGGTGTCGGGCTTGCTACGGGTTTTTTCCAGCTTTTCGGCGGCTTCGGCTTCGATCCAAGTTTGGGCTCATATTTTAGCCTCCCCTGGGTGGCCCTCACCTTTTACGCCATAACCCGTTACCGATTGTTTGATATATCGCTTATTATATCACGAGCGCTTATGATCGTGTTCTTGTCTCTCCTCCTGTCAGCCCTTCACATCGGGCTGTTCAGGCTGTTCGAACCGGCCATGGGCGCAACGCTCGCGATATTGACCTCGCTCTTTCTTATCGGCACGGTTTTCTTCGGGACCCATCTCAGCAGGAAGGTACAGTGGCGGATTCTGCAGTTCCTCGTGAAGGACAAATATGACTATCAAAGCATTCTCAAAGAATCAATCAAGGCGATCATTACCATCCTGGATCTAGACGAATTACTGAACTACATCATCGCCAGTATGAAAAAAGGCCTAATGGTGGAAAACATATATCTTTCGCTGAAGGATAAGGGCGGAAATTATTCCTTACAGTATGGCGATGGCGGTAATCGAGAGAGGAAGAGCGAATGTCTCCTCAACAACACCGCCATCGATTGGTTGCGGCGGAAAGGGCACATTGTCGTGCGGGCAGCGCTTGAGACCGAGTCCAATGACGACGACAGTCTGATCATGAACGAATACATGAAGAAGATAGGCGCTGAACTTATCATTCCGCTGGTTTACATAGGAGATATCAAGGGATATATCATGCTCGGACAGAAAGGCAGCGGAGAGCCCTATGTCCAGAGTGACATCGATCTCCTTGAATTGCTCGCCGCCCATGCGGCAATCGCGATTGAAAATGCCCGGCTCTATGAAGAGGCCAAAAGGTCGAAAGCCTCCTTTCTGGAGAGTGAATCGAAATTCCGCACTTTGGCCGATACCGCCTCCATCGCAATATTCATCCACCAGGGAGGGAAATTACTCTACGCCAACCACGCTGCAGAGATCATTGGCGGATATACGGTTGATGAATATCTAGCCATGGATGTCCTGCGCCTTGCCCACCCCGATTATCTGGACACGATCAAGGCACTGTCGCTCGAGCCCATGGACGGCGGTCGGCGGCCCATTCAATATGAGTTCAAGATCGTAAGAAAAGACGGAAAGGAGCGGTGGGTGCTCATGACTGCCGGTATCGCGGAGTATGAGGAAAGATCCGCGGTCGTCGGAACGCTTATTGATATTACTGCGCGCAAATATGCTGAAGAAGAGACGGAACGTCTTTTTAGGGAGCTCGAAAAAGCCACTCGATCCCTCAAGGAGAGCGAGGCTAAGTTCCGTACATTGGCAGAGACGACGACCGCCGGGATCTTCATACATCGGGGAGAAAAGTTCCTCTACGCCAACACCGCCGGTGAACATCTTACCGGCTATAAGCAGGATGAACTTCTTTCCATGGATTTTTGGAATGTCCTTCATCCCGATTATCGTGGGATAGCGCGTGAACGCGGACAAGCGCGTCTGGCCGGTGTGAAGTTTCCTCAGGAATATGAATTCAAGATTATCACGAAAAATGGAGAGCAACGCTGGGTCAATATGACCGCAGGAGTTATCGGGTATCAAGGTGCGCCTGCGGTCATGGCGACACTGTTTGATATTAATGCACGTAAACAGGCGGAAGATGAAAAGGAGAAATTCTACGGAGAGAGCGTCAAACAGTACCAGAAAAGGATTGAAGAAGAGAGGCAGCACCGGATCGAAAAAGAGAAGATCCTCATGGACCTTCATGACGGCATTGGAGGTATCACGACGAACATAAGCATTCTTGCCGAGCTTGCACAAAAGACATCATCGCTTCCCGAAATCAAGAAAACAGTCTCCATCATATCCCGGCTTTCCAAAGAAGGGATATCTGAGATTCGGGGTTTCATGCACAGCCTCGACAATACCGATCTGAACTGGCGGACCCTCGCAGTAGAGCTTCGAAATCAGGGCACCAATATGGTAGAATCCCATGCGATCACCTTTGCTCTGGAAACCTCAGTGGATGAGACGCACGAACAGCCCGGCAGCCTACTCTGGGTGAACCTTTTCAAAATCTACAAGGAGGCGCTGACAAATGTCATAAAACATTCGCGCGCCAGAAACGTTAAAGCGAAGCTGCAGATCAACCATGAAAAACTGTTGCTTTTGATAGAAGATGATGGTGTGGGGTTGGGAGACGGCAGGCACGGAAGAGGATTGTCCAACATGCGGACAAGGGCCGAGGAACTGGGGGGGAGGGTTACGATACTATCTACTTCTGGCACCCAGGTGCGCGTTGAATTGCCACTGCCTGTAAAATACCATGATCAAGGGATGGTATTGTAGGACATTTTATGATAAGGTTAATCCTATGCGATTAGTCATTGTTGAAGACGATCCCCTTTTGTTGGAAAACCTTAAACTGCTCCTGAGCGGTGAGTCAGGCATTATCGTTGGTGGCGCTTTCAGTTCGGCGGAGGAGGCACTGCACGCGCTCAAGAAGGCTGCTCCGGAAGTCATGCTTGCCGACTTGGGACTGCCCGGCATGTCCGGAATAGAGCTCATTAAAAAAGTTAAGGAAGAAATGCCCGGCGTCGAAATCCTGGCCCATACCGTGTTCGAAGACCGGGAAAATGTCTTTTCCGCAATAAAAGCTGGTGCATCAGGATACATCCTGAAAGGAAGCAGTCCTCGCGAGATCGTTGAAGCCATTCATGAACTTCATAAAGGCGGCGCGCCCATGAGCCCCAAAATAGCACGCAAGGTAATCCACGAATTTCAGGATGAGAACATTACTGGTGATCAGTATATCTTGAGCCAGCGCGAAAAGGACGTTGTAAGGTGTATTGAAGAAGGGCTAACCTATAAAGAAATATCGAAAAAATTGAAAATAAGTTCGCATACCGTGCATACCCATATCAAGAATATCTACGAAAAGCTCCATGCCAAGGACAGGGGCGACGCTCTCATTAAGGCCAGAAAAACCGGTATCATATGACATGAACGCAACCGGCCATAGAGCAGTGCAGAATTCTGCGGACGTTACTCTCCTGTCCCGCTGTTTAATAACTTTTTCCTATACCCCGAATGAAATTTCTCTGCATACCCTAAAAATACCCATGTCAGGCGATTTACTTTGATGAGAAACCCCGGTAACCTTTATACAGATTTTACAGCCCGTTGCTTGTCATGTACGGCGACCAATGAGCCGGAAGAATGATAGAAAAGTGCTTGTGCTCCGTGTCGGACAGGCGCAGATGTGAACATGCTGAAACACATCCGGACGTGATCTCCATGGAAGTTGAGTGCGCATAAAAACATGAAGAAAGAAGATAAAACAATAAGCCTGGGAAAATACCTTCTTATGAGTGAGCAGGAAAAAGACGCCGAAATTCAAGAAGCTGTGATCCGCTTGCAGAAGCGTATCCAGGAGATACTCTATTTGCTCGAAGTCGAAAACGTCCCTGCTGCGGTCAGGCAGGAATCTCGCGAGAAAAAAGAAACAACCGGCTAATCTTACAATCGTTCAAATTATATTCATACCTCAACTATCATGCCTACCAAGGACCATGGCCTCACGGCAATTCACATGGACTCTTCCCCGCTAACAGGAATAGGCTGATGCCGGCACCTCAGAAAGGGGAGTGGATGTTCAAAATCGCAGAACGCAGACAATTGTCGGGACGATATCATGTTATGCAATCAAATCTCATGCCAGTCGACGCCGGCTATATAAATACCAGCAATTGTTGGGGGCGATAGTATCGCTACATGGAATAGAGATTTGTTAGCGTGGCAAGAAGGCTATTGCTGGAAGAACTGCGGCCTCGCAGATACGTGGGATATGGACTCCCTGCCTGTGACCATCAAGGAAAATCAGTCGATATCTGCTCCCCTCTTCTTTATCCATTATGAGCCTGGATTTTTAATTTTTCCGTTTCTCGCAAGCACCATCGCGTGTTCGCAGGTAGGCGATGTTTCCACTGCCCAGAGGCTATTCACGGTGCGACGTAATTCAATTCAAACGCTTGGAAAAAGCGGAAAAAAACGATTGACAATTTTGGCGCAGGCTGTTATATATGACGTCTATGCTGGAGGCTACAGAAAAAATATGGATGAACGGCGCGTTCGTGAAGTGGGACGACGCCAAGGTGCACGTCCTAACGCACTCGCTTCACTACAGCACGGCTGTGTTTGAGGGCATCCGCTGCTACAAGACCGATGCCGGATCTGCGGTGTTCAGACTGCAGGAGCATGTGGATCGTCTTTTTGATTCTGCGCACATCCTGCAGATGCAGATTCCCTACACCCGTGAGGCAGTAGCCGAGGCCATCCTTGAAACAGTCCGCGAGAACAAAATAGATGCGTGTTACATCAGACCGCTGGCATACATCGGCTACGGCGCCATGGGTGTCTTTCCCAAGGGGAACCCCATTGACCTTGCCATTGCGGTCTGGCCCTGGGGCAGCTACCTGGGGGAGGAAGGGATCAAGAACGGTATCCGCGTCAAGATTTCATCTTTCATCCGGCCTCACGTGAATGCTACAATGGTGCGCGCCAAGGCTTCGGCGAACTATGCTAATGGTCTTCTTGCTAAACGGGAGGCGCTTAGTGATGGCTACGATGAGGCCATGCTGCTCGACACCGAGGGCTACGTCGCGGAGGGAAGCGGCGAGAACGTCTTCATGGTGCGCAAGGGGCTAATCAAGACGCCACCGCTTACAGCTATCCTTGAAGGTGTCACGCGGGATACGATTGTGCAGATCGCTGCGGAGCGGGGTATGCGCCTCGTGGAAGAGCGGTTTACCCGGGACGAACTTTACATAGCCGACGAGGCGTTCTTCACCGGTACGGCGGCTGAGGTGACCCCGATTAGGGAAGTGGACAACCGCATCATCGGCAATGGCAAGCCCGGCCCGGTAACCGCAGAGCTTCAATCCGCATTTTTCGATATTGTGCACGGTAGGGATAGCCGTCATGGAGACTGGCTCACCTATGTATACGCGACGCAGTCGGCCATGAAGAAATAGAATGCCAGTCACGAACCTCGCGGGGTAAAGATCCATAAAATAGAGTCTGATTTTACCCACTGTGCTTCTCTTAGGCTTCGTGATTGACATCGATAGGCATGCCGAAGTGGTGGAATTGGTAGACACGCACGTTTGAGGGGCGTGTGGGGCAACCCATGGGGGTTCGAGTCCCCCCTTCGGCACCATTTTTTCCACCGTGCACGACAGCAGGCAGAGCAGTATTCCATCTCGCTTTTCTGACTTCATCCAATGAAGAAGTTTCCCTATATAATCGCCATCCTTTGCATTGCGCTGCTGTTTCCCGCGGCTGCTTTTCCTCAGGAAGCCAAAAGCAAAAACACTACGCTTGGTATCATATCCGTACCCCTCGCAAATGTGCATGGGGAACCTCTGCCCAAATCGGGCCTCGTGACGCAGGTACTCATGGCCGATGAGGTGCGCATCCTCGAAAAGCAGGACTACCGGTACCGGATTGCCATTCCGGGCCAAGACGACCGCGAGGGCTGGATCCAGCAGGAAGCGGTCTCAATTCCCAAGGACAAGGGCCGTCACTATCTGAACGCTGAGCGTCAGTGGATTGTAATAGCTGTGCCCAAGACTGAAGCGCTGATCCTGGACAAGACAGGTAATCACAAAGTCCCGCTCTACGCCGGCACGTTTTTGCCGGTGCTCGAAAAAAATCCGGATGGCTTCACGGTGCAGTTCCCTGACCGCTCCATCGCGATCATCGATTCAGCGGATGCAATGCCCGTAAAGCCTTCTGACCCGGTCATAAACGACTCCACACCCGAAGAGATTGCATCGACGGCAAAAAAGTTTCTTGGCGTGCGCTATCTTGCAGGCGGGCTCACGGCCCAGGGCATGGACATCCGTGGCCTCATCCACATCGTCTACCGTATACACGGCTATCCCATAGGCACCGACGACGCATCGTTTCAGGCAAACGCGGAGCACGTTTCGAAGAAAGAACTCCAGCCAGGTGATATCCTCATCTTCCATGGCGAGAGTGAGGGGCTCTTCCTCGGGAATGGCAGGTTCTTACATGCTGCGAAAAGGAATAGCATTCAGCTGGTCGGCATCTACGACCGGAGGTATGCCAACGCCCTCCAGTATGGACTGCGCATCATCGGCTCCAGCCCCGATGAAAAGAAAATAATGGCAGAGATGACGGCAGACGAGATCCTTCTTGCTCAGGCGCGGACGTCAAGGCTGCCGCTCGGCAAAAGAATTTCGTACTGGGCAAGCCGCTTTATCGGCACGCACTACGATGCGGACCCGCTCGGCCTGTACGTGCGCACAAACCGAATCATCGCGGACGAAAAGGTCGACTGCATGTATCATACCTTCCGCGCCGTGGAGCTTGCCCGGAGCAGTACGCCGGCCGGGGCCATAGAACAAGCACTCTCGCTCCGGTTTATAACCGAGGGTAAAATCGTAGACGGCCTTGTCACAAACTATGACGAACGCTTCCAGTACGGCGAGGACATGGTCTTCAGCAACAAGTGGGGAAAGAACATGACCACCGAACTCGGCACGCCGAGAACGATTCCTGGCGCCCGAGGTAGAGACACAGTAGACATCCTCCCCAAGTCTGTTCTCGCGACGCGCACATTTCAGAAAAAACTTCAGGACGGCGATATCATTTACTGGGTCAAGGATCCGAAGAGGCGCGCTGCCGACGAAATCGTTGCTCATCTCTCGATCGTCCGCATCAAATCCGGCAAGCCCTACCTGATCCATGCTGCAGGCAGCAAGGAAAAAGAGGGATCCCCCGGCGGTGGTGTGGTGAAAGAGGTTCCCTTCTCAGACTATGTGCATTCAATGCGCTTCATCGGCGCGTTCGTAACACGATTTGAGCAGTAGTACTTCGTAAAAATTTTGGTTTAATAATATATGCTCCTCTCTTGATATCCTCTGTCTTAATAATTTCAAATAAACGATATGTGAACCTTGATGCACGATGCATGACGTAAGAAGCTTTTTACCAGTATCCTGCTTGTTGTCTCCACCTTCAAAGGAGCCCCAATGTTCTCCACGGTCATCAGATCGACGACACTCGGCACCGACCCTTACTGTTGAAGCTGAAATCGCGAGCAGGGGACTTCCTCCCGGCGCGCATTTACAACCCCGTGCTTAAGGTCGCACGCACCATCGCAGACATTGAGGGGAGCGAGCAGTTTGTGTCTGATCATGTTTCCGAGACCATTCAGCACAGAAGTTTGGACCGGAGGGTGAATTAAGACCCAAATAATATCTTGACAATGACCGGTGTTCTCAAATATTATAAGCCTCACCTGTAGCGGTGCGCTGTCAGTACAGGAATATCTTCAGCATGCGGACAGACAATCATTATGATACTTTCCAGCTATGCTGTGGACCGGGGTAGTTTGACAATAAAGACCTTTGCCGGGGTGAATAGAAGCGTACCAGCTATTCATCGGGTAAAGGTCTTTTTATCTGATAGGTATGGGGAACAACGATGGACAGAAAAATAAATAAAATCTTGATCGCGAACAGAGGGGTCCCCGCGGTCAGGGTCATGCACACCTGCAGGGACCGGAAGATCCCGACAGTTGCGGTTTACAGCGACCCTGACCGTCTTGCCCACCATGTGTTCATGGCCGACGAAGCCATCTACATCGGCGCCGCGCCGCCGGCGGAGTCCTATCTCAACATGGACAAGATGATCCGGGCTGCCATCGAGAGCAAGTCTGATGCGATCCATCCGGGCTGGGGGTTCCTTGCGGAAAACGCGGACTTTGCCCAAAAGGTGATCGATGCGGGCCTCACCTGGGTCGGTCCTTCTCCCCATGTCATCAGCCTGTTGGGAGACAAGATCGAGGCCAAGGCACTGGCAAAGAAGGCCAATGTGCCAACCATTCCTGGCATAGATGCGATTAACGACACCGAGCAGATCAAGACTTGGATGAAGAAGGACGATGTGGCCTATCCTATCATGATCAAGGCCGCAGCAGGCGGCGGCGGCAAGGGCATGGTCAAGGCCGAGAACGACGAGCAGCTGCCACAGGCCCTAGCCCGTGCCCGCTCCGAGGCTAAGAAATCATTCGGCGACGATACAATCCTTGTCGAGAAGTACATCGAGCGGGGCAGGCATATCGAAGTCCAGATCGTGGCAGACGCCCATGGAAATGTCGTCCACCTGTACGAACGTGAATGCACGCTCCAACGCAGAAACCAGAAGATCATCGAGGAGGCTCCGTCGCCCAGTCTCGATGAGAACCTGCGGAATGAGATCTGCTTCACCGCAACGCGGTTGATGCGGGAGATTGGCTACACTACGGCCGGCACTGTCGAGTACATTTTCGATTCCGCAACGAGGAAGTTCTATTTCCTCGAAGTAAACACCCGCCTCCAGGTCGAGCACGGTATCACGGAGCTCATCACCGGCCTGGACATCGTCGGTATCATGATCGACGTTGCCCTGGGCAAGAAGCTTCCCTTCAAACAGTCCGCCATACGGCCGAACCGGTGGGCGCTTGAGGTCCGGTTGAACGCCGAGGACCCGAAGAACTTCAGCCCCTCCTTCGGCCCGATCACCCGGCTTCTGGTCCCGATGGGACCGAACGTGCGCGTGGCCTCAGGTGTGTACGAGGGCGGAGACATTCCCGCATACTACGATTCTCTGTTCATGCTGCTCATGACTGCCGGCGCTGACCGGAAGGACGCCATCAAGGTCATGGACCGCTGTCTCGGCAGGAACCTGAGGGTCGAAGGGGTGAAGACGCTGCAGCCGCTGCTACTCTCCATCATTCGGCACCCTTCTTTCATATCGGGGGAATTCTCAACACGATTCATCGAAGAGCATATGGACGAGCTTATCTCCATGTTTAGTGAAAAGAACAGCGAGGATGAGGTGCTCAAGATCGCACGATATGTGGCGGAGATATCGGCGCTCGGCCCCCAGAAATGGATGTGAGGTACGGACGGATGGCAGAGGACAGAAGACAGAAGACAAATTCAATAGATTCTGATACGGGCTTACGGAGCCGGGGCGGCATCTTGGTGCGTCCCGGGATGACGCCGAAAGAGATCGTCAAGACAATCCGCGCACTTTCCGGTGTTTGCCTCACCTCAGTGGGAATGCGGGATGCGGGACAATCGGATTTTAAAAATCGCCACCGTATCTATGACCTGAAGACCCTCGCCCCCTATTATAACAACATGGGGCTGTTTAGCGCTGAATGTCACGGCGGTGCACGGTGGCATGTGGGCATCATGAACAGAAGAGAAAGCCCGTTTGAAGAGACCGCTCTTCTTCGCGAACTCATGCCGAACGTACTCCTCCAGACCCTCATACGGGAGACGAACCTCTGGGGCTACAGACCCTATCCGAAAAACGTCATTGAGCACGCCGTTACACAGGTTGATATAGATGTCTGGAGATGTTTCTCATTCCTGAACGATGTAAGGAACATGCGCAGCGTCGCGGGAGTCGTCATGAAGAGAGGACGGCTTTTCGAGCCCACTATATCCTTTACGACCGCAAACTGGGCCACCAATGAGTATTATCTCAGGGTCATCAGGGACATTGTCGACCTGTGCTCAGGAATCGATGAGATCGTCCTGTGCGTGAAAGACATGGCCGGTGTCGGTGATGTGACCCGAATCGGCAACCTGATTGATGCGATCAAACAAGTCTATCCAGGGCTGGTGATCAACTATCATCGGCACATTACTGACGGGCTTGCGATCCCGGCCCTGCTATCGGCAGCAAAGGCAGGCGCAAAGATATTCGATGTGGAAGAAGACTCCCTGGTCCGTTTCTATGGGCACTCGCCCATACTCGGCGTTCATGCGATCTTTGAAGAATCAGGGATCCCCGTGCATCTCAATCGGTCAGAGGCGGAGGACGCGGTCCGAAAGGCGCGTGAATGGATAGGTCATTATGAGTGGGCAGAGTCCCCGTTTAAAGGGCTCGACCACACCGTAACGCTCCACAAAATGCCTGGCGGAGCATTCCCCAGCTCCTTTGAACAGGCACAAA
>Ga0335081_10007437_pt1 | contig 17509 bp, 17 predicted proteins | sample Lox_Sample_35_FD_206713 | JGI IMG/M metagenome (GOLD analysis project Ga0335081, IMG submission 206713) | Soil microbial communities from Loxahatchee National Wildlife Refuge, Florida, United States - Lox_Sample_3.5 | ecosystem: Environmental > Terrestrial > Soil > Wetlands | place: USA... | reverse complement strand
CACCATTGAGTAACCCAGGGCGATCAGGGCATAAAAGCTTCCCCACTGTAGGGCGTTTATGACGTTCTGAATGAGCATGGAGAGAGTCAATTTCTTTATCTCCCAGACGAAACTACCTTCAACCTAAAATCCCCTCTCCCTGATACCACCCTCATCCCGACCTTCCCCCCTCAAGGGGGAAGGAGGTTTGGCAACACTAAAGGAAGAGCGGAGGAGGCCTTCCTTCGCCCGCTTCCGCTCTCTATGTGAAGAAACTAACCGAAGATCTTTACGGACAAACGGACTTATAGAACTCGAACTTTCCTTCCTGACTGATCTTAACGATCACGGCGCACTTCATGGGATCCCCTGTCTTCCCATCGAACGACATCTTCCCGGTGATTCCATCGAACTCCCTGACCTTGGCCAACTGATCGCGGATGGCCTTCCTGTCTTTTTTCAAATCTCCTGTCAGACCCTTCGTATTCTGAATGGCCTGAAGCAGCAGGCGGGTGGCGTCCCAGGTCAAAGCGGAAACGTCATCCGGCTCGTATCCATACTTGGCCTTATATCGATCGATGAATTGTTTCGTCGCTCCCTTTGCCCCGGCCGCTGCATAATGGGTGCTGAAGAAAAGACCTTTACAATCATTGCCGCAGAGGTTCATGAGTTCGGCCGAACCCCAAGAATCGCTCCCCAGGATGGGCTTCTTCCAACCGAGCTCATGGGCCTGCTTCACGATCAGAGGAACTTCATCATAGTATTGAGGTGTGAACAGGACGTCAGCCTTTGATGCCACAATCTTGCTGAGCTGGGCGCTGAAGTCCCGGTCTTTGGTAGTAAACGTTTCAAATGCCACGACAGAACCCTTTCCGTGGATCTTCTCGAACCCATCCTTAAAGAACTCTGCCAAACCTTTGGGATAATCGCTGGCAATATCGTACAGTATGGCTGCCTTCTTGGCTTTCAATTCCTCGGTGGCGAACTTAGCAAGCACAGGGCCTTGAAAAGGATCTAAGAAGCAGGCGCGAAAGACCCAGGGGCGATTCAGCGTTGTCTTCGGGTTGGTGGACCAACCGGTAATCATAACGGTTTGATTGGTATCGGCAACCTCTCCTGCCGGGATGGCTTGTTTGCTTGCCTGAGGACCGACGAATCCCAGGACCTGATGTTGCGTGATCAGCTTAAGGGCTGCGGCCGCGGCAGATTCGGCCTTGGCCTCATTGTCCTCATAGATGAAGTTTAACTGATAGGATTTGGTCCCCACCTTCAACCCGCCAGCGCGATTGATCTGCTCTTTGAGCATCTCGGCGGCATACTTTGATGCTTCTCCCACCTTCGGGATGTCTCCTGTTAACTCGATATTGAACCCGATTTTGATCACGTCTGCTGCCCAAACATGGCTGGGAAGACAAATCCCCACAACCAAAACCAGCAGCATACACAGAAAGCTTCTCTTCATAAATTGATCCCCCTTTCTCCCCCAGCCATCCCTCCCCTTCGATGGGGGAGGGTGAGGGTGGGGGTGATGCGTTAAGCGGTGATAATATATTGTAATCTCATTGGGGTTGTCAAGGTAAACCGGAGGTAAAAAGGGGGGCGCCCAAGGGGTGCCCCCTTTGCCTCTGCATTCATTTATCCTACTTCTTCATCCCCGGGACAGCCTCCGGCTCAATTCCGTAAAGATCCTTAAAGGTGGGCACTTTGAGGTCAGCAGGTATCGGGTGATAATACTTCGTCTCGGCAAGGTATTGATTATGTTCTTTCCATGCCTCTGAAATGATTTCTGGTTTGGTTAAACAGTCCAAGGCAGAGGCGGCCATCCATTTGCTCACGGTCAGACCACCTTTCATGGCTGCTGTCGTGCCGGTTTGGCAAGCTGCTTGCCATGTGTGGAGAAAGGTCCCTTTTGCTAAATTTGCAGCTACGAACGATAGCGTTGGGACAATCCAGCTTACATTTCCTTGGTCTGTCGAAGCCATTTGAAGGGGGACGTTGGGAAATGTTCTGCTGAGATCAGGTGGCGTAATAGTACGATCGAATGCTTCCCCTTTAACTTGTTTCCCGAGCGATTTGATGATCTCTTCACCAAATTTTTGATCTTCGGGTGTAAAGGGCGGGCCACCAATCGCTTTTGCATTGGTATCTCCTAATTTGTCGAGGACCTTGTTTGGAAGAGTTTCCCAGGTCGCACACAAAAGCTTGTAACTCATTGTAGTTTGAGTCATCAATGCCGCACCTTTTGCAACGTCTTGCATCCAATTCCATATCTCGTCAACCTGGGTTCTTCGAGGCGCCCGGATGAAATACCAGACCTCTGCATCTGGAGGCACAACATTTGGAACCTGGCCTCCGTTCGTAATAACATAGTGAATTCTTGCCTCCTGAATGACATGCTCCCTCATAAAATTCATTCCAACGTCCATAAGTTCTACAGCATCCAGAGCGCTCCGACCAGCGTGGGGAGCAATTGCAGCATGGGCCGGTCTCCCTTTGAATTGAAATTTAACACTTGTCATTGCCAAGCACGATATATAGGGAGCCCCATTTGCATCCCCGGGATGCCAGGAGATCATTATATCAGTGCCATCAAATAGCCCGTCTCTTGCCATAAAAATTTTGCCTACCAACGTTTCCTCAGCCGGAGTGCCAAAAAGCTTTACTGTCCCTTTAATGCCATGTTTCTCCATCGCCACCTTGGTCGCAATGGCAGCGGTGACACTCGCAGGGCCAAAAAGGTTATGACCACAGCCATGACCAGGTGCTCCCTGTACGATTGCTTCTCTTACCGCTTTCCCAGCAATTTGAGAAAGGCCGGGAAGGGCATCGAATTCAGCAAGAAATCCAATGACAGGCTTACCTGAGCCCCAGGTAGCTACAAAAGCTGTAGGCATTCCTGAAACACCCTTTTCAACTTTAAATCCATTCTTAGTCAAATATTCTTGGAGTTTGGCGGAAGACTTAAACTCCACCAAACTTAGCTCCGGATTATCCCAAAGATACTTCGAAATCTGTTCAAAGTTTGCCTTTGACCCGTCGACCCAAGCGATGGCTGTCTTCTTTGCCGGAGTCAATTCTTCAGCAAAAGCAAGTTGCGCCAAAAAAATAAATATAACGGTAGAAACCAAAGACAAGCAAAAGATTCGTCTCCTTTTAAACATAAATAACCGCCTCCTTTCTTAAACTGTTACGAGATTTTATCAGGATAAAACCGATGCTTTTTCCTCTCGCATCTCACCTCCTCTTTCATTGAACTTTCCCGCTGAAGTTTGAAGGAACTCCATCGAAAAGCATAAATTGCAGTGATTACGTCTTAGCAAGAAATCCCACCATTGTCAACCCAAAAGAGGCCGTTATCATTATTTGAAAATTCTGTCTTTGTGAGACTTACCAGAATATTTTGTTGGCTTGGAGGTTAATTGAGCAGTGAACTCTTCTATTCTACCCGAAGTTGCTTCCGCATTACTTGAGCATTTTTTTGAGCTAAGATGATTCCGAGTGAAGGAGATAGCCGAGTGACCCACCAGAATATTTTCCACCACCATGGCACAACAATGATCGCTTTATTCTTTGCCACCAAATTTAGCGCCTTTTTTGCAAACAGATCCGGGGACATCGGCTTAGTTTTTTCCCACATACGGAGCAATCGTTCCGTAGGAATATTTACAAGCACTCTCCCATACTTCCCACCGACCAAAAGAGGAGTACGAATAACACCTGGACACAAAACACTAACACGTACCCCCTTATGCCCAGTTTGGGCCCGGAGTGATTTGGAAAGACCTACAACCCCGTGTTTGACAGTCGTGTAGGCTACGGTTGCCGGAGAGGGAATAAGTCCAGAAATAGAGGCAGTATTGACGATGTGCCCGAATCCCTGTTCCATCATTATTTTGTAGGCCGCTTGGATACCATTGATCACACCGCGGAGATTGGTATCTACAATTTGATTCCAATCTTCGATTCTGTAAAGCTTTATATCCCCGATAATTGCGATTCCTGCGTTATTGAAAAGATAGTCTAACCGACCTGTACGAATAACTGTTTCTTGAACCAAACTTTCCATTGCAGGAAAGTCGGTCACATCGACTCTTACTGCATTTGCTTTTCCCCCCAAAGCGCGGATCCCGGAGGCAACCTCTTGTGCCAATTCTATCTGAAGGTCAGCCAATACCACCTCGCAGCCACGCCTTGCTAATTCTTCCGAAAGGGCTCGACCAATTCCTGATGCTCCTCCCGTCACAATTGCTGTGCCACCATCGTAAATACGAATCATTTCACCTTCCATAGTTCCCTCCTTGTTACTAATAAAAAATGTACCATCTACGCGGACTTATTCCCCCCCTTAGGCGTTACAACGCCCTTCAGAGTCTCCATTTCTAACTACAAGGCTACATTAGTATCACGGATGCCGAGAATTATGCAATTTGAAGCTACTAATTCTAAATAGAAAAGTCAACAAGGAAACCCAAATTCCGATATAGAAAAAACAAGGGCAACTGATCATGAGTATTCGGAGAGATTTTTTTGAGCCTAAGGATTCTGATTCTTTAAATCGTCTCTATATCCCATATCGGTAAAGAACAGCCCAAACGGGGGCACGCCATTCTTCAATTTTGGGTAAACCGCCCCCTTGTCCTTTTTCTTTCCTCTGTATTCGTGTCTGTTTTCACCCGTCTGGACATAAACTCAACTCAAAAGATCTTTTTCTGATCTCTCTAAACAATCCCAATTTTTGCAGATCAATCATTAACTTTAAAACTGTCTCTCCTGCGTGCCTGACAATCCGACCCCCCACCTGCACCATTTTCCATCGAAAGGTCGCAATGGTTTGTTTCATCCAGGACTCCGGACAAGAAAGCCGTTTAAATCCGATGAAAAGATTGTAGGCCAATACCCCTATCCTGAAAAAGACGGCATTGGCATAGCTCTGCCCACAAGGCATCCGCTCCATCCCAAACCCAATCTTGAGCTCTTTATTGAAGTTCTCTGCCTGCCCCCTCTGATTGTGCCATGCCAGTACCTCTCCCGGATTCTTCTCTTCCTCTAACCAGTTCGTCGCTACGGCATGATAACAATACGGCCCCCCGTCCTCAAATAATTCCCCCTGCCTCACCACCCAACGCTTCACCACCAAACGAAAAGCCTTCTTCGTCTCATTCATGCAATGCACCGTCTCCGCTAACTCATAACCACAGCCCTTCACCGGCTCCTTCCAATCTCCACTCCGTATCAACCCAATTGCCGATTTCACCGCTTTGTCCTGATCCACCGTGATCCCATACTTGACCCCATCCTCCTCTAACTGATTGAAAAGACCTGCTTGATACGAGGCACTGTCCCCTCGATCATACCCCATCCTTTTGCCACGGGGCATCCGCTCTCTACATCGAAGGTAAAACGCCTTCTGCCCAAAGGCAGGAGACACATTGCCCCCCCGAAATTCATCCAAAAGACAAACCGAATTCTCATACAAAAACCCAAGCATCGGCATATAGCCCTTGTTCCCATTATAGGTAAACAGGGCATCGACCTTCTCACCAATAATCTCGGTCGCATCGGCATCTAAGGTATATTTCTCTATCCCATCCCTTTTCAAAATCCTTTCGTTTATCTTATCCCGAACTCTATCCAACCCTTCCAATCCCAATTGCCCTGTCTTCGGATCTCCCATCCTCCTTAGCCAATCTCCCACCGTATCTGGCTCTGGAATCTCATCTCGACCGATCAGCTCCATTAAGCCTCCCTCATTTTTTAGCTCCCTTAAATCCTCTAGGCTTCTCCCTCCCCCCTGCAACATTAACACTACCGTATCCACCATCTCCGAAGGATCAAAACCCCGATGGCTCCCAGGACCCGGAAGATATTGATCCGTCAGCGCTCTCAGCCCAATTCCATGATTGAATTCTGCCATCAAGGCCAGACCCCCGTGGGCCGTTAGTCTCTCCTTCGTCGTTTCTATCTTGAATGGAAAGATGGTTTGCTGTATCATCACTATCAACCTCCTTTTGGTCTTTTGGTTTCACCTCACAGGTGATATTCTATATCACTGAAACCTCTTGCCCAAAAGGAGTCTTTTTGTTTTTTTGAATTCCTATATCTTTTTTAGGGTCCTCTCGCCCTCGAGCCTCCAAAAGAATATATTGACTTTCATAACTTGTGGTATTAAAATTACCATGTGGTAGAGAGATTACTACGATCCCCACAAATGCTTTTAATAGAAGGGAGGGATTCGAATGTTTGGAGAATTCATAAAAGAGAGAAGGATCGCCAAGAGCATAGGCCTAAGGGAATTCTGCAAACGATTAGAAATAGATGCCAGTAACTGGAGCAAAATTGAACGAGGTCTGCTTGCCCCTCCGCAAGATGAAAAAAGATTAAGGGAAATAGCTCGGGCGCTTGACATTAAATTCGGTTCGGCCTTATGGAAAGAAATGAAAGACAAGGCCAATATTGATGCTGGCATCATACCAGAGGATATTTTGTCGGACGAAAAGGTATTAAACTCGCTGCCCATGTTCTTCCGAACCATAAGGAGCGAAAAACCTACTCCTGAAGACCTGGATAAATTAATCGACATGATCAAGAAGGAGTAGGTCCTTTGGATTATAGCGAGTTTAAGTGCAAGTGGATTGAGCCGGCGTCCCTCCGGGGCGTTGCGGACGAAGCTCGAAATAAATACTGGCCGGAAGCAACCCTACCTAAAAACCAGCTTTTTCATTTAATATTTCACAAAAAAATTCAAGACCCCTTTCGGCTGCCTTTTTCTTGATCTCTCTTCGGTTCCCCTTTAGGTCTACTTTCTTCACCCAGACTTTTCTTCCTTCAGCCAATCCGATAAAAACTCTTCCGACAGGAGATCTTTTTGTTCCTCCTGTCGGTCCTGCCACGCCAGTGGTGGATAATCCGAAGGTTGTGTTGAATGTGTGTCGAACCCCTTGAGCCATCTTCTTCGCCACCTGAGTGCTCACTGCCCCGTACCTCTTTATATAATTCAATGGAATTCCCAAATGCTTCGCCTTCGATTCGTTACTGTAAGTCACCATCCCTCCCATAAAGTAGTCCGAGCTCCCTGAAACATCTGTAATGCGATCACAGATTAATCCTCCGGTACAGGATTCTGCAATGGCGAGGGTCCATCCTTTTTTTCCTAAGAGGTCTCCAATACGCTTCTCTAATTTCATGGCCAGATCCTTCCAATAATATATGACAAGATTAATCGCGATAGAATTGGTCATTCCCACCCCGTATCAGGTACGGGGTAAACTCCAGCGGGAATCCGGAAAAGCACTGGATTCCGGGTCAAGCCCGGAATGACAAGCAATAAAAGGCTTACATTATTTTGTACAAGATATGAAGAATAATATTCGCGTAGACTCCGGCGACGACATCGTCTAAAACAACTCCATATCCACCCTTTAATCTTTTCTCCAGACGGCGGATAGGAAAAGGTTTCAGAATATCAAAGAACCGGAAGAGAAAAAAACCGATGATGATAAACGGAACCGTTTTAGGGACCCAGAGCATGGTGATGAGAAAACCCATGATCTCATCGATGACGATCCGCTGATCATCTTTTTTCCCGAAGTATCTTTCGGCATTTTCTGAAATCCAAACCGACAGAAAGAAAAAACCGACAAGCGTGATTTCATAGAGTGGAGAAGGAATTTCCGAAAGAAAGTAATAGATGGGGATGGCGACGAGAGTCCCCAGAGTCCCTGGGGCAACCGGAGAGTAACCGACCCCGAAGCCAGTTGCGATTAATAGAAAAAATCGACTCATTCTTCGCTCAGGGTTCAAGGATTCGAGGTTTCAAGGGTTCGAGTGAAAAGAAATTCATTGTAAATTCACGCTTGACTCTTTGAACCCTCGACCCCTGGAACCCTTTGTTTACAATCGAACGGCGACCCCTTTTTCTTTCAGATATGATTTCACCTGAGCGATCGTAAATTCTCGGTAATGGAAGATAGAGGCCGCGAGTACGGCGTCGGCCTTACCCAGAACCAATCCTTCGTAAAGATGTTCGAGAGTTCCCACTCCTCCTGAAGCAATGACAGGGATGTCTACCTGCTCTGAGATGGTCCGGGTCAATTCAATATCGTAACCATCCTTTGTTCCATCGCGGTCCATGCTCGTGAGCAAGATCTCACCCGCTCCCATCTCTTCCATCTTCTTCGCCCAAGCGATCGCATCAATTCCTGTCGGAACTCTTCCCCCATGCGTGTAGACTTCCCAGCTCTCCTCTTTCCTTTTCGCGTCGATCGCAATGACGATACATTGGCTTCCGAAACGTTTCGAGGCCCTTTCTACAAAATGTGGATCCTTTACGGCAGCGGTATTGATCGATACTTTGTCCGCTCCGGCCTTGAGAAGCTTCCGAATATCCTCCAACCGCCTGACCCCGCCTCCTACCGTGAGGGGAATAAAGATCTCCTCCGCCGTCCTGCGGACAACATCAATGAGAATATCTCTTTCCTCATGCGAGGCCGTGATATCTAAAAAAGCGATTTCATCGGCACCCTGTTCATCATAAACTTTCGCATTCTCAACCGGGTCGCCGGCATCCTTTAGATCGACAAACTGGGTGCCCTTCACGACCCTTCCGCTTTTTACATCCAGACAAGGGATAATCCGTTTGGCAAGCATCCTAAAATTCCTTAATTCAGAATCCAGAATACAGGAGCCAGAATTCAGAATGGACTATGTTCTTCCTATTTTGACTTCTGACTCCTTAACTAAACGAATGGCTTCTTCCAGTCTGAGGCTTCCGGTATACAGGGCGCGGCCGACAATTACTCCGATGACTCCATCCTGTTCCAACTCCAGGAGCTGTTCAAGGTCCTCAATTCGCGAGACTCCTCCTGAAGCAATCACCGGGATCGAAGTGGATTCAGCTAACTTCTTGGTCGACTGAAAGTTCAACCCCGTGCCCATCCCGTCTCTCTCGATATCCGTGAAGATAATTGCTGAAAGACCCATCCCTTCGAACTGCTTTGCCAGATCGATCGCTCCAAGAGAAACCACCTCATCCCAACCCCGGATAGCCACCTTTCCTCTTTTGGCGTCGATCCCGAGGATCACCTTTTCAGGAAACCGATGACACGCCTCCTCAATCAAGGCATGATTTTGGAAAGCCGCCGTTCCTAAGACAACCCATCCCACGCCGGATGAAAGATAGTCCTCAATGGTGGCCAAATCACGAATGCCTCCTCCCACCTCGATCGGAATGTAAACAGATTGGCTGATCTCCTTGATCAGAGCCCGATGCACAGGCCTCCCACTCACGGCTCCGTTAAGATCGACCACATGGAGTCTCTCTGCCCCTTCTGACTCCCAACGCCTAGCCATTTCAACAGGATTTTCTGAATACACGGATTCTTGATCCATCCTGCCCTGAGAGAGTCTGACACATCTCCCATCTTTCAGGTCCACCGCAGGGATGACGATCAAGGCATTTCCTCCAATTCTTTCGCCACCGGGAATTTTTTTAACATCTCGTCCATTCCCACACTTGACAGTTCTTCGGCCGTCAGCCAAGAAGCTTTTCTCCTGAAGAAAGACCCTATTTTGAGAAGGTTCTCGCTCAGGGGCTTTTGCGTCTCATCAAATTTTCCTGTCCAAACGATCTTCTCATCCCGCAGCCGAATGAGATGGACATCGAAGCCGACCGAAGCAGGTTTCTCCGCACCAATGCGAGATCCGATCCTTTCCTCGAAACGGAAGACAAATCCAATAAAAATAAAATCCACGTTCAATGTTTTTCCAAACTGAATGGACGAGCGCAAGGGTTTTAGTTCAAACGGGCTCCTATCGCTTTGGGAGAGAGCTTCTTCCACTGTCTCCGGAGGAAGAACTGCAAACTTATCCATGGTCTCCATCTTATCTTGGAGAAGTCGGGTCAGGGTATTGCGTGACGCGGGCAATATATCCCCTGGCCGGTAAACCGCTTTACAAACAGGACAGACAGCCCCTCTTGTCGGATCATCCACTCTTTCGATAAAAAACGGCAGGATGGCCAGGGAAGGCTTCGTCTCTGCCCTCAACGGAGCGCTCCATGCGAAAATCATTCCCAATACGGAAAGCAATGTCAGAAATTTTTTCATGTCCCCCCTCCCTTTCCCAAGAAAGTTGTTCGTCCTTGACCCCAAAAACCTTCTTTACTTTTTGGCCCCAATCTTTTTCGCATCCTCCAAGAACTGTGCAATCCCTTTATCCGTCAGTGGATGTTTCATCATCTGATCGATGATGGCCGGAGGGATCGTCACAATTTCAGCCCCTAACATTCCGGCCTCGATGACATGAATCGGGTTCCGGACGCTGGCGACAATAATCTGAGTTTCAATGCTCGGATAGTTGCCATAGATTTCTCTGATCTGCCGGATCAGTTCGAGCCCATTGAAGCCGATATCGTCAAGTCTACCCAAAAAGGGACAAACAAAAGTGGCTCCTGCCTTAGCTGCCAAAATGGCCTGGCTGGCTGAGAAGATAAGCGTGACGGTGGTCATGATCCCTTCGGCGGAGAGAGCCCTTACTGTTTTCAGGCCCTCGTGATTAATAGGAATCTTGATTGCGATCGCGTCTCCCCAGGTCGCCATGACCTTGGCTTCTTTAACCATCTCTTCACAAGTAGTCCCGGTCACCTCTACATTGACCGGGCCCTTCACCTCTTTCGAGATCCTCCGGATCAGCACCTCCGTTTTCTCGTCTTGCTTTGCGAGGAGCGTTGGATTGGTCGTCACGCCATCGACCAAACCAAGTTCTTTTGCCTTCTTGATCTCATCGAGGTTCGCTGTATCAATAAAAATCTTCACGCCTTGCCCTCCTCTCAATTATAAAATTCGAAATACGAATCTCGAAGCACGAAACAAATCCTAAATCCAAATAACCAAATCACATAAACCTATTTATTGAGATTTGAATTTCGGTCATTCGAATTTGTTTCGGATTTCGTGCTTCAATTTTATATTCTTCATTCCGCAATCCGCAATTAAGTGATCCCCCAATTCCTCATCATATCATGAATGGCCTTGGTCTGCTTGAGAAGATTCTCCATCTCATTGAGTGGAATCATGCTGGAGGCGTCGCAAAGCGCTTCCTTCGGTCTCGGATGAGTCTCGAGGAAAAGGCCATTGCAACCCGCTGCTGCCGCTGCTCTCGAGAGATGAGGAACAAATTGGGGACTGCCTCCCTTCGGATCATCACTCGGGATACCATAATTTCTGACGACATGCGTGGCATCAAAGATCACCGGACAACCGATCTCCTGCAGAACGGGAATCGAGCAGAAGTCCGCAATCAGTTTATTGTATCCGAAACAGGTGCCTCTCTCCGTCAAGAGGACTTGATGATTCCCGGTGCTGTAAATTTTCTTCACCGCCCCAGCCATGCTTTCGGGGGCAATGAACTGCCCCTTCTTGATATTAACTACTTTGCCTGCCGCCCCCACTTTGAGAAGAAGGCTCGTCTGCTGGCAGAGAAAGGCCGGGACTTGGAGAATATCAAGGACCTCTTTGGCCAGATCTACGTCTTCCATCCGGTGGACATCGGAGAGGACCGGAACGCCTACCTCTTCCTTTACTTTGGCAAGTATCCTCAAGCCCCCTTTAAGGCCTGGCCCGCTGTAAGATTTTTCTGACCCGCGATTGTCTTTCTCGTAGGATGCTTTAAAGATATATGGGATCTTCAGATTTGAGCAGATCTTCTTCATCTCCTTAGCAACTTCAAGAGCGTTTGCCTCACTCTCGATCACGCAGGGTCCCGCAATCAGAACCAGAGGCTTCCCTCTTCCGATGCGAATCTCTCCCACTCTGACTTCATTCATCGAAAGCTCCTTTGATAAGTGATCGTGTTAGTGAAAAGTGTCGGTGAGAACAAACCTATCACTCTTCACTATCACCAATCACGAAATCATTTTTACAAAGTTCTCCAATATCCTTAGCCCCTTCTGCTGACTTTTCTCGGGATGGAATTGTGTGGCAAAGAGGTTCTCTTTCCAGAGGCTGGAGACGAAAGGCTTACCATACGTAGTAAAAGTAGAGACCCACCGTGCCTCTTCGGGAACAACATAATAGGAGTGGACAAAATAGAAAAAATCCCCGCTCTCAATGCCTTGGAGCATGGGAACCTCTCTCTCCTTCTCAATGGTATTCCAACCCATATGGGGAACCTTATGCTCAGGATCGGGCCTGAATTTCACCACTTTTCCTCTGATCAGATCCAGTCCCTTGTGGGTTCCAAACTCTTCGCTTTCAGAAAAAAGAATTTGTAGTCCAAGGCAGATGCCTAAATAAGGCTTTCCTTTCTCTACGGACCGGAGCAGGGGGTCGACGAGACCATATTTTCGCAGATTCTCCATACAATCCTTAAACGCCCCTACCCCTGGAAGCACAATGGCTGAGGCACTTCCAATCTCCTTCTTGTTACGGGTCAACTTGGCTTCGAAACCAATTTTCTCGAAACCCTTCTGGACATTTCGAAGATTTCCCATGCCGTAATCAACGATGACAATCCTTGGAGTCATGGTTTTTCCGATTGCGGAGTGTAGATTGCGGATTGCGGAATTAAATCTGAAATCCGCATTCCGAATTCCGCATTACAACATTCCCTTCGTCGACGGGATTTCAGAGGCTCGCTCATCAAAAGAGACCGCTTCTCTGAGCGCCCTTCCGAACCCTTTAAACACAGCCTCTACCATATGATGGCTGTTTCTTCCGTAAAGGAGGCTGATGTGAAGCGTAATCCTCGCATGGTTGCAAAGAGCCTTGAAGAACTCCTCCACTAACTCGGGGTCAAAGGTCCCGATCTTGGATCTTCTTAGTTTCATCTGAAAAACAAGATAAGGTCTCATCGAAAGATCCACGGCGATGGAGACTAACGTTTCGTCCATTGGAATCGTCGCCGCCCCGTATCTTTGAATTCCCTTCGCCTCTCCAAGAGCCTTTCTGATTCCGTCTCCAAGACAGATGCCCACGTCTTCTACGGTGTGGTGAGCATCTACACCGATATCTCCCTTTGCCTTGAGGGAGAGATCCGTACGGCTGTGGTAGGCCAAGAGACTGAGCATGTGATCGAAGAAAGGGATTCCAGTCGCGATCGAATGTTTTCCGGATCCGTCCAGACTCAGTTTTAGGACGACGGATGTCTCCTTTGTCTTCCGTTTCACCTCTGCCTTACGATCTCTCTTCATCTTTTCTCCCCGTCTTGAATAGTGAAGGGTTCAAAGGGCAAGGTTCGCACGCACGTTTGTTTGCGACCATGAAGGATGAACTATAAACGACGTACAGTGTATTATCTTCCTCGTTCATAGTTCATCGTCCATTGTACCGAATTGGCCTCGTAACCTCTACCAAGAAATTATTAAGGTCTTCTTATTCTCACTTGAACCGCGCGATAGTGTCCCTCCAATCCTTCCCAGTCTGCGAATCTCTTTATATCTTTTTCAAACCCTTCTAACGTCCTTCGCGTAACACTCACCACGTTGGTCCTCCTGACAAAATCCTCCACGCCCAAAGGCGAAGAGAATCGAGCGGTGCCTGCTGTGGGAAGAATATGGTTGGACCCAGCCATATAATCTCCAACGGCCTCGGGAGTATAGGGGCCGACAAAGACGGCACCAGCGTGTTTCACACTTCCTAGGAGGCCATGGGGCCTCGAAACAGCAAGCTCCAAATGCTCCGGAGCGATGCGATTTACCAACTGCACTGCCTGTTCGAGATTTTTGACAATAAGAATGCCACCCTTTCGTTCGAGGCTTTGAGATGCAACCTTCCTTCGCCTCAAAGAAGGAAGCTGTCTGTCCACTTCTTTCCTTACTTCCCTTCCGAACGCTTCAGAGTTGGTAATGAGAATGGCCAATGCCATTTCATCGTGTTCGGCCTGGGAGATGAGATCCGCTGCGACAAAAGAAGAAGGGGCGCTTCCATCCGAGACAATCACGATCTCGCTTGGCCCGGCTACCATATCGATATCCACCTCGCCATACATCAATCTCTTGGCGGTGGCGACATATCGATTTCCGGGTCCGACAATCTTATCCACCTTCGGAATCGATTTCGTCCCATAGGCGAGAGCGGCGACCGCTTGAACCCCTCCCACCCGGTAGATGCGATCCACCCCAGCCAAATCCGCCGCAACCAGAACAGCAGGGCTAATCCCTCCTTTCTGGGGAGGGGTAACCATGAGAATTTCCTGGACGCCCGCCTCCTTCGCAGGAATGGCAGCCATAAGGACGGTCGACGGATAAGAGGCTTTCCCACCGGGGACATAGATCCCCACCCTCTCTAGGGGCCTCATCGTCTGCTCAACCTCAATCCCTCTCTCTTCTCGCTTCAAAGACGCAACCAATCTCGTGCTCAGGAGCTGGTGAAGCTTTTGGATTCGTCGAGTTGCTTTTTTGAGTGTTCCCAAGAAATCCCCAGGGACCTTCTTGTAAGCGCTTTCCACCTCGCTTGGCTTCACCCGAAGTTGATGGATCGGAATCTGTAAACCATCGAAGACTTGAGTGTAGTGGACGAGAGCTTCATCTCCTCGTTTCCGCACATTCTCTAATATCGCACGAACGTTCCTTTCGAGGCGGAGGCTACGATGTTCTCCCCTTTCCTCCGTACTCGATAGGTAGCGCTCAAATCCCTTTTCCCCTGCTCGATAAATCTTCATCAAAAATCCTATACGAACGGCCAATTCTTCCGCAATCCCCGATCTGGAATCTCAGTCCTCTTCTTTCACCCTTTGAACATTCGCTCCCAGTTCGGCCAATTTTTTGTCCAAGCCCTCATACCCCCGGTCCAAGTGATAAACTCTCGAGACCTCTGTCACACCATCCGCAGCCAATCCGGCCAGCACCAAGGATGCGCTGGCCCTTAAATCGGTCGCCATCACGGGTGCCCCACTCAACCCTTCCACTCCCTGGATGATGGCTGAGTCGCCCTGAATACGAATATCAGCTCCCATTCTTCTCAGCTCGCTCACATGGATGAATCGGTTCTCGAAGATCGTTTCAGAAATAACGCTTAACCCCCTTGCCAGAGACATCAAGACCATGAACTGGGCTTGCATATCCGTTGGGAATCCCGGATAAGGCTGTGTCTTAACGTCCACGCTCCGAATTCTTTTCGTGCCCACCGCCCTGACCCCGTCTCCCTCGGATTCAATCTCCATCCCCGATTCTCTTAACTTATGGACGATCATTTCCATTTCGGAAAAAGGACAATGGAGAATCCTTATATTCCCGCGGGTCAGTCCGGCGGCCACCATCAATGTCCCGGCCTCGATCCGGTCGGGAATGATCCTATGCTCAACGGCATGAAGAGACTTCCCCCCTTCGATCTCGATCACACTCGTTCCCGCGCCACTGACCTTCGCCCCCATCTTGTTCAGGACATTTGCCAAATCCACCACCTCGGGTTCCATGGCAGCGTTTTGCAAAACCGTCTTCCCCTTCGCCAGCGCGCCCGCCATCATTAAGTTCTCCGTCCCCGTGACGGTGACAGTGTCAAAGGAGACCGTTGCGCCCTTCAACCCATCGGCTCTTGCCTCGATATACCCATGCCGGAGATCGATCTTCGCTCCCATGGCTTCGAGACCCATGAGGTGGAGATTGATCGGCCGCGCGCCAATGGCACATCCCCCTGGAAGAGAAACGGTGGCCTTCTTCCTACGGGCGACCAAAGGGCCTAAGACGAGGATGGAGGCTCGCATCGTCTTCACCAGATCATAAGGGGCCTCGTCGCCGGAAACCTCTGTCGCATTGATTCGATAAACCTCTCCTTCCCCCGCCACTGTTGCTCCGAGATTTCTGAGAACCTTGATGATGGTTTGCACGTCTCTCAGGTTCGGAACATTCGAAAAGACATTTTCTCCCTCGTTGAGGAGGCAGGAGACAAAGATAGGAAGCGTGGAGTTTTTTGAACCGCTCACCTCCACGTCACCAATTAACCTTTCTCCTCCTTTTATGATGATTTTATCCATTTCTCGCTCCGCTCTTTGAGGGTAGAAAGTCGTCTGTCGTTAAAACCACCCTCCACATTCTACTTTCCGATTTCTGCGCTTTTACCACTCTCCCAATCCCCGATAGATCTGGAATGCATCGGGGCTCCAAGAAATCACCTTTCTCCTCAATCATCCCGGAAACATCTCCGCATTGTCCCAGGGCTACTTCCAAAAGGACCCAACCTCCTTCCCGCAAATAAAAAGGCACCTCCGGAATGATGCGCCGGTAGAATGCCAATCCATCCTTCCCTCCGTCCAAGGCGATCCTCGGCTCATATTCCTTCACCTCTTTCGCCAGCGTATTGATCTTACGGCGGACAATGTAAGGAGGGTTCGAGAGGATAAGATCGAAAGACGCTCTCCCTTTCGGAGGCCGGAACGGACCGAAGAGGTCGCCATTCACAAATTTTATCCGATCCTGGACGCCCGCAGATTTAGCATTCTCCTTAGCCAACGTCAGGGCATCCCCTGAAATATCCGTAGCAACCAGAAAGATATTCGACACCTCTTTCGCCAAGGCGATGGCAATGGCACCGCTCCCGGTCCCGATTTCGAGCACGGAGGGGCTTCGTTTGAGAGATATCTCGGACAGGATCGGGAGGCTCTGTTCGATCAGAAGCTCTGTCTCCGGTCTTGGAATAAGGACACGAGAATCCACTTTAAGATCGACCGACCAGAATTCCTGCTCCCCTAAAATATATTGAAGAGGCTCTCCGGAGATTCTTCTCTGGATCATCTTCTCCAAGACCTCTCTCTCCTTCTCTCCAAGCGGGCCATGGAGATTCCTGTAGAGCCCTTCCCTGCTCAGACTCAAAGAACGAGCCAGAAGAAGCTCCGCATTCAGCCGGGGGCTTTCAATCCGACGATTCTTCAAACGATTGGTCGTCTGATTCAGACATTCTAACAGCATCATCTTTATAAAATCCTTCGGGGAGGGTTAGCCTTTTCCGTTTGAGCTTTGGAATTTCGAATTCTCCAATTCCCCCTTCAATATATCTGCTTGATAATGCGCGGTCAATGCATCGATGATCTCGTCGAGGTCTCCCTCAAGCACAGACTCCAACCGGTAGAGCGTTAGGCCAATCCGATGATCGGTGACTCGCCCCTGGGGGAAGTTGTAGGTTCGAATGCGTTCGCTCCTCTCTCCAGTCCCGACCTGATTTCTTCGCTTTTCCGAAATCTCCATCTGTTTCTCTTGTTGGGCCTTATCCATTAACCTCGCTCGAAGGATCTTGAGGGCTTTGGCCTTGTTCTTGTGCTGGGATTTTTCATCCTGACAGGACACTACCATACCCGTGGGAAGATGCGTGATCCGCACAGCAGAATCTGTAGTGTTTACGCTCTGGCCGCCCGGTCCGGAGGATCTGAAGATGTCAATTCTGACGTCGCTGGGATCGATCTGAACGTCGACCTCTTCCGCCTCCGGAAGGATGGCGACCGTCACGGTCGAGGTATGAATGCGGCCCTGAGATTCTGTCACGGGAACTCTCTGAACCCGGTGGACGCCGCTCTCGAACTTCAGCCGACTGTAGGCCCCCTTTCC
>Ga0335081_10007436_pt1 | contig 17509 bp, 16 predicted proteins | sample Lox_Sample_35_FD_206713 | JGI IMG/M metagenome (GOLD analysis project Ga0335081, IMG submission 206713) | Soil microbial communities from Loxahatchee National Wildlife Refuge, Florida, United States - Lox_Sample_3.5 | ecosystem: Environmental > Terrestrial > Soil > Wetlands | place: USA... | reverse complement strand
CAACGGCGCTATTACAGACCACTCGAAATCCGTCAGATCAAACCGGGCCATCCAAACCTCCAGCCTTTGGAAGCTTGAATCACTGTTCGCTAAAAAACGGAATCCCCTTTATGGGTATGTGACCTAGCCTGATTACATTACCACGACTTTGGTGCCGACCTGGACGCGACCGTAGAGGTCGATGACGTCGGCGTTGCGCAGCCGGATACAGCCCGACGATACGTTCGAGCCGATGGTCCACGGCTCGTTGGAGCCGTGGATGCGATACAGCGACGAGCCGAGATACATCGCGCGCGCGCCGAGCGGATTTTCCGGACCGCCCGCCATGTAGCGCGGCAGGTCGGGCCGGCGTTGAATCATCTCGGTCGGCGGAATCCAGTCCGGCCATTCCTTCTTGGCCGAGATCGTCTTGACGCCCTGCCAAGTGAAGCCGGGACGGCCGACGCCGATGCCGTAGCGCATCGCCTTGCCGTTATCCTCGACCAGATAGAGGAAATGGTTCGGCGTATCGATGACGATGGTACCGGCCTTTTCCGGGCCGCGGTAGTCGACCTCGTGGCGGTCGAATTTCGGATCGACCGGCGGATGCGCCATATCGCCCTGGCTCGACGGCGCGAAGTTCTGCGGCGCTGCGTTATAGAGCGCGGTCTGTTGCGGCCCGGACTCCTGCTGCGGTCCGTAAAAATCCGGCTGCGCCTGCTGATAGCCGCGCGCATAGGCTTGCTCGTCGGGGTTTGGCTGGTAGGCGCGCGGCACGGTGGGTTGGCGCGCCGCGTTGCCGAACAGGAACTGGATGAAGCCGCCGCCGAGATTGGGCTGCTGGGCGGCCTGCCCGTAGGCTTGCGGCTGCGCCGCGACCGGCTGCGCCGCGGCGTCCCCGCTCGGACTCGCCGCATAGGCGCTCGGCATCAGTTGCAGGGGACCTGCCCAAACCGCGCCGGCCGGCACAGCGAGCGCGCTCGCGAGGAGCGCCGAAGCAAAAACACGCCGCATGGGATACTCGGGTACCGTTACGCGTTACACACCGCGAGGGTGCGACCGCCGGAGCGACGCATCTCGCTTACGGGCCCGAGTTGAATCCCAAACCGCGACTGTTTGGTAAATTTCGGCGGCGCGAGTTTAGGTGACGGCGTTATTTGCACATTGTTCATCAAATTAGAGTTTATTTTGCGTCAATAGCGCGCCGTCATGGTTAATGCCCGGTATGCGCCGGCGCCACGCCGTGAACGCGACATTAAGCGCCTGCCGCTAAGGTTGAATTTCGATTGGTCGGTAAAGCGAATGCCCGAGCCGCGCAAGATCTTCCGCATCGAGGAGACGGCTGCCGCGCGGCGCAACGGCCACGACGCCGACGCACCCGATGCCAAGGCGCCGCTGCGTCACGCCGAGCTGATGACCGAGATCGCCGACTTGCGCGCCATGCTGGCGGCAATGACGCAACAGCCCGCGTCCAATGGCGAGGCGCGCAACGGCGACGCCGCGCGGTTGACCACCGAGCTCAATCTCATCGCCGGCGCCATCGGCGGCCATGGCAGCGGGCCGCGGCCCGACGACGGCATGGCGCCGATGACCCGCATCGCCCATGAGCTCGAGGAAGTGGTCGCCACCACCGAGCAGGCGACGCAGCGAGTGCTGGCCGCCGCCGAGGAGATCGACCAGCTGGCGAACAACCTGATCGCGGCACTGCAAGGCAAGTTCGAGCAAGGCCTCGTCAAGGACATCCAGGATCTGGTGGTCCGGATTTTCGAGGCCTGCAACTTTCAGGATCTGTCGGGGCAGCGCATCGCCAAGGTCTTGGCGACGCTCAATTTCGTCGAGGATCACGTCAGCCGCGTGCTCGCGGAGTTGCGCAAGCCCTCGGCGGCGCGGCGCGACGGCGCGCAGGTGCTGCACGGGCCGCGGCTGATCAGCGACGACGGCCACGTTTCCCAGACCGACGTCGACGAATTGTTCAGCGGCAATAACTAGCGCTGCGTCGGCTGCATCGGCGGCCGGCCGGCGGAGCGCGGCGCGGCGCCTTCGGCGGCACAGCGCACATAGACGCCAGTGCCGTAGCGGCCGGCGACTTCCGCATCCATCCAGCGCAGCACCATGGTGCGGCCGTCGAACGAGACGATCTCGCGGTCCTGTGGGCCGCCGGCGTCGCCGGCCGGGCCGACATAGTTCTTGCCGTTCTGGCTGCCCTTGAGCTGCAGTTCCTGCAGCTCGGCGCTGTCGGCAAGATACATCATGACGCCGCCGCTCGGGCCGCGATTGATGACAACCGGCTGGCCGCACTGGCCGCGCGCTGCCGCGGCGGTGCGGGTGAGGTCGGAATCGTTGTGGTAGGCGCCATAGCCCCAGCGGCCGACCATATCCTCGGGCCGATATTTCGACGGGATTGCTGGTTGCCCCACGGGCGGTGCGGCGGCAGCCTCGGGCGGGGGCGTGTTGGTGGTGCAGGCGGACAATGCCAGCGCGCTCAGCGCGGCCACGCCCGCCAAAACCTTAAGACCGCGCGCGCTCATGACGACCTCCCCAAAGACCTGACCGCGGAGCCGAATGATCCCACAGTGGCCGTTCTACCGCCTGGTCCTTTCGACTTTGTTTCAAAGCCTACCTCTTGGGACAAGAGAGCGCGAGATTAGGGCCCGGATTTGGCGGTGTGCGCGCCGGAGCGGTTTCGCCCGTTGCGGCCGGCGGCACCGGCCCGCGGCGCCTTGCCGGACGGCGGCGGCGGCGGCAGCTTGCGCGGGTCCTGCGGCGGCGCCGCGTAGTGAATGCTCAAGGCTCGCATCTGCTCCGGGTCATGGAAAAAATCGCTGTCGGCGCGAAGCCCGACAGCGTGGATGCCGGCGATGGCGCAGATGTCGTCCAGCTCGTTGGCGTCGCCGGTGACGCCGATCGCGCCCACCACTTCCCCGTCTTGAGCACGAATGAGCTGGCCGCCGCCTTCGAGAAACAGCGGATAGTCCGCGAGATTCTCGACGCCTTGCATGAACAGCGGCTTCTCGTTCGCCTTGGCCAACACGAGCTTCGACGGCCGGCCCAGCGCCAGCGACGCATAGGCTTTGCCATAACAGACCTCGAAGCGCAGCATCGAGGCGTTGTCCTGCTTTTGGAACGCTTTTACCCGGCCGCCGGCGTCGAGCACGATGGCGCTCATAGGCCGGCAACGCGCCTTCTTCGCCGCGGCAAAGGTCGCGGCGATGATGGTGTTGGCCTCATCGAGGCTGAGCGCACGCATGCGGGCAACGTCCCTCCCCTTGGCGGGACCAGTCTAGCAGCATGGTGCAGTCTCGGGCGAATGGCGAGTAGAGCGTGGGGACGGCGGGCCTTCCGGCGATGCCCATTCACCATTCGCTATTCGCAGCACGCCGCAGGCGTGCCCAAGCTTGACTCCACGCGCCCAAGCCCCTATCTCCGCCACAGCTTATTGGCACTCAGCCGATAAGACTGCTAAAGCTCTGCAATATAACAATATTTAGTCCAAGCCAAAGCCGCTCAGCAGCGGCAACGAGGGTCAACATGGCGAAGTTGAAGTTCCGGCCGCTCCATGACCGAGTGGTCGTCAAGCGTATTGATGCCGAGGAGAAGACCAAGGGCGGCATCATCATCCCCGACACCGCGAAAGAAAAGCCGCAGGAGGGCGAGGTGGTTGCCGTCGGCCCCGGCGGGCGCGATGAGACCGGCAAGCTGACGCCCATGGGGGTGAAGGCCGGCGACCGCGTGCTGTTCGGCAAGTGGTCCGGCACCGAGGTCAAGCTCGACGGTGACGAACTCCTGATCATGAAGGAGTCCGACATCATGGGCGTGATCGCCTGAAGCATCGAGTTCAACCCATCATCCTCCGAGACGCGGGCATTCGCTCGCTCCTCAGGATGAGGTTTCAGTGAATGGAGAGACAAACACTATGGCTGCCAAAGACGTGAGATTTTCCGGCGAGGCTCGCGAGCGCATGCTGCGCGGCGTCGAGATGCTCGCCAACGCGGTGAAAGTCACGCTCGGCCCCAAGGGCCGCAACGTGGTGCTCGATAAGAGCTTCGGCGCGCCCCGCATCACCAAGGACGGCGTCACCGTCGCCAAGGAGATCGAGCTCGAAGACAAGTTCGAGAACATGGGCGCCCAGATGGTGCGCGAAGTGGCGCAGAAGACCAACGACCTCGCCGGCGACGGCACCACCACCGCGACCGTGCTGGCCGCTTCCATCGTCAAGGAAGGCGCCAAGGCGGTGGCCGCTGGCATGAACCCAATGGACTTAAAGCGCGGCATCGACCTTGCGGTCAGCGCCGTGGTCGAGGACATCAAGAAGCGCTCCAAGAAGGTCGCCTCCACGGCGGAAGTCGCCCAGGTCGGCACCATCTCGTCGAACGGCGATACCAATGTCGGCAAGATGATCGCGGAGGCGATGCAGAAGGTCGGCAACGAAGGCGTTATCACCGTCGAGGAAGCCAAGGCGCTCGATACCGAGGTCGAGATCGTCGAGGGCATGCAGTTCGACCGCGGCTATCTCTCGCCGTACTTCATCACCAACGCCGAGAAGATGGTGGCCGAGCTCGAGGACGCCTATGTGCTGCTGCACGAGAAGAAGCTCTCGGCGCTGCAGGCCATGCTGCCGGTGCTCGAGGCAGTGGTGCAATCGGGCAAGCCGCTGCTCATCGTCGCCGAGGACATCGAGGGCGAGGCACTGGCGACGCTCGTCGTCAACAAGCTGCGCGGCGGCCTGAAGGTCGCCGCCGTGAAGGCGCCGGGCTTCGGCGATCGCCGCAAGGCGATGCTCGAAGACATCGCCATCCTGACCGGCGGTCAGCTCATTGCCGAGGACCTCGGCATCAAGCTCGAAAGCGTGACCACGGCCATGCTCGGCCGCGCCAAGAAGCTCGTGATCGAGAAGGAGAAGACCACGATCGTCGACGGCGCCGGCAAGAAGAAGGACATCGAGGCGCGCGTCAACCAGATCAAGGCGCAGATCGAGGAGACCACCTCCGACTACGACCGCGAGAAGCTTCAGGAACGGCTCGCCAAGCTCGCCGGCGGCGTCGCGGTGATCCGCGTCGGCGGCGCGACCGAGATCGAGGTCAAGGAGAAGAAGGACCGCGTCGAGGATGCGCTCAACGCCACCCGCGCCGCGGTCGAGGAAGGCATCGTGCCGGGCGGCGGCGTGGCACTCCTGCGCGCCAAGAAGGCGATCGGCAAGCTGCACAATTCCAATTCCGACGTGCAGGCCGGCATCAACATCGTGCTCAAGGCGCTCGAATCGCCGCTGCGCCAGATCGCCGAGAATGCCGGCGTCGAGGGCTCGATCGTGGTCAACAAGATCGCCGAGAACAAGTCCGAGACCTACGGCTTCGACGCGCAGACCGAGGACTATGTCGACATGCTCGACAAGGGCATCGTCGATCCGGCCAAGGTGGTGCGCGCGGCGCTGCAGGACGCGGCGTCCGTCGCCGGCCTGCTGGTCACGACCGAAGCCATGGTCGCCGAACTGCCCAAGGACAAGCCGGCCATGCCGGCGATGCCGGGCGGCGGCGGCATGGGCGGGATGGACTTCTAAGGCCGTCCATCCGGTCAGATACCAAAAACGACAAAGGGCGCGGAGCGATCCGCGCCCCTTTTTCTTGCTCGCTCCTCCATCGGGGCAAAAGTAAATGTCATGGCGCTTCGCCCATTCAACCGTAAAAGGCCAAACGTTTTGCCTTGTTATCTCATTGGCAGCGGACGCATGAGCCCGCCCTCGGTCCAAAGCGCGTTCAGACCGCGATCCAAATGGTAGGGTCCGCCCGTGGTGCGCTGGAAGATCTCGCCATAATTGCCTGTCGCAGCGATGACCTTGGCAGCCCAATCATGCGCTAGTCCCAGCGCGTGAGCGGTTGCGAAGTCGTGGCCGAGCAACTGCTCGGCCCGCATGTCATCCCGTTCCAACGCCGCTGCCACGTTGTGCTGCGTGATGCCCAACGCTTCCGCCTCGATCAACGCGCTGACCGTCCAGTCGACAACCAGCGCCAGCTTCTGATCGCCATAGCGATACGCGGGAACAATTGGGTCAAGCCCGAACCGCTCCGGTAAAAATACGAAATCGCTGGTGAATGCATGAAAGTTGGCGCGCGATTGTGCAAGCCGCGACTCCATACCCGTGCCGGCGTCACATCGACGAACAGCGATGGCCGCATCCATTTCTCCCTGTTCAGAGTGAGCCTGCAACGCGTAAGGAACGCCTCGCGCAGTCATTTCGTCGCGCAGGACTCGCTCGGGCGGACTCATGTCAAGCGCGCAGATGAGTTTGTCGCGTAGGCTCGCCAGCTCCGCGATGCCGCTTTGCTTCGAGACCAACAAACGTTGGGAGTCATAAAAGATAGGCGGGCCGAACCCCAGGCCGAAATGCGTCGCCGTCGAAGTTGAAGGCGAGATGCCGACCGCAAGTTGAATCGCGCCCGCCTTCAGCGCATTCAACGCCTCCGGCTCGGCTGGAAAGGTCTGGATCGTCAGGCTGCCAGCGTCGCCAAAGATGGCGATGGCGACGGCACGACAAACCTCAGCTTCCAAGGCCGAAAGATTGCCGTGGACATCTTCTCCATTCCAGTCGTCGACGCCCTGGACCGTACCGCATTCCATGTGATGAGCGGCAAGCACTGAATCCAGGGATTGAGCTTGCACCGGGCCGACGTGCGCCATCAAGGCGCCGGCTAAGAGACCTGGGAGTAAGAGACTTGTGAGTAAGCGAAGCATCGGCGCACCCAACCAAATTGGAAAACAACGAGGATGGAGGTCAAAGGCCTCCATCCCCCTCGCGGACGATCTTCAGCCCGCACGCTATACCTCGACGCGACACCGAAAGCAGGGCGTCCAGGTTCCGGACGTGGGCGTGCCCGGCGATTGCGTCGGACGCGGATTCACATCGACTGGATACGGGTCGATCGGCTGACCGTCTTTGTAGGCTTTCCAAGAAGGAAAATCGGTTGGCAAAATGCCGACCGCCGCGCAGGCACCGTTGGTGTAGCCGTTCGGCGAATAATTTGCCGTCGCCATGTGCGGCAGCGTTTGCACAACGTTCGGCGCAATCGACGCCCGCGCAGCAGGGATTGGCGACTCGTCCTCCCGCAGGGCGTCATAGTCGAACGCTTCCGTGAGGTCGCCGACGTTGTTGTCCGGATCATCCGACGGACCAAGGTTTGGCTGCCCCACCGTCGTGAGGCCCAACTGGCGCGCATGCACCTCGTTCGGCAGCGAAGCGAGCGGCACGAGGCCGAACAGCTCGTTGATGAATTTGATCACCGAGCCGTGCTCGCTGTAGCGGTGCGAGATCTTACCGGGCGCCGCATAGGGCGAGATTAGGATCGTCGGAATCCGTGGGCCGGCCTCGAGCAACGAACCGTCGGCAAACGTGGTGCGGCGTTGTGGTGAGACATGGTCGTAGAATCCGTCGGTCTCGTCGTAAGTGATGATAATCACGCTTTCCCGCCAATAGGGGCTGCTGGCGATGTCGTTGATCGCCCTGGCGGCAAACGCCTCGGAGATCTGTTGATCCGAATACGCTGGATGATCGTCGTTGCCAAGAAACGCATGCTGAATGGCCGGCGTCGGATCGATCGGTACCAGGTGATCATTATTGTCGTAGCCGCCACGCAGATAGAAGACGCCGCCGTCACGCGGCAGCGTTCGGCCTTCTACGGCGTCGAAAAAGTCCTTGGCGCCGTGCAGGTTGCTGTTCAGCACCTGCGGATTGTCGGCGAGATAGCCGAAATACTGCGGGCCGTTGTGATGCAGCACATAGCCGGTGTTCAGGCCCGGATCGTGGGTCGGGTTGGGCGTCGCGGTGTTTTGTGGCTCGAAGGGATCGGGCGCATCGTTGCCATTGAAGCCCTGTTGATACCAACCCCAATTGACCGAGGGGTCCAGTCTCGCAATGACTTGAATGTCCTCGTTAACGTCGAGCAGGTCCGCAGCGGGATTCGGGTCGCTCGCGATGATGTTCCTGATGTTCCTGCCCATGAACGATAGCGGCTGTGTGGCGAAGGTCAGGTTCAGCGCGGGGTTGGCCGGATTCTCGTCGAAGTTATACGGCGGCTTGACCGCGTTAATGTCGAGATTCGAACCTGGGAACGGGCCCGGATCGGCGACAATCGGCACGTACGCATTGGGCGTGCTTGGCATGACGTTCGAGCCGTAGCTGGCGCCAAGCGGGTTCGGGAACGCCGGGTTCGCATAGGTCACGGTCGGCCCTTCATTGGGGTGAAGCGCCCATTGCGTCTCACCGGATTGCCCCGCGATGATTGCGATCGCATTCGGAGTCGAAGGTCCGACAACCGTCTGATGGAAGTTGTCGAACAGCACGAAGTTCTTCGCCCAATGCCACATGAAGGGGATGGTGTCGCAATCGATGTGGCTGATGTCGGTCTCGGCTTTCTGCTTTTGCGCCAGTGTGATTGCGGTCGGCGCCACGCCCTTGCTGGTAACGATGTTGCCCATTGAGTCGGTCGTTAGACTCTCCTGATCCATCGCATAGCGGTCGTTCCCCGCGATGCCAGTCGCCGGGTCGACATGGAGGCTGTTCGCCATGCCCTGGTGGCTGTGATCGACCGAAATCAAGTCGGCGGGATAGATCGGCACGATCTGCCCGCCGGAGGTCGTGACCGCTTGCGGCATCAAGAACGGGGAAACTGTGGTCGTGTGAAGCGTGGTATCCAGATATTTTTGCACGAAGTTTGGCGTGTCTTTGGCGGGCGTCGCGCCGCGTGGCGCGCTGAACAGACCGTTGGCGCCCGGGTAGGTGCCGAAATAGTGGTCGAACGATTCGTTCTCATGAAAAATCACGAACACGTACTTCACCTTGTGGCGTAGCAGCTCGATCTTGTCCCTCAGCGACAGCCCTTGATGGTCGTCGTCGTCGTGCCGCCGCCCGTCGTCTCGGGGCCAGTCATCCGCCCTCGCGTTCACGAGCGACATCGGATTGAGGAGATAGGTCGCCGCGACTAGGGCGGTCAGCGCGGTGGTCGTCTTGAGAAATTTTTATGGGTGCACCTGCCTGTGTGAAGCTATGGGGCAGCTTCTGGCTTGGACTCTTCTGTCGCAGGCCGATGGAGCGAATTTAGCGTTTGGATGAACCACGATCGCAAAACACAGAGCCGCCTGGAGAACCCCCACGCGCTAATCCACTCAGACCTGCGGGGGCAGCTTTAGCGGCGGCGGATGACAGCGCGCTAAGAACTCAATTGCAATCGGATGACAGTGGATAGCGTGGACGGGGTCCGTGTTTCATCAATTCGTCATCAGGTGGTAACGCAACTTGGCCGCACCGGAGAACTCGATCATGTCGCCGTGCCGTCGCCAGCTCGTCATGTGCAGCAGCATGTCGAGCAAATCGTCGTCGCCGGCAAGCCGCTCCGGATCGCACTGGGCGTTGTCGCGCACGACCGACGAGAATGAAATGGTGCCGGCGCCGACCGCGGCCTGGGCGCGCGCGCTGCCGCACCACAGGTCGATCGCGACGGCGCCGTCCTGCTCGATCGCGATCGTCGGCAGCCGCTTGTGACCGCGCGTCGTCTTGCCGTCGAGCATCAGATCGCGGCCGAACGGAAACGCGACCTCGGCCGCGATTGCCGACGCGCCGATCGCGGCCACGGTCGCAACCAACCAGCACGCCAACAGCCGGCGCACCATCATCGTCTCCAATGCGGGAAAGCCCTGATCAATTGGTCATCTCACGAAACCGCAACGTGCGCGGGCCGATCAGCTCGACGACCTCGCCGTCACGACGCCAGCTCGATATTTGCGACAATGCGGTCAACAGATCCTGGTCGCCGATCTGCCGCTCCGCCGAGCATTGCGCCGGCTGTGGCGGATCGGCGACGATAGTGATCGAGCCTTCACCCACGGTCGCCGTCGCGTGCGCGCTGGCGCACCACAGATCGATCGTCGTGGCGCCGTCGTTTTCGATTTCGATCATCGGGATGCGTTTGGAGCCATAGAGCGGCTCGACGTCGAGCATCAGTTCGACGCCGAACGGAAACGGGTTGTCGCCGGCGCGGACGGCGGCAAGCGGCGCGCACAGGGTCGCGAACAGGAGACTGAAAAAGCGGTGCCGACGCCGCATCGTCACTCCGAGAGCACGAATAGGCGCATAGCGAATGTCGCATGGCAAGGCTAGCGGGAACAAAAAAGCGAATGGCGAATGGAGGTTCCTCCATTCGCCACTCGCCATTTTGCTACGCGGCCGCCGCGGCGGCCGCCGCCGTCCGCTAGTGGACGATCATCCCGGTGAACACATAGGCCTGCAGCATCACCAGCACGCCGACCAGGCAGGCGAGCGAGATCGAGTGCAGGAACACGAAGCGCAGGATCGAGCCTTCGTGGCCGAACCAGTTGGTGGCGGTGGAGGCCACCACGATCGACTGTGCGTCGATCATCTTGCCCATGACGCCGCCCGAGGAGTTGGCGGCGCTCATGAGGATCGGCGAGATGCCGAGCTGGCCGGACGTGATCTTCTGCAGGTTGCCGAACAGGATGTTCGACGCCGTGTCGGAGCCGGTCAGCGCGACGCCGAGCCAGCCGAGCAGCGTGCCGAAGAACGGGTAGAGCACCCCGGTCGCGGCGAAGGCGAGACCCAGCGTTGCGTCGATGCCGGACAGCCTCGTCAGCGTACCGATCGCCAGCATCGCCGAGATGGTGATCAGCGAATAGGCGCAGATCTTCAGCGTCCGGCCGTAGGCCGCGACCAATCCCACCGGCGTATAGCCCATGAGGAAGCCGGAGATGATCGCCGCGATCAGCATGCCGGAGCCGGTGTAGGACAGCCACGTGAAGCCGAACACGGCGCCTTCCGGCGTCGGCTTGGCCACGATCGGCGCCACCTTATTGATCATGTTGTGCAGGTCGGGGACCGCGTAGTTCCAGGTGGCCCATGGATTGACCATGCCCTTGAACCAGTTGGTGCCCCAGATCAGCAGGATGGCGCAGACGATGATCCACGGCAGCAGCGCGAACCACATCTCGCCCGAGCTCACCGGCTTGATCGGCTTGGGCGCCTGGGCGCTGGCGGCCGAGTCGTCCCTGGTGCGCAGCGCAGGCGACAGCCACAGTTCCTTCGGATGCCAGACCTTCAGGAACAGGATCAGGCAAGCCATCGAGATCAGCGACGCGCCGATGTCGACGATCCACGGATTGACGAAGTTCGAGATCAGGAACTGCGGGATCGCGAACGAGACGCCGGTGACCAGGATCGCCGGCCAGATCGCCAGCATGCCGCGATAGCCGGCGAACGCCCAGATCAGCCAGAACGGCACGATCAGCGAGAAGAACGGCAGCTGGCGGCCGACCATGGCGCCGAGCAGGAACGGGTCGATGCCGGTCACGCTGGAGAGGCCCGCGATCGGCGTGCCGAGCGCGCCATAGGCGACCGGCGCCGTGTTGGCGATCAGCGACAGGCCCGATGCCGCCAGCGGCGAAAAGCCGAGCCCGATGAGGATCGCGCCGGTGACGGCGACCGGTGTGCCGAAGCCCGAGGCGCCTTCGAAGAACGCGCCGAACGAGAACGCGATCAACAGCAGTTGCAGCCGGCGGTCCTGGGTGACGCCACCGACGGTGTTCTGCAGCGTCTCGAACACGCCCTTCTCGACCGTGAGCCGGTACAGGAAGATGACGTTCAGCACGATCCAGCCGATCGGGAAGAAGCCGGTGACGGCGCCGAGCACGGTGGCCCGCAGCGACATGCCGGCCGGCATGGTGAAGATGAAGATGGCGACGAGGTTGGCGACGATCAGCGCGACGATCGCCGCGATGTGCGCCTTCACCTTGTTGCTGGCGATCAGCACCAGCAAGGTCACCACGGGCAGTGCCGCGGCTATCGTCGACAGCGCGCTGCTGTTGAGCGGATTATAGACTTGGTTCCACATGCGGAAATCTCCTTGGGCGCCGCTTTTCCCCGGGGGTCGTATTGAGCGGCTTGTTCTGTTTGTCGAAACGCGTACGCCCGCTCGCGGCCTTGCGGCCGCGGGCGGCGGTGGAACTCCGAGAATGAAACCTAATCCCGGCCGGTATATGCGGCCCCAGGCGTCCGCCAGCTTCTCGCCAGTCGGCGCCTGCATCCTCCCTGAGCCCGACTCTTATGGTATGGCGAAAATCCGCAGCGCGACAAGTCGAGTCTTGCCTAAGCCCAAGGTGCGCACCGGCTGCGTCGAAATGCCCTAAATCCGAGCCAAGGCTTTGTCGATCAAGGCTCTGTTGTGCAGTCGGGTGGAATTTCGGCGCCCTTTTCGGCGTACTTGGCGCCCCAGACAGGAGATGATTTCCGTGAAAGGTCTTGCCTCGACGCTTGCCGTCATCTGGCGGCTCGCCGTGCCCTATTTCCGCTCGGAGGACCGCTGGCCGGGCCGGCTGCTGCTCGCCGCGGTGATCGCCATCGAGCTTGCGGTGGTCGCCATCAACGTCATCCTCAACGAATGGTACAATCGCTTCTACAACACCCTGCAGAACCGCGACTGGAACGCCTTCGTCAGCGCCATCGTTTTCTTCTGCGTGCTGGCCGCGATCTTCACCGTGATCACGGTCTATCAGAACTATCTCAACATGTGGCTGCAGATCCGCTGGCGGCGATGGATGACGCAGACCTATCTGCGGCAATGGCTCAACACCGCCAATCACTACCGCATGCAGCTTCTCGGCGACGCAGCCGACAACCCCGATCAGCGCATCGCCGAAGACATCCGCATGTTCATCGATTCCAGCGCCGGCTTCGGCATCCTGCCAATCGGGCTGAAGGTGCTCAATTCCGTGGTGACGCTGTGCTCGTTCGTCGTCATCCTGTGGTCGCTGTCGGAGCAGGCGCCGGTCGAGCTCTTCGGCGTGACGATCCACGGCTATCTGGTCTGGGCGGCACTCATCTATGCGATCTTCGGCACGACGCTGACGCATCTGATCGGCCGGCCGCTGATCCCGCTCAATTTCCAGCAGCAGCGCTTCGAGGCCGACTTCCGCTTCAACCTGGTGCGCTCGCGGGAAAATTCCGAACAGATCGCCTCGCTGCACGGTGAAGCCGCCGAGCGCGAACGGCATCTCGGCCGCTTCGGCCAGCTGGTGGCCAACTGGATCGCCATCATGCAGCGGCAGAAGAAGCTCTTGTTCTTCACTCAGAGCTACCAGCAGGCCGCGGTGGTGTTTCCCTATCTGATGGTCAGCCCGGCCTACTTTGCCGGCAAGATGCAGCTCGGCGGCCTGATGCAGACGGCGTCGGCGTTCGCAAGCGTCGAGGATGCTTTGTCCTACTTTGTCACCGCCTATCGCTACATCGCCGAATTCCAGGCCGTGGTGGAGCGGCTCGACGGCTTCGAGCGCTCGATTGAAGCCGGCCGCGCCTTGGCGCTCAACTCACCGACCATCGAGATGCTGCCGATTGCTGCGACCAAGGCAATCTCGGCCGAGCGGCTCGCCGTGCGGCTGCCCAGCGGCGCGCCGCTGCTCGATGCCGAATCCATCACGTTCGATCGCGGCGAACGCGTGCTGGTCACCGGACCGTCCGGGGCCGGCAAGTCGACGCTGTTCCGCGCCATCGCCGGCATCTGGCCGTTCGGCTCGGGCCGCGTCACGGTGCCTGCGGACGCCAGGGTCATGCTGCTGCCGCAGCGGCCCTATTTCCCGATGGCGACGCTCGCGGAAGCCGTCACCTATCCGGCGCGGGCCGGCAGCTTCACGGATGCGGAGCTTGCCGCCGCGATCGCCGCCGTCGGCCTGCCCGGCCTGGTGGCACGTCTCGGCGAGGAAGGGCACTGGAACCGCATGCTATCGGTGGGCGAGCAGCAGCGGCTCGCAATCGCGCGGGCGCTTTTGCACGCGCCCGATTATCTCTTGCTCGACGAGGCGACGTCGGCGCTCGACGAGCCGGCCGAGGCGATGCTGTACCGCATGCTGCAGGAGCGGCTGCCCGATACTGCCATCGTTTCCATCGGCCATCGCTCGACCTTGCGCGCGTTCCATCGCCGCCACCTCGCCTTTGTCGGCGAGCCACGCCACTACGACGTGCGCGAGACGGCCTTGGCGGCGGAGTGATTTGGCAGGCGGCGCCTTCTACAAACGAAGCGGCCGGTGGCGCTTCCGCCACCGGCCGTAATCGCGATATCGGGCTTTAGTCTTACTTCAGGTTGGTGTTGAAGTCGACCGCGGCCGAGAGTTTCGCCACGAAGGCGGCGCTGCACCAGTTGGTGCCGAGGCCGCCCGGGTTCTGCAGCGTGATGTTGCCGGGCGAGAACGTGGCGTTCTGCGCGCTGGTGAACACGTTGCACTGCGCCTTGGTGAGGTTGGTGTCGTAGTAGCGCAGATCGAGCGTCAGCACTTTGTAGGTGAAGCCGACGCCGATGTCCCAGGTGGCGTAGCTGGTGTACTTCACGCCGAAGGCATTCGGATTGAGCAGATTGCCCTGCACGTCCGGCGAACCGACACCGTAGAAGATGTTGCTGGTACCGAGCGCCCAGTAGCCGAGGTCGCCGGAGACATACATGCCGAGCCCGTTCTGGAACCAGGCGCTCGGAGCCGTGAAGGTGACGTTGCCGGTGGTGAACCAGCCGGGGGCGCCGCTATTGAGCACCGACGGCGAGTACCACTCTTGGATGCCGGCCGCCCACTGGTCGTTGAAGGTGTAGGTGGCCTTGCCGTACACTTCCCAGAAGCTGACGTTCTTCAGCACCTCGTTGCCGCCGAACGGCTGGAAGTTCGGGTTCGGTACGAACGCGCCGCCCGGGAACACGACCGGGCCGCCGCCGTTATCCGCGCAACCGCTCGGGCCGAAGCCGGCGAAGCCGTAGCACTGGCCGCCCGGGTACCAATAGTACCAGGCGCCGAAATCAAGTGCGAGCTTGTCGAAGGTCGGACGGATGCCGCCGTAGAAGTCGATTTCTGCCGCCGCGTTGTTGGGGAAGTCGATGCTTTCGCCGGAGATACCGCCGTACCATTGGAAATTCGGGTTGCTGTTGTAACGCAACTCGAACCCGGCCGCCGTTGACGGCTTGTGGTTCGATTGGGTGACGCCGCGGAAGTTATAGTCGTTCATCAACGCCGCGGTTACGACGACGTCCCAAGGATTGGGCGGAGGCGCGGCCGGCGGAGGAGCCTTCACGGCCATGTCGGCCGCCATGACGGACGAGGACGCCAGTCCCGCCGCCAGAACGAGAGAGTAAGCAATCTTTTTCATTGTAGACCCCTTTTTCCCCAGTACGCGGACATCGACTTCTCGACGGCCGCCCACCACCACCCCGGTTCTTGTCAACGCGAAATCGCAAATGACATGGTCGGAGTTTTCAATGCACTTGTCATTCGGCCAAGTCTAAAACTAAAGCATCTGCCGACTTTTTGTGCTTTTTCGGCGTAAAACCGGGCGCGTTTCATCGATTGTTAGCGAGTGTGGCACGAGTGCTACACTTTTTGCTTTGCCGCACCGGTGTGAAGCGCCGATTGAGCCATCGGAGGCGATGTATTCCGCCCAGCTTGTGGATAACCGCCGCCCTCGGCAGCCTTGGCTCGGCAGCCTTGGCCCACCGGTTACGGACTCCCATCTCTTGTTATGATCGTCCCGGGACCAGCATCGAGCGGAGGCCACCATGCAGGCGGTTGTCGACGGCAAAATTGTCGCCCAGAGCAACGACATCATCGATTGCAAAGGCTATCAGTACTTCCCCAGCAGCGCCGTACGCATGGATTGGCTGGAAAAGACCGAGAAAACCGCCGAAGACCTGAAATGTCCACACGGCGTGCAGTTCTACGACGTCGTGGTCGACGGCAGGCGCCATGCCCGCGCCGCTTGGTCCTACGAGGCGCCGCGGCCGGAGATGCAACAGGTCAAGGACCGATTCGGCTTCTGGCAGGACGTCGCGGTGGCGTGACCCCGAGAGCCTAAGCCGCGGCTGCCTTCTTGCGGTTCGCTTCGAGCCGCTCGTCGACCAGTGCCACCTGCGCGTCGATCGCCGCATTGCTCAAGCCCTTCTGCCGGGCGATCAGCTGCACGAGCTTGTCGGCGCGCTCGATATTGGGAGCGCCGTTTTGCAGCGCCCGCGCCGCCGACGCCGGCCGCGTCAAGGATTGCGCCGCGGCGGCATATTTCTCGAACGGCACCAGGTCGGCCGGGTTGGCGCCGAGCTTGACGCAGAGGTCGAACACGAAATTGTAGACCGCGCGCGACGTCTCAAGATCGCTCCACACCGCCTCCTGCGCCGTGCGCATGCCGTCCTTGGTGACGCAGCGGTAATTGCCGGCGAGCAGCATCGCCCATTTGGCCAGCGGCACAAAGATCGAATCGTAGACCTTGAGCTTGACCGGCAGCTCGATCTTGCTGCCGTCGCCGGGGTCGTAGCGCACCGCCTCGATCTCGTCCTGCAGCTGGCGCAGGATCGCGGTCGACCTGTCGTCCTCGAACCTGGCGCATTTGAAATTGGTCGGCAGCGTCACCATCAGCACGTTGACCTTCTCGTCCGGCGGACGGATCGCCTGCGGGTCCGGACTGTTGAGCGTGATGGTCTTGGGATCGAACGAATCCCAGACGGTGGGATCCGTATAGGCCGGCTTCAGCGCGTCGTAGTTCAGGCCGGGGATGCGCTTGATATAGGGCAGCGGCGGCATGTTCATGATCGACATGCAGGGCACGCGCGATTTCGCCACCGCGTCGAGCAGTTCGCGCACCCCGGGCGAGCGGTACTGCGGCTCCTGCATGCACAGGCCGACCAGGTCGTAGTCTTTGGGGTTGATGCCGGTCGCCGGCCCTGCGGTGACCGAGCCGGGGAGCTCGCGCGAGTCGAGCACGACCGGGTCGTTGCGGCCGCGCACCGGCAGCCGCACGCGGAAGCCTTCGGCATTGATCAGGTCGGCCTCGGCGGGCAGGCAGACTAGATGCAGCCTGTGGCCGCCGAACAGGATTTTCGACGCAAGCAGCGAGCCGTAGGACGCGCCCATCAGCAAAATATTGTAGGTCGGCATGACGCACCTCCCGAAGAGTGCAAATGGCCGGGGGCTACCGGCCTTGGAGCGACGGGTGACGCCGCCGCCCATCTTCATGTGGCGCCAATGCTATTGGCCGCAGACCGCCGATGCAATGCGGCCGCGGCGCAGCCACGCGCGGCGCCGGGCTAATGCCCGCGGCGCCGCATCAGTTCCTTAAAGCGCAGACGCTAGCCGTTGCTGCTGCCGGTGCCCGACGGCGCGGGTCCAGAAGGCGGCATGGCAGCCGCCGTGTCGGGCGACGGCGGCGCGGGCGGCAGCGGTTGCGGGTTCAAGGTCGGCTTCGGCGCGGGCTTCGGCTGGGGCTTAGCCTTGGGCTTGGGCTTGGGCTTGGGCTTGGGCTTCGGCTTGTACGCGGATTTTTTCTTCTTCTTCGCCGGCTTCCTTGTGTGCCTTACGACCTTCTTCTTGCGGGCCGGAGCCGCCTTTCTCTTTTTTGCCGATTTTCGCCTTGCCTTCGCTTTCTTCGCCATGATCGACCTCCCAATCCTTGCTACAAAACCGAACTGCCAAGTCGAGGTGGACGCGAGCCCCCGGTAGCCCAATCGATCAGCTCGAC
>Ga0335081_10007435_pt1 | contig 17509 bp, 7 predicted proteins | sample Lox_Sample_35_FD_206713 | JGI IMG/M metagenome (GOLD analysis project Ga0335081, IMG submission 206713) | Soil microbial communities from Loxahatchee National Wildlife Refuge, Florida, United States - Lox_Sample_3.5 | ecosystem: Environmental > Terrestrial > Soil > Wetlands | place: USA: Florida... | reverse complement strand
CAGTGCAACCTTCGTCATTTCCGGAATCACCGTGCTCACCGCGCGTCGAAAGGTCCCAAACGCGAGGTCTTCCTTGTGGATCACGTCCTGGAGCTTCATGTCGTAGGTCTGCTGGAAAGCCCGTTCCAGAACCGGCTTCGAGATCTGGAACCCAATGAAGTCATGATACGAGTCCGACGTGTAGCGATTTTTTGCGACCTGTACCATGTCGAAGCCGAACTCCGTCCGAATGTGCTCTTTGGGGTCGTCAACATAAGTGACCTCATTCCCATACTTATCGCGAAGTTTGGGGAAGCTTATCGCCACCACCCGATTGATCGTCGGATGTCCGCACACATCCGAGGAATAGTGCGCCAGCGCTCCCAGCGCAAACGCATATTCGTTCAGGTCGGTTGCCTGCTCAATCAAAGCCTGCACGAAATCGCCGCTGCGCACATAGTGCGACAGGTCGCTGAAATATTTATTGCCGAAAGGATAGTAGCCCATGTCCTGAATCAGGCTGCCACCGTACGCGAATGCGTGAGCTTTCTTGAGGTCGTCCGGAGTGGCGGCAGGGAAGCGCTTCAGCAGCAATGGCTGGATCTGTTCATTCCACAGCAGGTCCACAATCTGCTCATGCGTGAGGACGGAGTATGCCTCGCTGAAACCAGAAAAAACGCAGATCACCGCGACAATGACTGCTAGTCGCGGGAAACGCCAAAGAGTACACCGCATAGGATCAGGTTAGATGCTCGTTCGGTGCCCTGGGTTCGTGAGCTGCTTTTTTGCGAACGAACCTGGCAACGTTCGGTGGCCCACGTTCGCGCCTGCGGTTGGGCGCTAACGTGGGATGGCATCAATACGCGAAGCGCTTATCTACCATACACCAGCACAACGAACGTATCCTGCAGGATCGTCCGCCGTGGGTGTGGATTGTCCGCAGTAGGCGCGGGCGGCGGCCCAAATTGTGCTGTCACCAGCACAACATTATGGGTCTTCTCGTCCACAGCCATAGTTCGTGCCCCCGGCTGAGTTTCAACGTTCTGCACCACAGTAAATTTGTCCGGCGAGTCTTCCTTTACTACGGTCAGCACGCCTTGCCCGCATGATGCGAACGCAAAGCCGGTCCCCGGATCAAAGCCATTCGCGTCCACACCTTCGCCGATCGGGGGAGTCGCAATGACTTTTCCGCTGTCCGCGTCGACCACGGCCATCATCTTGTTGTCGCAACCGGCAAATAGGCGCCGATTGCCGCGATCGATTGCCAACCCGCTCGGCTCTTCGCACGGCGCTAACGGCCAGCGCGCCATCACTTCCAGCTTCTGCGGATCAATGGTGTCGATTTGACTCTTATCTTCTATGTTCACAAAGATCTCGCCCTTGCCGTCGCTCTGCGCGAATTCCGGCTTGCCTTCCAGCTTGATTGTGCCCGCAACCGTGCCTTTCGCCGCATCGATCGCAGTCGCGTCGTGGCTGTGTCCGTTGAAAGCGAAAACCCGCTTGCTCGCCGGATCGTACAGAATGGCGTCGGGGTTATCCCCGGCCTTCACTTTGGTGATCGGCTTCAGTGACTGCATGTCAAAAATCGTTACCGTTCCCTCGCGGCCATCGCTTATAAAGCCGCGATTGAATTCCGGCGCCAGCGCAATGCCATGAACGCCCGGCGTGTCCGGAATCTCGCCCACCTGCTTGCCGCTGTCGACATCAAGCACAATGACGTGGGTCGCGCGCGAGATGTAGAGCCGCCGCGCTGCGCTGTCAATTGTCAGATAATCCCAGCCGCCCTCGCCGCCAATCTTGTATGTATTGACCAGGTGATAGCCGGCATCGGCAGCCAACGCGGAAATTGCGAGCGATACGACCAGGAGATAGGAAAGCACTGTCTTGCGAAACCATGCCATACATTTTTCCTCAAAAGATCTAGTGAAAGCGGAGGCCCGAACCGCTACTCCACACCTGCTTAGCTTAATTGAAGCTTAATGCCCCGGAAATCCAACGCTGATGACGCCAGCTGCAAGGGACAGCACCGATGCCAAGCAATCCCGGAGGTTAGAAATCGAAACGAAACACAATCATTGACAATCAATCGTAACACTCCTAGGCTTTTATACCGCGGGCTGCGCCTACTGCTGCGACAGGTTCTCGCCTGGCCGTCCGGTATCCAAACACGCGCCATTTCACCAGAAAGGAGATTGGCCAATGAAATTACTCTCGAAACTCGGTTTCGTCCTGGTCCTATTCACTTCGAGCTCGCTTCTGGCACAATCCGGAGCGTCCTTCTATGTGTCGAAAAGCGGCAAGGACAGCAATTCCGGCAGTTACACCGCGCCCTGGCTCACGATTCAGCACGCGGCCAATTCCGTTACCGCAGGCGCGACGGTCTACGTTGAGACCGGCGTATACAACGAATCGGTATCGTTTCCGGCGTCAGGCACAGCGTCAAATTACATTACTTTCGAAAGTTATCCTGGACAATCGGCAGTAATCGATGGGACAGGAGTGAGCTGTTGCACATCGAATCCGTCGTCGAGCGGGAATCTCACACAGGGTCTGATCAACATCGTGAACCAGAGCTACGTCAGGGTGAGCGGATTTGAAATCCGCAATTACACTACCAGCAAGGCAAGCATGACCCCAACCGGTATCTGGGTTACCGGATCGGGAACCGGTCTGCAGTTGCTCAACAACATCGTCCACAACATCACGACCACTGCGGAGAAGAACGGCAACGCTTTTGGCATTTCCGTCTATGGCACATCGAGCACACCCATCACCCAGCTTACGATCTGCGGCAATCAGGTTTATTCCTTGAAAACCGGAAACAGCGAATCGGTGAACGTGGATGGGAATGTGACCTACTTTACGGTCAGCAATAACCTCATCCATGATAACGACAACATCGGCTTCGCGGCGATCGGATTTGAGGGCGTAGGTCCCAGCGGTTACGACCAGGCCAAGTACGGATTAGTTACCGGAAACACGATTTACAACATCAGCGCCATAAATAATCCCGGTGAGGGCAAGTCCTACGATGCCGACGGCATCTACTGCGACGGATGCGCCTACGTCATCGTTGAACGTAACACTGTCCATGATTGCGACTTGAATATGGAAGCGGCAAGCGAGCACAAAGGGCACACCGGCAGCTACGTGACGATACGTAACAATGTGTTTTATGACGCCAATACCGTCGGCATTTCCATCGGAGGCTACTCCAATACCGTAGGGGGCAGCGACCACGTGGTCATCGTCAATAACACTTTGTACAACAACAACACCAAGAACCAAGGCGCTGAGTTCCAGATCCAGTACCACTCCGGCTCCTCGTCGGGGAACATTTTCGAAAACAACCTTGTGTACGCTGGGACACAGAACGTGTGGATCTACAGCTTCGTCAAGCCTACGTCCACTTACCCGGCACCTCCGGCGACAATGAACTGGAACCTTTACTATTCGACCGCGGGTTATGTATCCGGAACTTCCATCGATTGGGCAGGCAAATCGACCTATAAGACTTTTGCCGCCTATCAGTCCGGATCCGGGGAAGACGAGAATTCCTTCGTCGCCAATCCGCTGTTCGTCAATCTGAGTTCTAACCCGCCGAACCTGGATCTGCAGTCCGGATCTCCGGCCATCAACGCGGGCAGCACCAGCCTCACCTGCAGCGTGGGCTACTGCGGCGGCGGTAGTTCGATTTATGGCAGCACGGATTACGCTGGCAATCCGCGCGTGAACAGCAGCGGCCAGATCAACATCGGGGCTTACCAGCAGTAAGTGAAATGGCTGGCAGGGCGTCCCGGATATTAGGAAGCCTGCCAGCCTCCTCGCTGAAGTTTTGACTTCCCCGGCGCAACCTCGCGACATTACGTCGACGTACCAACACTGCGCCTTGTTCTCGGATTTTGGACCTCTGAGCAGAACTCCCCTTCTCACAGAACTCTAACGATGCGCGTTGCCGCTTCATGGACTGATCTTTGATCAGTCTGCAACAAGTGCAGTCAAAATGGGAAAATGTGCCTCATTGCTTTCAAATGCAAGAACTGATGGCATGATAAATGTCAAGTAAACGAGGCCTAAGTTTGCGGATTGCTAAGAGTTTTCCGGATTCGCGCATCCCGTGTGGAAACTGGATACGCACTAGATAACTTGATCATTTTCCTGCAGGATTCTAGCCATGAATGGGCTCCGTGGCTTTGCCCGGAGCCTTCGAGTTCCCACACAAACCCAACCCGCACTTTGGGTGTTTAGGCGCCATTCATGAGTCGCGTGGAGCAAGGGCTTGAATCTCAAGAGGACCACCACACGCATGGCTGACCGGACACGGCCTGCATTCTGCGATACGTGATTGACAGGAGAAGAAGACTAGTAAGACGACAAGATGAGCAAGACTCATTACCAGGGAGTCGTAAGCAGGCGATAGCTCAGTAAGCTTTTTAAGTCGTGCGGCAGTGGAGAAGAGCAATGCGTAGGATGCATAAGTCGTACTTAGTCGTCATTACGCTGGTTGTGGTGCTCACCGGCTGTCACCATTCGAAGCCGGTATCGCCGCTAGTTTTAGAGGAATGCGATCCAGCGGGACTCATTTCCTGCATCCGGCAGTCTGCATCACTTTCCATTCCAATTAACGATACTGGTCTCTCTTTGACTTATTCGAGCCGCTGGGCGTCAAGCGCGGTTCCGGGCGGACTGGGCGGTTGGTCAATCAATGTCGTAGAGCGTTACGACCGCGCGAATCACGTTCTGGCAAGTGCGGATGGTACGTGGCGTCTGGTGGATGCCGCGACCCTTCCCTCGGGGGAGCAAGTAATACCCAGCTTCAACGGCGCCACGGCATACATTTTCGATTCAGCCGGCCGGCACATTCGCACGGTCGATGGCCATCTTGGTTCCGAACTTATCAAGATTGCGTACGATCCGGCTGGCCGCCTGTCACAGATAGATGGAAGCGCTAATGGCCAACCTGTGCATCTTTCGGTGCAGCGCGACGCAAACGGAGCTCCCCAAGCGCTGATTGGAATTGATGGAGCAACGACACAACTCGCGCTCGACGGAAGTGGTCGCCTCGTTGCGGTCACCGACCCTGCCGGTGAAACGACGGGCATTGCGTGGAATTCATCCGGGCTCGTGGAAAGCACGACCGGTCCGACCGGTGCGGTCTTCCGGTTCGCCTATGATGCGTCGGGGCAGCTTGCATCCACAACCGACGCCGATAGCGTGGTGCGGCGTTATGAACGCAAAGCCTCGCGGAACAAGCTTGAAATCACGGTTTCGGCGGCTCTTGGTCCGCAATGGACTTACCGCGCAGAGTCGTTAAACGGAGGGATCCAGCGAACGTTCGTTCGGCCGGACGGAACATCAACCGCGCAAACGACCGATGACCACGGCAATAGCACCATCACTCAGGCGGATGGAACCACCTGGAATGTGGGCGTGATGACGAATCCGGTATGGGGAATGGCGTCTCCGCTACTTACTCCCATTGTTGAGAACAGGCCGGACGGCGTTCATTCGCGGCGTGAGATCAAGTACAGCCTTCACGCCCAGGGAGGACTGCCTTATGTCTTGGCAGGTTCAGTGACCGCAACTATTAACGGGCATACCTGGACACAGAATTTCGATCCCGCACAGCACAGCGCGGAACTCGTCGACCCTTCGGGTCGGCGAACTGTTTTGGGTTACGACGAGAAAGGCCGGGTTCTGCGCTACTCCGCCCCCGGCGTGGCATCAGTGTCCTATGCCTACAACACTCAAGGGCGTACGGAAAGTGAGACGGAAGGCTCTGCCGGACTCGAACGCACCACGCGTTACCAATATGACCGCAAAACCGGCGAGACCATTACGACCCGCGCGGATGGCGTGGTGGGAAAAGTAACCCGGGACGCGGCTGGGCGCACGGTCATGATCACCCGGGGAGACGGCGGCACGACCATGATTCATTACGACGCTGCCGGAAGAGTAAATCAGATCCAGCCGCCCGGCGGAACGAGCTTTACATTAGGGACGAGTTCCGCGGGACGTCCTACTGCATTTGTGCCTCCCATCGTCCAGAATGATGGATCGATTGAGATCACTTCGTTTGACAAGGATGGGAAAGCGACGGCGATTTCCGGACCCGGGAACCGTGCTATCTCTTACGACTACGATTCGGCCGGAAGAGTCACAGGATCGACATTTGAGCAGGGCAAGCGAACGATTTCCTATGATCCGCATTCCGGGTTAGTAGCCCGGGCTAGCGATCCAAGCGGCCTAACCACGACCTACGGATATACGCACGGCACCCCGTCACGGCTCGACTGGTCGGGCCCGATCAGTGGCTCAGTGGCCCTCACTTTGGACGCCAACGGCAAAGGCATCCACGAATCCGTCGATGGCGGCAGCGGACTCGACTTCGCTTATGATCCGGCGGGTTTCCTCGCCGCCGTGGGGCCGCTTTCCCTCAGCCGTGAGCCAGCAAGCGGCCTCGTGACGCAGACAGCACTGGGAGTGGTTGAGACCAGCCAAGAGTTCGATGGTAACCATCAACTGAGTCACACCAGGACTACTGTCTCGGGCAAGGTGGTGCTGGATCTGCGCTATACGCGTGACGTTCTCAGCCGCGTCACGAGCGTTATTGAAACCGAGTCGGACAAGACTAGCACCACGGAATATTCGTACGACCGAGGCGACCGGCTCGCTCAAGTGCGAATGAACGGGCGTTTGATCGAAAGCAATACCTATGATCCTGCGGGCAACCGCGTGGGAGTTGTGAAGCTGGGTGTGCATTTGAACGCGACTTATGACGAGCGCGACCAGCTTATAAGCTTCGGACCCTCTCGATACTCATGGATGCCGTATGGCACTCTCGCCAGTATTGCCCAAGGTTCCCGTGCGACAGCTTTTGTATACGACGCCTTTGGAGGATTGCGCCAAGTGACACTGCCGGATGGACGCAAGATCCAGTATCTCGTGGACTCTGATGGACGGAGGGTCGGGCGTGAAGTCGCCGGCAAATTGGCCGCTGGATATCTTTACAGGTCTGACGGTTTTGTCGCCGCCGAAACAGACGGAAGCGGAAATGTTGTTTCGCGCTTTGGCTACGACAACCTGGGTCACCTCGCGCTCGTTGTACGTGATAGCGTGCCTTATCGCGTGATCACGGATCAGGTCGGCAGTCCGCGCATGATCATCGATTCGCGGACTGGAGCTGTGGTCGAGGAAATTGCTTATGACGCGTGGGGCAGCGTCACGCAGGACGCTGCACCGGGCTTTATTCCTATCGGTTTCGCTGGAGGCTTGCGCGATCCAGATACTGGGCTCATCCGGTTTGGCGCGCGGGATTACGACCCGACAACCGGGCGTTGGACTGCCTCCGATCCGATCAGATTTGCGGGCGGACAAGCGAATCTTTGCTCTTACGTCGATGACGATCCGATCAATGCGCGCGATCCGTCGGGACTGGTGTGCACAGCCGGTATGGGCGGGCTCACGCTGAGCCTGAATGCGATTAGTGGTCTTGGAGGATCGTTCGGATTGAATCTTCAGTACATTCAGGGCGGCGGGCTTAACCTTTATGGTTTTGCCGGGGGTGGCGAAGGCTTCGATACCGGCGTCAGCGTCACAGGCAACTTAGGCACAATTACGAACCCCAGCGCTCATCCGGAGCACGACTGGGAGGGTTGGACGAGTTCTTCCAACTTTGGCGTTGGTCCAGTCAGCGCTGGTGGATATCGGAGTCCTGCCACCAACGCCCCCGGAGGTCCAACCTATCAAGGAACGTCAGTCGGCATTGGAGCCAGTGCCAGCCCGTACACTGCCTCGGCTACGCAAACCTACACCTTCTGCCTAACCTGCGGCTCGGGTGGCGGGGGAAGCGGCGCCGGTGGCGGCGGGCCATGTGGGAATCAACCTGGGCCCAACGGTCCGGGCGGATCAAACCCAGGCGGATCCGGTCCCGGAGGTCCAGGGAACGGTGGGGGTGGAGGTGGGGGCGGGGGAGGCTCCGGCGGAGGACATGGAGGTAACGGCGGAGGCGGCGGCGGTAACGGTCCCGGCGGGGGCGGCCCAGGTGGTGGCGGAGGTGGAGGCGGTGGTGGGGGAAGCACGGGTGAACCCCACCTCTATACCGTCGACGGAACGCGCTTTGATTTTCAGGCCGTAGGAGAGTTCCTCGTCGTGGCCTCGCCCGATGGCAAGCCGGTCATCCAGGCAAGGCAGGAGCCTTGGGGAACACTTGTCACGATAAATACCGCCGTGGCCGCCAATGTGGACGGCGATCATGTCGCGGTCTATCAGAAGGAACCGGCGTTTCTCATGGTGAATGGTGCTCCCGAACGGGCGCTCGATATCGAGAAACGCCTCCCTCACGGCGGAAGTCTGCAACGTCATGGCGGACAGGTGGCCATCGATTGGAATGACGGAGACCGTCTCACGGTCACACAGGTGGCGAATCTTCTGAACTACAGTTTCTTACCTGCGGCAGGAACGGCAAGGAAGTACACCGGCCTGCTGGGCAATGCAGGTGGGCCGGATCAGGTCGTGGCTCGCGATCGATTCGCTGTCAGTCGCTCCGATCCTGACTTTAACAGCAGGCTATACAAACAGATCGGTAATAGCTGGCGCATCAAGCAACCGGAGTCGCTCTTCCATTATTGGCCTGGCGAGAGCACCGCCAAGTTCACCGACCGGAACTTTCCTCCGAAGTATGTATCCGCCTCGTCCCTAGCTGCGGATCAGCGCACAAAGGCGGAATCCATCTGCCGGTCGGTTGGTGTGAGAGTGCAGCCGCTTCTCGACGACTGCATCCTCGATGTGGGGATCACGGGCATGCCAGCCGTAGCAGCCGCATCCGTAGGAGTTCGAGTTCCGTCCCCCTCCACTGGAGCCGTGTCTTCGTCGTATACATCGCCGGCTCCCGCAGCTCCACCGACGCCCGATCACTACAGTATCAACATCGGCGATACCGTTTCTCCTGAACATCCGGCAGCGAACGCGGGCGTGATCACAACTGCGGATCAGAAACAGTACTACGTGTTTTCGGCGCAGGCCGATGCCTATGTCTACGTCAATGTCGGCCCGTGTGAAGGCGGAGTCCCCAGCTTCGAAGTCCACCAGCCTGACGACAAATTGATCGGGGGCCGAATCGGCTGCGGAGATTTCGGACCTGTGAATCTGCCTTTTCAGGGCACATACCAAATCATCGTCAAGGCAGACAAGCCACCGGCAAAGTACACGTTCACGGTTCGCCGAGCTTCTTTTGACCGCTATTCGATCAAGATCGGCGATAGAGTTTCTCCTGACCACCCCGCCCAGGGTGCTGGGATCATCAAAGATCTGGGACAGCAGCAGTCTTATTCGTTCGCCGGCCATGCGGGCGATACCGTGTTCCTGGGTCTTGGTCCTTGCGAGGGGGCAAATCCGAGTTTCAAGTTCCTAAACCCGGACAACAGTATCTTCGATTTCACGATCGGGAACTGCCAAGTCAGCCTTCGGAAAACCCTGCCCGTGACCGGTACATATCAGATCCTAGCCAGCACTGATCGAGCAAACGTCGATTCGCGCTACGGCTTCTTCTTGAGCAGCGTGCCTCCGGATCAGCATTTCTCGATTCGACTGCCCGTGTCTGTCTCTCTGAACAATCCTGGCAGAGGCGCCGGGCACGTTTCTGCGCCGGGAGCACAGCAGCTGTACGATTTCACGGCGGAGCCCGGAACCGTAGTTCATATCGAAGGCAAGTGCAGTACCCCGTGTCCCAAGCTCGTGATTCGTGCGGCCGTGGTGACCGATACCTCCGGATACGGTTACTGGGATCTTAATTTCACAAAGAATGATTGGACCTTACCGCCGGGCGGCAGGTACACGATCCAGGTGCGCTCGGATGGGTACATTGGCGATTACAGTTTCGCGGCGTCGCAAACGGAACCGCAACACCATTGATAGGTCAGGAATGGCAGCTTTTGGTTGCTGCTTCCTCGGGAGGAGACGATGAGTACAACCTGCCAAGGCTGTGGAGCGCCGCTCAGAGAAGATCAATCGTTTTGCGGCGTCTGCGGTAAGCGCCAACCAGCGCCGTCACAAGCGGAAGCGGCAAACGTCTGCACTGGATGCGGATCGTCCCTGCAGCCGGGAGGAAAATTCTGCCAGAAATGCGGTGCACCTGTCCCGGCACCAGACCGCTCGGCAAGCGTAGCCAGTATCCCTCAGGCTGTATCCGCCCCTAGTGCCCCTGCGTCGTCCACCGGTGGCAGCACGGCCGTGAAGGTCGTGGTCATCGTGGGGGTAGTCGTCGCGACCTTCCTTTTTTTAATTATGGGAAGCTGCGCCTACATTGCTTACCGGGCAAGAAAGAAAGTTCATGAAATCGAGCAGTCCTATCAGCAGAACGACATAAAGCATAAGGGCTCTGGCTCGCGCCACAACAACCCGATTGCGCAAAACACCGGCGCATCCACGTCGAATTCATCTCCGCCGTCAGCAGGCGAAGCAACGGCCCCAAATGGTGAGATAGCGCAGGCGCCGCAGTCGTCGAACCGTCCTCCGAAGGCCGACCCGGTGGTGTCAGTCGCCGCCACTGGCAATCAAACCAAAGACTGGGCTCTGCGATATGAGCGCACCGAGAACGGCCCTGAAGCAGACCTCGTAGTGCGCACTGGCGACATTAATAATCTCGGCTTCGGATGGCCGCAGGGCTTTGACCCATTCTCCGGAAATTCCACCCCGCCTCACCGATGGCCAGATCCGAACAACATTCCTGCAGGAGCTCCGGATGGGACGGATCGCATAATGATCGGCTCCGCCGTGATTCCAGGTCCTGGCGACGGCTATAGCGGAGCCCTGACAGATTGCGCGATCGAGAAGCAAATGACGACGCCCCCACCCTCACTTGACGCGAGTTGCAAGCGCGCCCGCGAACTCACCATGCCGACGCCGATTATTCTGAGCGTGGGCGATCTGCCCGCTAAGATCAACACCGTCCTGATTCAGATGTTTGTGGACGATTTCCAGGCGGTGCCGATTCATTCCCACTTTCAGGTAAGTCTGAATGGCACCCGGCTTCCGAATTTGGAGTATGCGATCAACGCCCTTGATCAGAGTGGTCCCATCGGGAAACTGCTGAGCTTGAAACTACTGCCGGAATACTGGCCGCTGCTACAGTCGGGCACGGTCAAGCTGCTGATCGATGACCCCACGACCCACATGCCGGACGGGTATGCGATCGATTTCGTGCGCATCCTGGTAAATCCGCACAACTTCAAATACGAAGTCTCCCTAGTTGCCACCGTAGTCGATGCAGACCAGAATACGGCGATCCCCGGCGCTACTGTGACGGCCGCTCTCGAGTCCGCATCAACCGATCAACTAGGAAAATGCCAACTGAGCGGATTGCCGGCTGGGCTGGTAGTAGCGACAGCGGCAGCTCCTGGATACGACGAGAGCTCTGTTCCCGTCGATGTTGTCGCCGGACAGAGCGGAACCGCGGAAATTAAACTGCACAAGCATCAAGAGAACACCGCCGACCTTGAACGCTCGATCGAGCAGACGGGATCGGCAACGATTTATGGAATTCACTTTGACACAGATTCAGCAAAACTTAGGCCGGACAGCATGCCGGCACTCAATGCCGTTCTGGGACTGATCAACAATCATCCAGGCTCGCGATGGACAATTGCCGGACACACTGATAATCAGGGAAATGCTGCCCACAATCAGACGCTCTCTGAACAGCGTTCAGCTTCTGTGATCAGATGGCTGAAAGAGCACGGAGTAGATCAAACCCGCCTTGTACCTCAAGGTTACGGTGCAACCCGTCCGGTAGCGGACAACACCACTGCCAACGGCAGAGCTCTGAACCGACGCGTGGAAATTGCGGCAATCAACTAGCTCGCACGGGTGACTGCGTAGGTTCAGTTTGAAATTCACGTCCCGCCGCATAAGAAGCAGTGATGCTGGAAGTTAGTCGTTGGGTCGCCTGCCCGACGGTCTGACTCGAAACCGGTAGTGCCAGCTGGCATTGTTATTCGTGCCGCTCCCAACTAGTGTCCGATTGTCAACGCACGCTCTCAACCGCTGGATCCGCCGCCGACCCGTTGCGGACTGCCGAAAACGCCTCAGGATGCTTCTTGCCGAAGTGGGATGAAGGTGTGTCCCGGCACAACGCATCGCTGGCGACGAATCAGGCAGCGACCGCCATACGTTTGGCGGACGGGTAGCGCATCTCGTGTTCCTTCACAAACTGTTTCGGATTCAGGGAAAAATCGAAGATCTCGGTCCACACCTCTTTGAACAGCCTGGCTGTAAATCTCGGTGCCGACTGGAGACAATCGTACGACTGATATCTCCGGGCCGCTCCGCAATAGCACTTGCAATCGTCGCTGTCGGCAGCCTCTACAAGCTCGTAGTGTCCGACAATATCCAGATGGTCGGCCATGACCAGCACACGGTGTCCGACAGGCCACAGCATGGAGGCCGTATTGACAATGCCATCGTTGTCCCACGTTTCGATGGATTGGGGTGGTTCCTTCCCCAACACGCGCCAACTGCGCCCGGCCTCATCAGGCCAATGGAACGGCCCGCCCGCACACGCCCGGTAACAAAGACGGTAGGAAAGGTCGGTCTTCGCGCTCAGTTCAGTTTGGCTGGTGAGCTCAGGGTAAGTGAGCGGGTTTGTGAGCTCCCAAACGGGCGCAGGTTCTTTGGCAGAAAAAGCAAACGGACGGCCACCGACAGTAACATACGACAAGCTTTCGATTCGCGGATCCTGCCAGTGCGCCAGTTCCTCTTCGCGCTCGTACTCGTCGAAATGAGCGGGGCTCCCGCTTTCCGGGTCATGCCGCTCGCAAGTGAGATCGTTGATCACGTGGAAGTCCGAGGCCATCTGGAGAAAATACAACTGAAGTTCGGAGGCCGCTTCCTCCGCATCAGCCGTGCGCAAAGGACCCGGTTTCCCGTAATGTTCGTTGGCTTCCGTCAGTGCGTCCTGCAGCGCCAGAAGGATCTCCGCATCTGTTAGCGCAGCGGCGCCACCCGCAATTCCGGATTCGATCGCATCAAGCGGGAACAGTGGTGCACCTCTTACAGCAGCGCGCAGCTTCGCAATGATGATGGTGCGCAGCGCAGGGTGCGAGTATACCCAGTCGGCAATATTCGTCCCCCAGTGAGGAACTGAAAGAAATACCACAGCATTCAGGGCCTCACGGAGATTCTGCCTTGATGTCCGATGTCCGCCGTCTACGGAAATGTACTCCTTCCCGCCATGGTGCAGGTTATAGACAACGCGGCGAATGTCAAGACCGCCGGTTGAGTGGCCGACCAGGACGATCCTGTCGTTCTGCAGAATTTCGCCGCGTGCCATCCGCTTTGCGAGGTAGGCTTCCAGTCGTGACGCCCGACTTGATACGGCCGCGGTTGGCAGATTGTCAAAATAATGAAGCACCACGTGAGGTGATTGCCTGGCGTCTCTCCAATTCTGAAATAGACCGGTGATGCCCGCGTAGTATTGGACTTTTCCTAACGCGTCAAAAGCGCCGAAACCCGGTACCAGTACGATGTGAATCAGGTGGTAGCGATCGAATCGATTCTCTTTAGCCATGGCCCACCTCTCAACCTCTCCCAACTTTTACCAACCTTCCCGATGTGTGTCAGTGATGGACAGCTGCACCGGAAGGGAGTTGCTGCCGCTTCTTTTGGAAGCTTCGCTTTCGAAGTCAGGCTTAGCGGATTCTGCGATGACGTTCTAAAACAGAAGGAGAGAGACCTAGCTCAAAAAGTACTCGCGAAGCTGTAACTGGAAATGCCACCGTTCTGGTTTCTAGCACCTGTGGTTTCGAATGGAACACTTTGATACCGAAGGCATCTGCTCAGCTTGCTTGCACCAATGGACTGCCACCCAGTGCCACGTGTACAGCCGATGGTCTGCGCATTCTCTGGTATGCGTAATTTGTTCAGGAGCAGCCCCGAAGCTATGGGTGAGTGTTTCTGCGACTCACGGAACAACGGCTACGATCAACCGGGCCCGAAACACTTAATGCGTTATCGAGATCGGAGCACGTGGAAACGGCAAGTGCTCGGCTAATGTTTAACCTTAGGTTGATCGGGTCGGAGCCGTGGCTACTTGGACCCAAAGGATACTTGGGAGATGTTCTCGGATACAGTTTTCCCTCTCTTTTGCGGATGCGAGACTTCGATCCGCAGCGATCAGCAGGCGGACGCTAATAACTTCACGAATTTTGTTGCGCTGTATAACACCCTCGCAGAAATTGAAAGAGAGAAAGAAGGCACCGCGTATCGTCAGTCCGTCGATGAGATACAGGATTTCTGGCGTGAGGAGCAGAAAGTCAGACAGGGCACGCCACTTCGACGGAGAAAGAAACGAAGAAAGACAGATGTGCCGCCTCAAATCAGCACAGCAACAGCGAGCTGAGCCTGCTTCAAAATCTGGTTACACAGTGGGTACATGGGAAGTGCTTCAGAAGAGCGACATGTGTCAAACCAGCATGAATATTGGCTGCCCCCCAGGGATTCGAACCCCGATATGCTGATCCAGAGTCAGCTGTCCTGCCGTTGAACGAGGGGGCAACTCCCAGATTATTCATCATGCTAGTTTTTCGGTCAAATCGCGCAGGTATCCACCGCCAGGCAACGGCGGCGCTGGCCACCGCCAGACCAGCGCAAAGCAACATAACCAATCGAAAACCAAACACGAATGATTCCGCGACGGTAACACCGACCTTCGCTGAAGTCTGGGCATCTGCATTTGAACCCAGTTTGAGATTTCCGAGCAGGGTTATATTCGATTCAAGCTGGTGTACAACATCGGGATCCAACTTCATACTGGCAATTGAATCTTGCAACGAGTGAGCGAAAGCTGCCACGATGACAGCCCCGAACACTGCGATCGCCAATACGCCCGCTACTCGAGCTACCGCATTATTAATTCCCGAAGCGACGCCGACGCGCTCTTGCTCGACCGAGTTCATGACGATGGTTGTTAAAGGCGCGATACTGATGGCCATCCCCAACCCCAGAACGACAAATGCTGGGAAGAAAGCGGTCCAGTAATTGGCGTGTACACCCGGTACAACAAAAAGCAGGAAACCCGCAGCCGCAACCAGCGGACCTACAATCAGCGGAAGTCGCGCACCGTAACGGGTGATGAGCCCTCCCGCCCAGCGCGATAGCAGGAACATCAGCAAAATCATCGGAAGTGCAGCCGCGCCGGTCGTGGTTGCCGAGTACTTCTGTATCTGAATCAAATTTAATGGATAGATAAAAAAGAATTCTCCGATCGCAGCGTAAAGGCACAATGTCAACAGATTTGCCCCGGCAAAACTCGACGATCTGAAGAGTTTCAGCGGAACCATCGGCGTTCCACCAGTTTTTTCGACGAATATAAAAACAACAACCGATCCAAAGCCAAGGACCAGGGCCCCGAAGACACGAGGTTCGGTCCACCCAAACTTCCCCGATTCCACAAATCCGTACACCAGCGCCGCGAGACCCAAAGTCGCAACCGCGGCCCCTAACCAATCTACAGCTCTCGCCTTGGAACTGCGCGATTCCGGCACATGCCACAAAGAAATCGCCACCACCAGAGCAGCGAGAGGAATGTTGATAAAGAAAATCCAATGCCAGGAAACGTGTTCGATTAACCATCCTCCGAGAACCGGCCCAAAAGCAGTAGTGATTGTGGTGAATCCGGCCCACGTGCCAATGGCTTGACCACGAGATTTTTCATCGAACGATGAACTGATGATCGCAAGGCTGCCGGGCACCAGGAACGCGGCAGCAATTCCTTGGACCGAACGCCATAGCAACAGGCTGTGGATGGTCGCAGAAAAACCACAACCCACCGACGCAATTGCGAAACCAATTGTCCCGAGCAAAAACATGGCCCGGCGGCCGAGTGAGTCCCCAAGGGCGCCGCCAACCAAAATCAAAGCCGAAAGAAATAATCCGTATGCTTCGATCACCCATTGCACATCTATTACGGTTGCATGAAGACTGGATTGCAACGCCGGCAAAGCCACATTAACTACGGTGCTATCGATGAATGCCATACTCGAGCCGAGAATTGTTGCGGCAAGGATCCAGGGGCGCGATTTTTCCGCGCATGGTGCGACTGCGGCCGCGCTGCGGATTACTGCTTCATCGCATGGCTGCTTCATCTGGAATGTGGATGATTATGGATTTGCCAATGGATACGGGAAACGCCACAACCGCAAGAGTAGCTTGCTCGGTCCCGCGCTATGGTCATTGCTTGTGACTCGGGGCCGCAGCCATCGGCAAAAATATGTCGAACCGCGTATCGCCCGGTTTTGAGCTGACCTGAACGCTGCCCCGGTGCTTTTTCACGATCCGCTGAACGGTATCAAGGCCCAGGCCAGTGCCTTCGCCCACTCCTTTTGTGGTAAAGAAAGGTTCGAAGATATGCGGCTGGATATCGGGCGGAATTCCAGGACCGTTATCGCCGATTTCAACCACAACACAAGTGGCATCACGATACGTCCGCACCCGAAGTTTTCCCTTGCCATGCATCGCGTCGATAGCATTGTCAATGATGTTGGTCCAGACCTGGTTCAGTTCACTGCCGAAGGAATCCACCAGCAGCGGGATCGGCTGGTAATCCCGTTCCACCTCCACTCCGTGCTTGAGTTTGTGGTTCATAATCGTCAGGGTGGTTTCCAGGCTCTTGACCACATCAACATTCTGCACCGGCGCCTGGTCCATGAAGGTGTATTCCTTGATGGCGCGCACCAGATCGGAAATTCGCGACGTACTGCTTTCGATTTCACTCAGCAGGCCGGCGATTTCGAGCGAGGTGCAGATTCTTACCAGCGCCGCCCGCGCGGTGTCCGGATCGAGAGAGGCAAACAGTGACTCTAGTAGCTCCGGCTTGCCGCCTTTGCGGGCGAGATCGGCGCTCAACTGCCACAAATCATTCTGGCCATGGCTGCGCAGCACAGCGTCCAATTGATCTTCCAGCGTGCTGATCGTTAGAACATCCGGTGGAGGGTCATTTTTTTGAATGAGCGAATTCTCCAACTTCTCGATTTCAGCTTTCTGCGCGGCAGTGAGATCGCGCCTGCCCAGTTGGTGGCTTGCCTCTTTAATCTGCTTCAGGCTGGCGCGCAATTGACTGGCAGCGCGTTTAGCGGCAGAAGCAGGATTGTTCAATTCATGGGCCAACCCGGCCGAAAGTTTTCCCAGCGCCGCTAACCTGTCTCGTTGCTGTTCAATTCTGGTTGCTTCGCGAACCCTGTCCGACATCAGGCCGACTAGGCGGCTGGTCAACTCCGGCATTTTCTGCACCAACTCCGGGAATTGCGATGCAGGGAAGCGCAACAGACGACTGCTGGTCAGCGCTCGTCCGGTCAACGGAAACTGTTTCATGCGAGAGAAGGGCAAGGCTCCAGTCACGTCACCGGGCTGGGACACAAATGTTACGAGCCCGCCCGCCAATTCGCCTCTGATCTGGAGCTGTCCATCCAGGACCACGAACATGGCTTCCGCCGGGTCGCCCTGGTGCACGTAGATCTCGTCCGGTTTGAAAGCAAGT
>Ga0335081_10007434_pt1 | contig 17510 bp, 19 predicted proteins | sample Lox_Sample_35_FD_206713 | JGI IMG/M metagenome (GOLD analysis project Ga0335081, IMG submission 206713) | Soil microbial communities from Loxahatchee National Wildlife Refuge, Florida, United States - Lox_Sample_3.5 | ecosystem: Environmental > Terrestrial > Soil > Wetlands | place: USA... | reverse complement strand
ATGCGGAGGTACTGGACCGCTCAATTGAAGCAGCAGACCCGGTTGGCGGAGTCTGGCTCGATCATGGGCTCGGAGGCGCTGAGCGCAGGCTGCGAGCTTCGCCGGCATCTCAAAGACCTCGGCAAGCGGGAGTCGCGTTAGTAGTCATATGCGCCAGATCCGGGTGCCGCGGGTCGACTCAGCGTGAGATATGACCGCAGCGCGCGCGGCACTTTCGTCACCGAACAGTCCGCGGAGCTGAGAGCGATAGCAAAGCACCGCCCGTACCCACGTGCTGAAGAAAGCAGGTGGGACGGCTACGAGTTCGGCCGCATCAGGCGATACCCCGGCAGATGGGGGACCGCGATAGGGAAATTCCTGATATAGGCACATCTGCCCCGACGCCATCCTCGCGGCCTGCGACACTCCTCGGTGATCGATGTGGCCGGTGCCCAATGGAGCGTAAAGCTCCGCATGCGGGAAACGTCGTTTCAGGTCGCCGATGAGCGCAGCGGTCTCGGCGACGAGCGGATCGCCCGATGCCGGTGGACCCAGCAACGTGCGTGAGCAATTGTAGTGCGTCGGGTCGCGGTAGATCGCGTCAAGCGAGTGGCCCCATTCGACTTGCGTGCCCAGCACGACTGCTGATGCCCGATCCTCTTCGCGCCGCGCCGAAACGTAGGCGATGCCGTCGGCGAATCCTCTCGCCGCATGGATCCTGTCCGTCCAAGGAGACCTGCGCGCTGGCGGCGGAAGAGCGGCGCAAACCGTCACCACGAGCACTCGCTCGCCTGCGGCAGCGGCCATGGCAACCATGCCGCCGCAGGATAGCGCGACGTCGTCGAAATGCGGAGACAGGAAGACCTTATCCATGGTTGACGGTCTGTGGGCCCAACGCCGGGCAGTGCGACGGACGATAGCGATCAATCCGCGTCCTATTCTGCGAGCTGCGGCCGCCCTCATGACGGCTCGCTTCGGGACGCTCACCGGCGCGAACCAACGGCATACCTCGGCGCGCTGTCAATCAAACGGTTTCATCGTCGATATCGCGAGCGCGCTGACCGCCGTACAGGTCGGAAACGGCGTTCCCGCTCCAAGAACTCATAGCAGCCGTCGCGTGCTCGGCGTAATAGAGGTCCTCCGGCGTGGGCCGTGAACTGTCGGCATACCAAGGCAGATGCCTGGCGAGATAGGGAGACCCGGCGCGAACTGCACGCAGCTGGTGCCACGATCCTGGACGGTAGAGGGCGAACGTCGTGTCCACCGCAGCGTCGTAGCAGTTGCCCGAAAGGGGCCGTCGCCAGAAGTTCGTTTCCCACGCGCGTACAGCAGACTTGTGTGCGTAGGTATCCGGAAGATCGTCAATCTTGATACCGAGCCCGGCTTTCGTTACTTGCGGATGCGCGTCGAGCAGTTGGGACAACCTTATAACCGCGTCCCGCGGGCACTCCTCGACGGGAACCACGTCGGGATCCGTATAGACAAACGGAACCTCGGATAGCAAACCAACCACACCGCTCGACCACAGCGCTCTAGGACCGAGATTGCGCGATAGCCGGAGTACCAGAACCTCGTGCTCTACCCTGCGCAGGTATTCCAGCAGAGGCGGGTATGTCGATTGATTGTCCAGAATTGCGAGGTTCGCGTATCCGGCTGAACGCAGCCAGACAATGAGCTGCTCGAGGCAGCTGTAGCGATCCCGGCTGTTGATGATGATCGGAACCATGCGGTAGTTCGATCGAAAATCCCGTTCCAACTCCGCACGTTGTTCTGCGGTCAGCAACAACCGTGGAGCCGAATGGAGCAGGCAGCGGAACTCGGCGATCCGTGCGTCGGCTTCCGTCACCATGCCGAGAAGCCCCGCGTCATCTGGGGCAAAGTGCAGTGCCCGCTCCGCGCTGCGGCGCGCCAGCCCGAACCTCCCTCCGTCGAGAAGGCACGAGATTTTGAGCCGCTGCAAGTCGGTTCTTTCCGGGCTGGCTTCGCAGGCTGGCGCAATTACGCGAAAGGCCTGAAACGCACGTCCCGAACCCAGCAAGGCAGCCCCTATGACGGCACACACGTCCGGGTCAAGCGGCAAACCGCCTAGTATCGGCCGACAAAGCGCGAGGGCCTCTCTAAGACTGCCTTTATCCAAGCAGCGTCTCGCATCTTGGAGCCGGGCATCGGCAGATCGCGTCGACATGCACCTTCCCGCGAGGACGAGCGCCTTCCGTAGCAGGGAACGTATATACCAGATCCGATCGGGGCCCGCACGTCAAGCGAAGGCTTCGCGATAAGAGCACCGCGCTCCGGTGGCTGCCGGCTCGCTATCTCTTCCACGCATTCGCGTCATCCATCGGTCTGACGCATGACTGGATCTCCTGAGCGTTAATTCGCCGCTGGCTCGAGACTTCTTCATCGGGTCGCATCGTTCTTCAACCTCACTTCAAGGAGATCGCAATGAAGACACTGTCCGCTCGCACGCTCGCGCTTCTGCTCGGATTCGCCGCGCCCGCGTTCGCCGACGACACGGCGACGACCAAGGCCCGTTCGGGGAAGGTGCAGACGTCCGCCGTCAGCGGCGACGGCGCTGGCGCGCCGAAGATCTCGCAGCAGGACAAGATGCGCCAGTGTGCCAAGCAGGCGACCGGCAGGAAAGGCGCCGGGCGCAAGGCGTTCATGAAGGGGTGCCTATCGAAGAACAAGCCGTCGTAACGCCGAGCACCGTGGCCTTGGGGCGAGCGCGGCTTGCGTGGAGCGAATTCCGCACGACATCGGTCCGATCGTCTCCCCGCGTTCGCGCCACGCGCTCGTCCCGCGGCAACGCACTTTTGCGAATCAGCAGCCCCTTGAGGTATTCGCCTTCCGGAAACGCAAGCGCGACCGGGTGATCGGCCGATGCGCCGAGGCGGCCCACGATGACGGCGTCGACGCGGGCGTCGAGCGCAGCGCCGGCGACGATTTTCTGGAACAGCTCCGCCGAGACGCCACCCGAGCAGGAGAAGGTCGCGAGGATTCCGTCGGGCCGCAACAGCTTGAGCGCCAGCAGGTTGATGTCCTTGTAGGCGCGAGCCGCCTTGGGCGCATGCTGCGCCGTCGGCGCGAGCTTGGGCGGGTCCAGGATTACGAGGTCGAAGGCGGCGCCCGCGTCGCGCAGGCGACGAAGCTCGGCGAACGCGTCGGCGTCGCGCCAGTCGACGCGATCGCCGGCAAGCCCGTTCTCGGCGACGTTGCTGCGCCCGAGGGCCAGTGCCTCTCCCGAGCTGTCGATGGCGCATACCGAGCGTGCCCCGCCGGCGAGCGCCGCCACCGTGAACCCGCCGGTGTAGCAGAAGCAGTCGAGCACGGCGCGATCCGCGGCGAGCGCGCGGATGCGGGCGCGGTTGTCGCGCTGGTCGAGGAAGAAGCCGGTCTTCTGTCCGCGACCGACGTCGACCCGATACGCCAGGCCGCCTTCCACGAGCACGATCGGGGTCGCAAGCGCTCCGAGGATCGGCCCCGCGCGCGGCTCGAGACCTTCAAGGGTGCGCACGTCGGCGTCGGAGCGTTCGTAGATCACGCTGCAGCCGGTCGCATCGCGCACGGCCGCAACGAGCGCGTCGCGCCACGCCTCCGCGCCGGCGGAGAGCAACTGCACCACCGCGACGTCGCCGTAGCGATCGGCGACGACGCCCGGCAGTGCGTCGGATTCGCCGTGCACCAGCCGGCAGCCGTTGTGGCGCCCATCGAGCAGCGCGGAGCGTGCGCGCACGGCGGCCTGCACGCGCGCGCCGAAGAACGCCGGATCGATGGTGGCCGCGGGATCGAGGCTCCACACCCGGGCGCGGATGTTGGACGCCGGGCTCCACGCCGCAACGGCAAGCGGGGTAGCGTCGGCGGAGCAGAGCAGCACCGTCTCGCCGGCGCGCGGCGCGCCGGCGACGTGCGCGATTGCACCGGAAAAGACCCAAGGATGGCGCTGGCGCAGCGACTTGTCGCGACCGGGCTTGAGGGTGACCCGGGCTATTGGCCCCGGCGCGCTCAGGACAGCGTCACTCCGAAGAGCTTCCCGACCCCGAACGTGACCAGCGCCGCGACCCCGCCGAGCAGCAGCATGCGCGCACCCGATGCGAGAGCGCCGCGGCCGGTGAACAGCGAGAGCGTGGCGCCGACCGCGAACAGCGCCACCGCCGTGAGCAGCGCGGCGATCGGGAGATTCCAAGCGCCGGCGCGAAACGCGAAAGGCAGGAGCGGTATGGCCGCGCCCAAGGCGAAGGACAGCAGCGACGAGACCGCGGCGCCCCACGGCGAGCCCAGCTCGTCGGGATTGAGGCCCAATTCCTCCCGCGCCAGCGTGTCGAGCGCGTGCTCCGGATCGGAGACCAGTTTCTTCGCGACGCGCTGCGCCTCGCCGCCCGACAGCCCCTTGGCCTTGTAGATGAGCGCCAGCTCCTGCGCCTCGGCGTCCGGATACTCCTTGAGCTCGTCGCGCTCCAGGCCGATCTGGTACTCGAAGAGCTCGCGCTGCGAGCGCACCGAGACGAATTCGCCGGTCGCCATGGCGAATGCGCCGGCGGTGAGGCCGGCGATCCCGGTCAGCAACACGACGCGCGCGTCCGCGCTCGCTCCCGCCACGCCGAAGATGAGGCTGGCGTTCGATACCAGCCCGTCGTTGATGCCGAACACGGCGGCGCGCAGGTTGCCCCCGCCGCCCAGGCCGCGATGCCGATGTTCGACGCCGCCGGCGACCGGGGCGGCATGGCCACCGGGCTCGCGCCGGCTGTAGATCGCCATCCCGCGCACCTTCATCGCCGCGAGCACGGTGCGCAGCGGGCGCGGCCCGAACAGCTGGACCAGCCGCACGACCAGGCGCGTGCGCAGATCCGGCTCGAACGGTGGCGGCGCCGGCTTGCCGCTGGCGGTAAGTTGCGCGCGCCAGATCGCGGCCTGCGCCTCGGCCTCCACCGCGAGCCGGGCAAAAAGATCCGCCCGCGACGTTCCGGCTTCGGCCTGCGCGCAGGCCCGATAGAGGTACGCCGAGCGCTGCTCCTCGACCCAGTTCTCGAGCGGATTGCTCATGCGCCGCGGCTCTCGTGACCCTCGGTCGCGTGCTCCATCGCCGCGACGATCTCGGTGGTGAGGCGCGGCAGGACCTCCAGCGCCTTCATGTTCTCGACCACCTGCTCGGGACGGCTCGCACCAGTGATGACCGTGCTCACGTTCGGATTGTTGAGGCACCACGCGAGCGCGAGCTGGCCCGGCGTGCAGTCCAGATCCCGGGCGATCGGCAAGAGCTTGCGCACGGCCGCGATCTTCGCCGGATCGACGATGCGCTGGGCGAGCCACTCGTAGCCCTTGACCGTCGCCCGCGATCCGGGGGGCACGCCATGGTTGTACTTGCCGGTGAGGAGCCCCGAGGCGAGCGGGCTCCAGGTGGTGAGCCCGAGCCCGATGTCCTCGTAGAGATCGCCGTATTCCACCTCGACGCGGTGGCGGTGAAAGAGGTTGTACTCGGGTTGCTCCATCACCGGCTTGGCTAGATGCTGCGCCTCGGCGATGCGCCACGCGGTGAGGATGTCTTCCGCGCTCCACTCCGAAGTCCCCCAGTAGTGCGCCTTGCCGGCGCGGATCATGTCGTGCATCGCCCACACCGTCTCCTCGATCGGCGTGTTCGGGTCGGGGCGATGGCAGAAGACCAAGTCGATGTAGTCGAGCTGCAGGCGCGCGAGCGATCCGTCGATCGCCCCCATCAGGTACTTGCGGTTGAGCGTGTTCTTCTCGTTGGGCCCGTCGTGCAGCCCCCAGTAGAACTTGGTCGAGACGACGTAGGACTCGCGCCGCCAGCCGAGCTTCGTGAACGCGTCGCCCATGATGCGCTCGGACTGGCCCCTGGCATAAACTTCGGCATTGTCGAAGAAGTTGACGCCCGCGGCATAGGCGGCGGCCATGCATTCGCGCGCGGGCGCTTCGCCGAGCTGGTTGCCGTAGGTGACCCAGGAGCCGAAGGACAGCTCGCTGACCTTGAGTCCCGATCGGCCGAGGCGACGATAGTTCATGGGCGGGCGTTACACGATGCAAGAAGCCTCGACCGGCGCTCGAAACCGGCGGCGTGCGCGAACGCGGGACGCCGAACGATCGGCTGGCGCCGACAGGGGCAAGGAGCAAGGGCGTATGGTACCGCATCGGAAGCAGCCTTTCGCCGACGAGGCGGCGTACAATGGCGCGCTTTTCGCGCGGCCCAAGTTGCGGTATCGAAGATGCGCCGCATCCGCAGGGGAACCTCCATGCCGCAAAGCCGACGCCCGTTGAGCGTTGAAGACCTGTGGTCGATCAAGCGGATCGGGTCGCCGACGCTGTCGCCCGACGGCAGCGCCGCGTGCGCCGCGGTGACCTCCTACGACATGGAGAAGAACGAGGAGCACCACGAGTTGTGGCTGTTTCCCACGGACGGTCGGAAAGCACGCCGTCTCACCGCGGGCGACAAGGACAGCGATCCCGTCTGGTCTCCGGACGGGAAATGGATCGCCTTCGCCGCCAAGCGCAAGGACGACGAGGAGGCGCAGGTGTACGTGATCGCGCCGGACGGGGGCGAGGCGCGCCGCCTCACTGCGATCTCGACCGGGGCGCTGGCGCTGCGCTGGTTCCCCGATAGCCGCCGCATCGCCTTCGTGTCCTGGGTCTGGCCGGATCTCGCGAGCGAGGCCGCGCAGGCCAAGCGGCGCAAGGAGCGCAAGGAGGCGAAGGTCAAGGCGCACTTGACCGAGCGCAGCGAGTACCGGTTCTGGGACCACTGGCTCGCCGACGGGCGAGCGCCGCACGTGTTCGCCGCCGACCTCGCCAGCGGCCGGCATCGCGACCTGCTCGCGGGAACGGGGCTCGCGCTGCAGCCGTGGGAGCCCTCGGCGATGCACTACGACCTCTCGCCCGACGGCCGCGAGCTCGCGCTCACCGTCGATCTCGCGCCCGAGCCCAGGATGATGCACGAGACGGACATCGTCGTCGTGTCGCTGGCGAGCGGACGGCACCGCGCGCTCACGGCGGACAGCGGCCTGAGCGACGCGCATCCGCGCTATTCGCCCGACGACCGGCACATCGTGTGGAATTCCTACAACCTAAAGCGCGCCTTCAACGATCAGGGACGGCTCACGCTCTACGAGCGGCGCAGCGGCGGGGTTCGGCGGCTCGCGCCCCGGCTCGACCGCGCCACCGGCCGCCACACCTGGTCGCCCGACGGATCGCAGCTCTACGTCACCGTCGAGGACCGGGGCCGGCACGGCTTATGCCGGCTGGGGCTAGCCGATCCGCTGCCCACGCCGATCGCCGCGGGCGGCGTGATCGAAGGCTTCGCGCTCTCGCGCGACGGGCGGCGCATCGTCTTCGACCGCGCCACGCTGTCGCATCCGCCGGCGCTGTTCGCGATCGGCAGCGACGGATCGGGCGAGCGCTCGATCGAAAGCCTCAATCGCGCGCTGCTCTCCCGGGCGAGGCTCGGCGCTACGCGCGAGTTCACGGTCAAGGGCTGGCGTGGCGAGCCGGTGCAGGTGTGGGTGACGTATCCGCCCGGCTTCGATCCGAAGAAGAAGTGGCCGCTGCTACACTCGATCCACGGCGGCCCGCACGCCGCGCACACCGACGGCTGGCACTTCCGCTGGAACACGCAGGTGTTCGCGGGCTACGGCTACGTCGTCGTCGGGGTGAACTACCACGGCTCGTCGGGTTTCGGCCAGCGCTTCATCGAGACGATCACCGGCGACTACGGCGCGCGGGAAATGGCCGACGTCGAGGCGGCCACCGACTTCATGCTGCGCCAGCGCTACATCGATCGCGAGCGCCTGGTCGCGACCGGCGGGAGCTACGGCGGCTACATGGTCGCGTACATGAACGGCCACACCGATCGCTACAGGACCTTCGTCTGCCACGCGGGCTGCTACGACTGGGTGAGCCTGATGGCCGCCGACGGCTATCTCTTCTTGACGAAGGAGCTCGGCGCATTCCACTGGGACAATCCGGCCCGGGTGATGAAGCAGTCGCCGCACCACTACGCGCGCCGCTTCAAGACGCCGACGCTGGTGATCCACGGCGAGCTCGACTACCGCGTTCCGGCCACGCAGGCCCTGCAGTACTACAACACGCTGCGCGCGCGCGGGATCGCGGCGCGCCTCGTGTACTTTCCGGACGAGAACCACTGGATCCTCAAGCCGCAGAACTCGCGCCTGTGGTACCGCGAGTTCTTCGGCTGGATCAAGCGCCACGCCCCCGGCGGACCGAAGCGGTAGGTGCGAATTCATTCGCACGGGAACGAGGTCCGAATGAATTCGGACCTACGGATGGCCCATGCGGGCGGCGCGCCGCTCGACCTTCTCCTGGCAGGCGATGCACCGCTCGGCGGTGGGCTGCGCGTTGAGTCTCGGCCAGCCGATCGGCTCCCCGCAGTCGGCGCAGGTTCCGTAGCTGCCGTCCTCGAGACGCACGAGCGCGGCCTCGACCTCGGAGAGCTCGGCGACGTCGCGCGTGACCGTCTGGACGTCGAGGTCGGCGAGGATGTCCGCGAGCACCCAGGCTTCGGTCTCGGCGAAGTGGTTCAGGAACCCTGCCACGCGCGGGTCATCGCTCTTCTCGAGCTCACGCTGGATCTCGGCGCGCAGCTCGCCGCGTCGGCGGGTCAGCCGCTCCCGACGCTCGTCGCGCTGGGGGTCGGAAATGGGGTCCATCGGTTCAGCGCACCCGCTTGGCAGGAAACTCCTCGTCGATGTTGTCGCGGAAGAAGCTCCACGGCGACGAGGCGCCCGAGAAGCGCCGCCACACGTCGGCGGAGATGCCCGAATACTCGAACGTGCCGCTGGTGAGCTCCACCCGGAGCACGCGATTGCGCTCGTCGTAGCCGGCGGCGCGCAAGTTCCCGCCCGAAAGTCGTTTCATCTCCATGCGTGCACGATGGAATTCATTCGCGTAGGACCGAATTGATTCGGTCACCCGTTCGGGTTGGGCAGGGACCTTCCGCCGCGATGGATCGCCGTCAACCGGTGGTCGTGCGCTTCTTCGCCCGCTTCTGCTTGTGGCGCCGTTTCTTGCCGTAGCTGTGGTTGAAGATCTTGCCGCGGCGGCTGCGCACGTCACCCTTGCCCATGAACGCTCCGTGGAATCGGAATGCTACGATTATAGCGCCGCGTCTCGAGTCCCGAACCGCTTTCCGCCCCCTTCGCAGGAGCTCCCCCCTTGCGCATCGTCCGCTGGCTCGCCGCCGTGTCGCTGCTGGCGCTGGGGTTCGCGGCCTCGGCGGCCGATCCCGGCAAGGTGCTGCGCGTAGCGTTCTCGATCGCCGAGACGAGCTTCGACCCGATCCTCGGCTGGGACGCGGCGTCGGAATCCGTGATCGAGGAGATCTCGGAGACGATGCTCGAATACGAATACCTGGCGCGGCCGGTGAAGCTCGCTCCGCTGACGCTGGAGCGCATGCCGGAAGTCGCCGATCAGGGGGCGAGCTACACCTGCCACCTGCGCCATGGCGTCTTCTTTACGCCCGACCCGGCGTTCAAGGGCCAGCCGCGAGAGCTCACCGCCGCCGACTACGCGTATTCGCTCAAGCGCCTGCTCGACCCGGCGCTGCATTCGCCGTGGACCTGGCTGCTCGAAGGCAAGCTCGCGGGCAGCGAGGCCGTCGAGGCGGAAGCGAGGAAGCGCGGACGGCTCGACTACGACGCGCCGCTTCCCGGCTTGCAGGTCGTCGACAGGTACACGCTGCGCATCCGGCTGAAGCGTCCCGACTACACGTTCGTCTACGTGCTGGCGATGCCGGCGACGGCCGCGGTGGCGCGCGAGGCGGTCGAGGCGTACGGCAACGACTACGGCGCGCATCCGGTCGGCACCGGGCCGTATCGGCTCAAGGAGTACCAGCGCAGCAACCGCATCGTGCTGGAGGCGAATGCCGGGTATCGCAAGGTCTTTTTCGACGAACCCGTTCCGTCGGATCGCGACGACGCGGGAATCGCGCGTGCACTGCGCGGCCGGCAGCTTCCCGCGATCGGGCGCGTCGAGGTCACGGTGATCGAGGAAGGCCAGCCGCGCTGGCTCGCGTTTTTGAAGGGCGAAGTCGATTATCTGCAGCCCTTTCCGCTCGACTTCATCGAGGAGCTGCTCGTCGACGGCAAGCTCCGGCCCGAGCTCGCGGCGAAGGGCATCCGCCACTATCTGCTGCTGCGGCCGAACAGCTGGTGGGCCTATTTCAACCTGGAGGACCCGGTGATCGGCGGCTACACGCCGGAGAAGATCGCGCTGCGGCGCGCGATCGGCATGGCGTTCGACACCGCCGAATTCATCAAGGTGCTGTTCCACGGCCGGGCGGTTCCGGCTCTAGGGCCGATCCCGCCCGATATCGCGGGCTACGATCCGGGGCACAAGACCGACGCGCAGCTCTACGACCCCACGGCGGCCCGGGCGCTGCTCGACCGCTTCGGCTACAAGGACCGCGACGGCGACGGCTACCGCGAGCTTCCCGACGGCAAGCCGCTCACGATCGACCACTGGTCGACGCCGACCTCGCGCGATCGCCAGGTCGACGAGCTGTGGAAGAAGAACATGGACGCGATCGGCATCCGCATGGCGTTCAAGAAGGACAAGCTGCCGGAGCTCAGAAAGATGGCGCGCGCGGGCAAGATCCAGATGCGGCAGGACGGCTGGAACGCCGACTACCCCGACGCCGACAACTTCATGCAGCTCCTCTACGGGCCCAATATCGGCCAATCAAACGACTCGCGCTTCAACCTGCCGGAGTTCAACCGGCTCTACGAGGAGTCGCGCCGGCTTCCCGATTCACCGGAGCGCACCAAGCTTTTCGATCGCATGACCGACCTGGTCGTCGCCTACGCGCCGTGGAAGCTCACCCATCACCTGCTCGAGGATCACGTCGTGCAGCCCTGGGTCATCGGCTACAAGCCGCACCCGATCCGCGCCGACATCTTTAAGTACCTCGACATCGACATGGCGAAGCGGCCGCGGTGATACTGACTGACGGCGGCGAGCGCGGTGACGGAGGGCGCATCAGGCGGCGCAGTCGTCGCTGGCGGGTGGCTCGTACGCGGCCGCTCGTGTGTTTAGCGGCCGCCGCGAGCCGGGTACCCGCCCGACGACGAGATTGCGCCGCCAGCGCCAGACTCACCGCGTTCGCTGCCGCATTCGCGCGGCGCTCTCGGCCCCTTATCGAGTCGGTCGCTACTGCTTCGGCGGCGCGTAAGGCGCACACTGCGTCAGCGTGGTCTCCTTACCCGTCGCGGCATCGTTGAGAACCAGCTCAATACCCTTGCCGCGAAGCTCCAGGTCGCCGTTGGAGAAGCGCACGCCCGACGCGCTCGGGATCTGGTAGAGATCGATGCGATCGCCGGAGGGCATGAGCATGCGGGCCATGCCCATGTCGAAGCGGATCACCAGCCGCTCCCCGTCGAGCAGGCACACATAGGTGTTCTTGGCCGCTTCGGCCTCCTCCTTTTTGGTCTGATCGGCGCAGCCGGCGAGCGCCGCGGCGGCGAGGAGAAACAAGGCGAGGCGCATGCGGGCGTTCCTGAAGTTCGATTCGGGTCCGGAGAATAGCACCATCGACGGCCGAAACCGCGTCAGGGCGCTCGGATCTCGTCGCACAGCCGCCTCGGCTCGTTGCGGCCGCCGCTCTGCGGCCGCATCACGAAGGCGCAGCGATCGTACTTCTCGGCGGCGAGCGCCGCGTCGACGGCGCGCAGCGCCGCCTCGTCAAGCGTCGGCTCGCGGGCGAGCACCCTCCCGTAGCGCAGCGTCGGATCGCCAATCACCAGCCATTCGCCGCGCCGCCCGGCGGCGATCACGGTCTGGTTTCGTCCGAGCGGGTACCACCACAGGCCGAGCCCGTGCACGAACGTCACCTTGAGAACCGCCGGAACATCGGCATCGAGGATGCGACCGCGGCCTTCGCTCCGGAGCGTCGTTCCGTCCGGACGCAGGCATTGGTTGCGCACGATCAGCGCGCCGCCGTCCTCGAGCGCATAGTCCACCTGTACGTCACGGGCGCACTGGTTGCGAAAGGCGCCGGGCATGGCCGCGATCTCGTACCACTTGCCGAGGTAGCGCTGGGCGGTGAAGTCGGCGAGGGGCGTCAGCGCCGCGACGCTCGACGCGAAGGAGAGCATCGCGAGGCCCAATGCAGCCGACCAGCGTAGCGACCGGTCGACAGGAAGTCCTGGATCCATCGAGCCTCCCGATCGCACGTGCGTGCGATTTCAGGCGCCTAGCATACCGCGATCGCGGACCGCGGGAAATTCGCGCCGTCCGCGCCACAGCTCGCGCGCCGCTACTGCGGTCCCCGTTCGGACGAAGCTTCGCCAGCGTCGCTCCAGTCGACGAACAGCGCCTCCACCTCGCTCGGCTGGACCGATTGACGCAGCTGCTGGCGAAAGGCGCGATCGCCGAACAGGCTTGCGGCGCTCGCCATCAGCTTGAGGTGCTTGTCGGTCGCCTCGGCGGGCACGAGCAGCGCGAGGGCGCTCGACACCGGGCGTCCGTCGGGCGCATCGAACGGAACGGGTATCCGCGTGCGCACGAACGCTCCGACCGGCGTGCGCAATTGCTTCATCCGGGCATGCGGAATCGCCACGCCGTGGCCCAGCCCGGTCGAGCCCAGGCGCTCCCGCTCGGTGAGACTCGCTAGGATGTCCGCGCGCGATACTCCGTGGCGCGCCAGCAGGTCGGCCAGCCGCTCGAGCAACTCCGCCTTGCTCGACACGTCGACGTCGAGGCGGATGTCTTGCAGATGCAACAATTCGCCGATCGGATTCACGGGCCTGGCAAGGACTCGAGAGTTGCGCGGTGCGGATTGTAGGCCGTTTGCGCGCCCGTGGGATGCCTAATCCTCCTCGTCGTCTTCCTCGTCGTGCTGCGGCAGGTAGACGGTGTGAGTGTCCTGATCGTAATCGAGCATCTCGGCGAACCGGCCCCAGGCGACGAGCGTTTCGAACAGCCGGTCGGAGCGATCGTAGGGAAGCAGGGCGGCGAGGCGCTCCAGGATCACGTCGGCGCCGATGCGCTTGTCCTCCGTGGCCTCGAGCACCTCGGTGACGATCTGGAACAGCCGAAGCCTCATGATCGCCTGCCTGAACAAGGTCTTGCGCGCCGGCAACGGAGCGGCCAGGAAGTACCAGCCGACCTGCGTCATGAGCACGTCGTCCTTGGGCGTATCGACCAGGCGGAGCATTTCGGCGGCCTTGACGATCGCTATGGTATCGCCGAACTCGCGGCCGATCCGCGCGCTCAGGTCGAACACGTTGATCGTTTCCTCGCTGTCCTCGAGCACCTCGAGCAGGCCGAGGATCTCGGACACAGCAGCCGCGGGAATGGATTCGACCCGCGCGGGCGCAGCGGTCGGAGCCGCTCCGCTGGGCGCTGGCGCGCCCGACGGCACTGCCACGGGCGCCGCGGGTTCGTCGGGTAACACCAACGCCGTGATGGCCGCGTGGATCTGATCGACCATGGCGGAGAATTCGGGGGAATGGGTATCGCGCGGATAGGGCAACGGATTGGCGATGACCTGCCGGACCCGGCCCGGGTGCGACGAGACGATGACGATGCGGCTGGCCATGAACGCGGCCTCGGCGATGTTGTGCGTCACGAAGAAGATGCTTTTGAGCCAGTCGTGCTCCGGGCTGCGCCAGAGCTCCACGACTTCGGAACGCAGGTTCTCCGCGGTCAGGACGTCGAGACCGCTGAACGCCTCGTCCATGCCCAGCACCTCGGGCCGGGCGACGATCGCGCGCGCGAATCCGACCCGCTGGCGCATCCCGCCCGACAGCTGCTTGGGATACGCGTTCTCGTACCCGGACAGGCCGATGAGCTGCAGGGCGCGCTCGATCTCGTCGCTCTCTTGCTGCTGGGCGAGACGGCGGTGAACGAGGCCGACCTGGACGTTTTCCTCGACGGTAAGCCAGGGGTAGAGCGCGAAGCTCTGGAAGACGATGGCCAGATTCGGATTGATGCCGTCGAGCGGCTGGTCGTGACTGAGCACGCTGCCGTGCGTGGGCTCTATAAGGCCCGCCATCAGGCGCAGTATCGTGGACTTACCGCAACCCGACTGGCCGAGTAGCGCAAGCACCTCTCCTTGGCGTACCTCGAGGTTCACGTCGTCGATGATCGTGACTTGCGGGCCGCCGTCGACGGTCGCGTACGACTTCGACACGTGACGCAACTCGATCAAGGGCGCCGCGCGGGCAGCAACCTGGCTTCTTCTAACGCTCTCGCGCGTCGCGTCGAGACTCGGCGGCGTTGACATACGGAATGCTCCTGATGATTGCGGCGTTAATCGAGCTTGAACTTGCGCTCCGCGACGTCGTAAAGCCGCCGCCAAAGCACGCGGTTGATCACCACGACGAACAGCGACATGACCACGATGCTCAGATAAATCGCGGGCTGGTCGCCCTTTTCGGTGACCTGAGCGATGTAGGCGCCGAGACCGTCGGCGACCAGCTTGTCGTGTCCCCAGCTCGCCACTTCCGCCACGATGCTCGCGTTCCAGGCACCGCCGCTCGCCGTCAGCGCGCCGGTGACCCAGAAGGGAAAGACGGCGGGGATGAACAGCGTGCGCCACAAGCGCCAGCGCCGCAGACTGAAGGCCGTTGCGGCTTCCCGCAGGTCGGAAGGGATCGCCATGGCCCCGGCGATGACGTTGAACAGGATGTACCACTGGGTCCCCAGCGCCATGAGCAGGACGCTGCCGAAGTTGATCGGAAGATGCGTCGCGATGAAGAAGCCCACGACGAAGGGGAACGTCATGTTGACCGGAAAGGAAGCGGCAATCTGCGCCAGCGGCTGGGCGACGCGGGCGACCCGTGGCCGCAGCCCGATCCACACACCGATGGGAGTCCAGACGAGAGTGGCGAGGACGACCATCGCCATGACGCGCAGCAGCGTCAGCATGCCGAGCCAGACGACATGCAGCATCTGCGACCGGTCGAGCCCCGTCTCGATCTCGCGCACAATGCCGAACGCACCCATGGCAAGCCACACCGCGCAAGCGATCACGGCGATCCACAGAACGAAGGGGACGGCTCTGCGCAGCAGCGCAGGCGAATGCTTCGCCACCGTCTGCGCAGCGTCGGCGGCGGCCGTTGAGAGGCGACTGGACGCCTGGAGGACCACGGAGCCGACGTGCTCGGAGAGCCACGCCAGCACCAAGGAGCGGCGCAACAGATCGAGCACCCACGAGCGGGGGACATCGGCCGCTTCCGTCTGCTCCAGCTTGAACTTCTCGGCCCAGGCGACGAGCGGTCGCCAGAACAGCTGATCGAGCAGCACGATAGTGACAATCATCGCGCAGATCGCGTAGATCGCGGCGCGGGTATCGCCGGCTTCCACGGCGGCAGTCATATACGATCCCAGCCCAGGCAGCTTGATGTTCTTGTTGAGCACGGAGATCGCTTCGCTCTGCGCGACGAAGAACCAGCCGCCGCCGAAGCTCATCATCGAATTCCATACGAGGCTTATCGCGGAGGAGGGCAGCTCGAGCGTAGCTATCCGCTGCCAGGCGTTGAGCCGGTAGACCCGGGCCGCGTCGCGCAGATCGGCGGGGATCGTGACCAGCGAGCGGTAGAAGCCGAAGGTCATGTTCCACGCCTGCGAGGTGAACACGGCGAAAATGCTCGCGCATTCGACGCCGAGCAGGCTCCCGGGGAAAAGCGCCAGGAAGCCCGTGACCGTCACCGACAGGAAGCCCAGCACCGGCACCGACTGCAGAATATCGAGCAGCGGCAGCATTACGGTACGGGCTCGAGGATACTTCGCTGCCGCGTAGCCGTAGCCGAAGGTGAACACGAGCGACGCCGCGAACGCGATGAACATCCGCAGCACGGTGCGGCCGGTGTAGTACGGAATCAGCGCGGGATCGAGGGAAAGGGGCGGCGGGTGCAACTCATCGAACTGCACTCGCATGTCGCCCGATAGCGCGAGGATCAGCCACAACAGCAGGAACACGCCGACGACGACGGCCGCGTCCACCCAGCCAAAGTGCCAGCCGCGCCGGACCTGTTGCCCGGTAGTGTGCGGGTAGGCGCGAGCGGGCATGAGGATCGAGGGCAGGCGCGTCGAGGGGCAGCCACCCGCGCGCTGCGGGTGCCCGCGCATTCTATGCGCGGGACAACGAGGACTGTCGAGTTCGTGCTCCCGTGCCGACCGTGGGTCGGCGGCACCGCTCCAGCGGTCCGATCAGGGCAGACGCGAGAGCATCGGGAGCGGCGCGCCGGGCAGGCGAGACGCTCCACCCGTCGCGCTGACGGTCAATCGGGGCAGGCGCGTGGATAGCTTGACGAGCACGAAGGTCACCAGTGCTTCGACGAGGAAGAACGCGATGACGGCGATCACCCAGAAGTTCGTGGACGAGAGTAGATCGGTCACGTTGCGAACGAGGGCGCCGGGGAACTCAGGCGGAGGACCGCGCGGAGCGCGGTTGCACGACGGCGCCATCCATGGCGCCCAGGTCCAGATCGATCCAGTCCTCGAACGCACAACGCACGGCTGCCTCGTCGCCGGCAGCCGCGAGCCGAGCGCGAAATAGGCGGTCGGAGAACATCCGCGCGATCAGTGCCAGAAGCTCGAGATGCTGCTCGTTGTCAGCGCTCTCCGGAACGAGGATGACGAAGAGCTGCGACACGAGGCCCCGATCGGGCGCGGCGAAGTTGATCGGCGCCCGCGTGCGCGCGTAGACGCTCACCGGCTCACGGATGCCCAGGATGCGCGCGTGCGGCAACGCAACCCCGTGCCCCAGCGCCGTGGATTGTGCCTGCTCTCGGCGCCAGAGCGCGCGAAAGATCGGCGGCGCGCTCAAGCCCGCCGCGCGCTCGATGAGCGTGCCGACGGTGCGCAAGGCTTCCCAGCGCGTGGAAGCATCGAGATCGAGCACGATATGCTCGGGACACGGGAGGCGGGTATGGGGCATCGCAATTCTCCAAAGGGTCTTCATCCAACCTGGGCACCGGTGAGCATGGCGTGCACCACCAGCGGATCGCTGGAGCCGCGCAGGCGCTCCCGCAAGCTCCTGTCGCGGAAAAGGTCCGCGACTTCGGCGAGAAGCTCGAGATGCTCGTCGGTCGCCTCCTCGGGAACGAGAAGGATGAGCATGTCGCCGACGGGCCGCCCGTCCGGCGCATCGAAGGGGATGGGCAACTCCGTGCGGACGTAGGCCGCGACGGGGCGAGCGAGCCCGGGAATCCGGGCATGGGGAATGGCGATCCCGTAACCGATACCGGTCGAACCGAGCTTCTCGCGCTCGGCGAGCCCCTCGTACACGTCCGCTTCGACGACACCCTGGCGCGAGGCCATGAAGCGGGCGATTTGCTGGAAGGCGCGGTTCTTCGTCGGTGTGTCGAGCCCGAGCAGGATGTCGGCCGGCCCGAGAATCGCAGCCAGCGCGTTGCGCGGCGCACCGCGACCGGTGACAGAATCGACCGGCGACGGATCACGCGCGGCGGTAGATGCAAGCATACGGAGCAGGTGGGAGTTGAAGTTGGGGAGCAGCGTACCGTCTGCCGCATAGACGTTGCATCAATTCCGGACGATGAGGCGTA
>Ga0335081_10007432_pt1 | contig 17510 bp, 17 predicted proteins | sample Lox_Sample_35_FD_206713 | JGI IMG/M metagenome (GOLD analysis project Ga0335081, IMG submission 206713) | Soil microbial communities from Loxahatchee National Wildlife Refuge, Florida, United States - Lox_Sample_3.5 | ecosystem: Environmental > Terrestrial > Soil > Wetlands | place: USA... | reverse complement strand
GGAAGGGCAGTTCGTCGTCGGGCTGTGCGCGGCGAACAAAGAAGGGCCGCGGAAGCGGTTCTGGGAGCAGATGGCCGCCTTCGCCCAGTTCCACGCCAAGTACCCGGACTCCCGGCTCGCGATCCATTCGCTGATTGAGCCGCGCGGCGGGGTGAACCTGCGGGCGGTCGCCGCGAACCTCGGCATCACCGGCGCCGTGTACTTCCCCGACCAGTACTCCTACCTGTGCGGCATGATGAACCAGGAATCCCTGGCCGCCTGGTACGGGGCGCTGGACGTGCTTACCAACGTGTCCAACGAAGGGTTCGGCCTCCCGGCGGTCGAGGCGCAGGCGTGCGGCACCCCCGTCGTGCTGATGGACGCGGCGACGGGGCCGGAGTTGTGCGGGTCGGGGTGGGAGGTCGGCGGCCAGGAAGACTGGGTGCAAGGGCACGACTCGCGCTGGGTGTGCCCGTCGATTACGGGGATCGCCGCCGCGTTCGAGAAGGCGTACCTGTCCGTGCACGACGGGTCGATGGGCCCCCGCCGGGAAAAGGCGCGGCAGTTCGCCCTCGGCTACGACGCGGACCTGGTATTCCAGCAGTACTGGGTGCCGGTCCTCGCAGCCTTGGACGAGCGCCGTGTCCACGTCATGACTGCTGCGGCCCGGGGCGCGGTGAAACCGGCGCCGGCGCGGGAGGATGTGCGGGACCTGCTGGTGGTGGTGCCGTCCCGTGGCCGGCCCGGGCAGGTGAAGCAGCTGGTGGCGGCGGTCGCGGAGACCGCTACCGCGCGGACGGACGTGCTGTTCGCGCTCGACGATGATGACCCGGAGCTGGCCGAGTCCCTGTCCGCTGCCCGCAGTTCCACGGCGGCCGGGGCGCTGGTGGACTCCGGCCCGCAGCGGCCGGCGGCGCAGCGGGTCAACCAGGCCGCGCTCGAGCATGCGGGCAGTTACCGGGCAGTAGCGTTTTTCACCGACGACCTGGTGCCCCGCACGGCCGGCTGGGACGCCGAGCTGCTGACGGCGCTGGACGCTGGGGCGGGGTTCGCGTACCCGTGCGACCCGGCCCGGCCGGGCGTGCCGGCGGCGATCGCGGTGTCTTCGGATGTGATCACGGCGCTGGGGTGGCTGTGTGAGCCGTCGCTGGATCATTCCTATTTGGGGAACGTGTGGCTGGACCTGGGTAAGCAGGCCGGCTGCCTGGTGTACCTGCCGGATGTGACCGTTGAATGCGTCCCCGCCCCCGACGGCGCCGGTGTGGTGAGGTCCACCGCCCCGGACGAGGTGGCCTACCACAGGTGGCGGCAGGAACGGATGCGCGCCGACGTGGCCACCCTGCGTGAGCTGCGGGCCCGGCGGGCGGAAGCGGCGCTTGAGCGAGAGGTGTCCTGATGGCCAGCAGTTACCAGATCACGGTCGGTATCGGCACCCTGCCGGTGCAGCTCATCAACTGCCCCCAGACCTCACCGGCCCGCGGGCCGGCCGCATGGTTCACGCTGGCCAACGGCACCGGCGGCGCCGTGTATGTGGGCGGCGCGGCGACCGGATTGGGCACGTTGAGCGGCTACCTGATGGGCACCTCCACGTCGCTGACCGGGTACGTGTTCCCCGGTGACCAGATCTACGGGTATACGACGGGCACGACCGTCGTGTCGGCGCTGGTGACCGGCGCCGCCGGCGTTCTCTAACCCCCCTGCGTCCCCCGTAACCCATTCAGCAGCGTGTGGCGGGGGTGACCTGCGATGCCTGTCTCCGCTAGTTCGACCCCGTGGACGCTGCGGATGCCCGCCGGGTCCGCGCAGGAATGGGCGTTCACGCTCAACGCGGCGCCGACCGGGGGGTACACGCCGCCGTGGCCGATCCCCGGCGGCACCACCTGGGAATACGTCGTGCGCCCGACACCCACCGATGACAGCTCGCCGCTGATCGACATCACCACCACGTCAAGCTCCGCAGGGGTAATCACGGTCACCTCGACGTCGCTGCTGTCACAGGTGCAGCTGACCGTCAACGCCCCGGCCACCGCCGGCCTGGACGGCACCTACTACCACACGCTGTGGATGAACCCCGGCACGAACGGCGCGTTCGCCTGGATCACCGGGGTGCTGATCGTCGCCGGGAACCCCCAGCCCTGACCTGCCCTTTTTCGCGTCTTTTCCTGCCCCCAGCGAGGGAGTCCTGTCATGCCGTTCAACAACACTGCTATCGACCAGATGCTGGACGCCCTGAACGGCGGCTCACCCTTGTCGATCATCGCCTACGCGTCGCTGCACACCGCCTACTCATCCTCCGGCTTGAACGAGCTGACCGGCGGCTCCCCCGGCTACGCCCGCGAGGGCGTCACCTGGTCCGCAGCCAGCACCGGGTCGAAGCAGTCGGCGTCGGTCGCGGGCGCGTTCAACGTCCCCGCATCGACGACGGTCGCCTACGTCGGGCTGTGGTCCGCATCCTCCAGCGGGACTTTTGCGGGGATGGGCCCCAACGGGGGCGCGACCCAGTACGGGTTCACTGCGGCGACGTCGGGGAACCTGTTCACCGCCCCCGGCTCGTCCTACAGCGCTGGCCAGACGGTTGTGCTGTTCGACGGGGCCGGTTCGACGATCCCGTCGAACTTCACCGTCGGCACCGTCTACTACATCATTTCGCCGTCGGGTGCGACGTTCGAGCTGTCCGCATCCTCGGGCGGCGCGGCGATCACGGTCAACGCGGCGGGCGCGGGGATCGTGCAGGCGATCACGCTGGAGTCGTTCGGCGCGCAGGGCACGTTCACCCTGTCGTCCGAGACGCTGAGCCTGGTCTGAGCCGCACATGGCCGTCATCTGCTGCTACACGAACATCCACCCTGCTGCGGCGAAAGCGATCGAGGAGCACGCGCCGCAAACGCAGCTCATCGACGTCACCGGCGACGACTTCGCCTACTGGCGGGAAATCCGCACCCGCTGGAACGGCACCGAAGACCTCGTCATCATCGAGCAGGACAACGAGATCCTCCCCGACTCGGTCTCGTCGATGCTCGAATGCGGACACGACTGGTGCTGCTACGCGTACCCGATTTTCCGCAGCCAGCAGCGGCTGCGGTACGGCCTCGGCTGCACCAAAATCTCCGCGAAGGCGCAGCAGCTAGTTAACCCCCGCGGCATCGCCGAAGGTTTCGCGCTCTGCAAGAACTGCAAAGGCAAAGGCTGCTGGTACCACCTCGACGGCCGGATCGCCGAGGTCCTCCGCGGTGCCGGGCTGAAACCTCACGTCCACGGCGACGTGATCCACCACCACAAGTACGACGAGCAGCCCGCCGTCGAGGTCCGCGGCCGGGCGATCGAGCACTACGAGGAGGACTGGGGGAACACCCCGCAGGCGCTGATCATCGCCGACCACTGGCCGCGGAGTGAGCTTTATGCGGTGAACCAGCGACAGGCCATCGCGATCGCTGCGGACCTGGAGCGGCTGCACGGGGAGTACGGCAACGACCCGGAGGAGTTCGTGATGCCCCCGGCGGGGTTCGCGACCGACAAGATTTCCCACGGCTACCTGCCGGTGTACTCGCGGCTGGCGAAGGTGCTGGGCCCGGCGGCGCGGGTGTGTGAGATCGGGGTGGAACGCGGCGGGTCGCTGGACCTGTGGCGGGCGATGTTCCCGCAGGCGACGATCGCCGGGGTGGACCGTAACCCGGAGGCCCGCTGGCCGGAGGGGTCGATCCGGATCGTCGCAGCCCAGGACGACCCGGAGCTGCCGAAGATCCTCGACTCGTACGAGGAAGCGTGGGATCTGATCGTCGACGACGCGTCCCACGACGGGGACCTGACGGAGGCGACGCTGGGCCTGCTGTGGAAACTCGTCTCCCCTGGCGGGTTTTACGTGATCGAGGACTGGTTCGTCGGGTTCGGCAACTACCCCGAGTACGGCGATTCGATGCTCCGGCTGGCGAAGTCGCTGCTGGACCGGCTGGACCCCTTCTACGCCGAAACCATCGGCCACTTCACGGACGTGGAGTCGGTGGAGTACCGGCACGGCATGGCAATCCTCCGCAAACGCGTCTAAAGGGAGAGAAAGAACATGAGTTTCCTGACCGGCACCCAGGCCGAGCTGCTGTACTCGATGCCTGCCACTGGCCCTGTGCTCACGGGCACCAACACGGCGACGACCGGCGGGACCCAGTACCTGATCTCGCAGCAGGGCACCTCGACCGGTCCCGCCTACCAGCTGCCCGCCTACTTCTTTTCCGACAGTTACGGGACAGGGAAGTCGGTCCTGGTCCAGGGCGGAGGGACGATCATCGGCGGCCCGGCGACGTCGACGACGAAGTTCGCGCTGTACGCGGACACCACTCTCGGCACCCAGGGCACCCTGCTGGCATCCACGGGCGCGTTCTCCCCGGTCGGGACGACCGTGTCGCAGAACGCGGCGTTCATGTTCGAGGTACTCATGACCTGCACCTCGGTAGGCACCGCCGGCACCCTGAACGTGATCGGCCGCCTGTTCACCGGCCAGTCCGGGAACACGGCGACGGCTGCGACCGGGGTGACGGTGCTGATGAACTCCGCCGGGGGGAGCCAGCCGACGTTCAACAACGCGACGGCGTACTACCTGGACTTGTACGCGAACTTCGGCGCGACCACCACCACCCAGACGATCACCCTGACAAACCTGCTGGTCTGGGGCCTCAACTAGGCAGACCCGGCACGGGTGCCCGGACGTAGAGAGGGGAAGCCTGTTTTCAGGAGGTAGCGGTGCCCGGCGGCGCCTGAAAAGTTGCGAGGTGATTGACCCCCAGCCGGGGTGACGGCATTGCGGCGGCACCGCCGCCGCCGCAGAAGGGGGCATCGGAATGGCTCCCTCGCTGGTTCAGCCGGTCGTCGCTAACAGCGCGACTGGGAACACTGTCACCGTCACACTAGGTTCCCCGACGACGGCGGGTAACTGCCTGATCGTCCTAATCGGCGACACGGGCTCCAGCACGGACGGGACGCCGAGCACGGTCACCCTCGGCGGCGTAGCGGACAACTTCGCGGCGCTGGCGACGCAGGGAACGGGCAGCAGTCACGCCATTGTGGCGGCGTGGGCTGATCCGGACTGCGCGGGCGGCCAGACGTCGGTCGTGGTGACGACGACCGGCGGCTCAGGCACCGAGCACCTGTTCGCGTGGGTGTTCGAGTTCTCCGGGCTGGCCACCTCAAGTCTGCTGGACCAGTCCGCCACGTTCAACTCATCTGGTTTCGTCTCCTCGTGGAGCATCGGCCCGACCGCCACCACCACCCAAGCGTCCGAGGTCTGGTTCGGTGTCATCTGCGGGAACGCGAGCAGCGGCAGCGCCACTTTCGCAGGCCCGTCGTCGCCGTGGATCAATGCGACCGAGCAGAACATCAGCGCAGCGCAGGCGCTGTGCGGCTATCAGATCGTGTCGGCGACAGGCACAGCCACCTATTCCGGCACCGCGAGCCCCACCAGCACGGGCGAAGGTCTAGTTGTCACGGTTAACGCAGCGCCGCCTTCGGCGCCGTCGCCGATGGCGCAGAACGCGCTGCCAGGGCAGACGTGGCAGCGCGCATTCCAACATCGGCAGCAGCCCGCGACGCTGTGGCTACCGAACGGCTCAGCCCCGGCAGCAGTCGCCGCGACTGGGGTCCTGAACGCCACCGGGGCCAAGAACGCCACCGGATCGTCTGCCATCGCCGCGACCGGGTTGCTGGCGGACACCGGCGTCAAGAACGCCACTAACAGCGGCGATGTCAGCGGCACCGGGACCCTTGCCGACACCGGCACGCACGCGGGCACCGGAACGGGCACGGTCACAGACACCGGGACTGTGGCCCCGTCGGGTTCCGGCGGCGACACCCCAGTCCTGCCGCTGCGGGCGCAGGCCGGGCAAACCTGGCGTCGGCAGTTCCAGCATCCGCAGCAGGTCCTGCCGCAGCCGGCGAACGCCGCTGCGGCGGCCACGGTCGCAGGCACCGGCAGCCTCAACGACACGGGCGTCAAAGCCGCGACAGGGTCGTCGGCGATCAGCGGGACCGGGTCGTGCACCGGTGTCGGTGTCAAGAACGCGTCAAGCGCCGGTGCGGTCACCGCCACAGGCAGTGTTGCCGGTGCCGGCTCAGGCGGCGACACGCCTGTGCTGCCGCTGCGGGCACAGCCTGGGCAGACATGGACACGGCAGTTCCAGCACCGGCAGCAGCCGGTGGTGTTCACCCAGCCGTCGGTCAGCAGTCCGTCGGCGATCTCGGGCACCGGGGCGCTCGCCTCGTCCGGCGCCAAGGCCGCCACCGGATCCTCCGCGATCTCCGGTACCGGCGTCCTCGCCGGCAGCGGAGCCAAGAACGCCGCCGCCGCGGCCACGGTCACCGCCACCGGCAGCCTGGCGGCCGCCGGCACGCACGCCGCAACCGATGCGTCCGCGATCTCCGCCACCGGGACACTCACCGACACCGGCAGCCACGCCGGCAAGGGGACGTCGCTGGTCACAGCGGCCGGCGTCATCATCGCCAACCCCCCCGCACCGGTCCCTGTCATCCCCCCCGGCACGGTCACCATCACCCCAGCCGGGCCGAATGCCGCCACCGTGGCGATCACTGCAGCCGATCCGAACTCTGCGACGGTCACGATCGCCCAGTACTAGACCCCGGGAAGCGAGGCTGCTATGTCCGTGAGGGTCAACCTGCAACCGGGTTGCACCGGATTCAACATGCAGGACGGCACCTCCTACACCGCAGCCCGGCCCGGCGGGCACGTCACCGTCTCCGACGAGCACGCGAAAGCGATCCGGTGGAACGTCGGCGGCGACGCCGGCCTGACCGGGCACGCCGGCTTCCGGCAGTTCATCGGCACCAAAAACGGCCGATGGTGCCAGCCGTGCCGGAGAGTCTGGAACCGGTGGAACTCCGTTTGCGTGAAATGCGGCGCCGAGACAATTCCTGAATCGGAAATGTCCGCCTGACACCTATCAGCCACAGCCCCGGCAGGCCGCCTGCTGGGGCTTCTCCATTGAAAGGACGTGAGTCCAGCGACCATCTACGCCGCGAGCAGCCTTTCCTACGTTGCTCTCAGCGCCGCTCACGGAGGCTGCGGAAACCCGCACCGCCGACCCGTCGAGCACGGCGCACCAGCCAAACTGTGGGCACTCACCTGCCCCGCATGCGAAAACCACCTCCGCGGCGACCCGCTGTGGTCGCCGACGATCTCCGAGATCCCCGAAACTTACGACGAGAAGATCGCCCGCGAAGACTACGAAACCCGCGGTGCGAAGGACCGGGACTACATCCAGGCGCTCGCGCTGGCCCGGATCGCCGGGGTCGAGATCCCCGAATCTCTGACCCGTGTCCTGTCCGGCGCGATGGCCCACGTCCCCGGCCAGCTGCTATGCCCGGCCGGGCACGCGAACCCGGCGGGAAAGAAGTTCTGCGGCGACTGCGGCCAGCCTATGCACGGCGAGCCCGCTGCTGCCGCGATCGAAGGCCCCGAGACGAGCTTCCCGCTGAACCTGACACCGCGCGACGACCCCGGCGACGCCGGCGCGGATCCGGCGTCCCTGAACTTCCGCCAGCTCCGCGCCGCCCTGGCCGCGCGGGGGCTGCCACAGGCGGGCAGCAAAGCGGAACTGCTTGAGCGGCTGCGGCAGTCCGGGGCGAAGGCCGCAGCGTAGGGGATGCGGCACCGGGGCGGCTTCGGTGAGTGCGCCCGCTGCGGCACCCGTAAACGCGGCAGCCGCCCCGCCTCATCGGCGCCGGTCGCCGACTGCGCCGAATGCCATCAGCCGGTGTGTAAACGCCACGCCGTCTGGAACTCCGCCCGCGAAAGCTACGTGTGCAGCAAATGCTCCCGGAACAGCACCCGGCGAGAGGGGCCGTGAAAAACGGCCCCAAGCCGCCCAGCATGTGCGACACGCCTAGATGCTCGCTGAGGAGGTGATGTTGCGTGTCAACACCGCTACCCGTCGGTCCTTTGACACCGTATTTAAGTAACGCCCGGATTGTTGGTTTCGGCTCCGACCGGAATTAGTTGGAGTACCATTCCCCCAGGTCAGGGCGTCACCCCGGCGCAGCGGTACGCGGAGCAGCTGAACATCTGCGCGCGGGCCACCACCCAGGCCGACCAGTACTGCAACCAGATCCTCCGCGCCACCACTGACGTGGAGACGCTGCACGGGCCGGACTACCGGGCCACGGTGCAGACCGGCTCCGGGCTCGGCCGGCTCATCCTGCAACGCTGGCCGATCCTGGACGTGGTGTCGGTGCAGGTGTCGCCGAACACGTTCCCCCGCTCGTGGACCACCGTCCCGTCCGGCTATTACGCGCCGGAGGTGCCGGTAGTCGGCCTGTACGGGTCGGTCGCGCCGTCGTCGGCGGGTGAGGGCGGGCAGGCGATCCTGGTCCAGCAGGGCTACCTGAACTGGGCGCTCGGCCGGAACGGGTACGTGATCCAGATCCAGTACGTCAACGGCTGGCCGCACTGCTCCCTCACCGCGAACGCCTCAGCCGGCGCGGGGTCGGTCACGGTGGATGACTGCACCGGGTGGGCCCTCACCGGTGCCGCATCGTCGCAGGCAGGGGCGACGGGAACCGTCTACGACACCGGGGGCCTGCAGGAAACGGTGCAGGTCACGGCGTCGTCGGTGACGTCCGGGCCGGGGACTTTGACGCTGGCGTCGGATCTGCAGTACGCGCACGAGGCGGGCACGCTGGTGTCCACGTTGCCGGCGTCGGTGCAGTGGGCGGTGATCCTGTTCGGCACCGCCCAAGCACTCACCCGCGGTGCGACGTCGACGACGATTCACCAGATCCCGGGCGGGTCGGGTGGTGCGGGCGCGAAGGGCCCGGAGGACATCACCGGCGAGGGCGAGTTGTTGCTTCATCCGTATCGCAGAACCATATAAAGGTAGTAGTGGGTGCAGGAGTAAATCTGTTACGCTCCTAGTCATGGGCAACTATCCGAAGACTGAGGGCGAGTGCTCGGCGGACGACTGCACCAAGGTGCCATTCCGCCGGGGACTATGCACGACCCACTACTCGCGTATGCAGAAGCATGGGAACCTGACGACCGTTCTCAAGCCCGGTAAGCCACGGGAGCTAGCGGCCTGCTCAGTTGACGGCTGCGAGACGGACGCTGTAGCGCGCGACTTGTGCGCCAAGCACTACCAGCGGTGGGCGAAATTCGGTGACCCGCTGATCGTCAAACTCGACCGCGAGATCAGCGACGTGGATCGCTTCTGGTCCAAGGTCAACAAGGACGGCCCGGTACCGGAGCACGCGCCGCACCTCGGGCAGTGCTGGGTATGGACAGGCGGCCTAGCAGATGGCTACGGGGCATTCTCCATCAAAAACCGCCAGTACAAGGCGCACATCCTGTCGTACACGTGGGCGAAGGGCGAGATCGCCGAAGGGCAGGAACGCGACCACCTGTGCCGCAACCGGGCGTGCGTCAACCCTGATCACCTGGAAGCGGTCACGCACTGGACGAACGTGGCACGCGGCATCTCGCCGCATGGCACGAACGCCGTCAAAACTCACTGCCCGCAGGGTCATCCGTACGACGAGGCGAACACCTACTACTACCGGGAACAGCGACACTGCCGGGAGTGCGCGAGGCGCAGAACCCGTGAGTGGTGGCAGGCCGGAAAACGGCGAACTATTTGATCTTGGCTGGTTAGGGGGTTGCCGTGTCGTGTGGCGCCACCATCACCAAACGGGCCGCGAAAGCCGCCACCAAGAACGTCCACGTGGCCAAGCTCGCGGTGCATGTCGCCACGCGTAAAGGTGCTACCACCAAGAACTCGTCACCGAAGCGGGTGAAGGCGGCGCCGCCGAAGAAGGCGAAACCGCCGTCGAAGAAACGCGTCCCTGCCAAGACGGCGAAGTCGAAGGGGACGCAGCACTGGGGCGCGGCGGCGAAAGCCAAAGCGCACGCGAAGGCCCACGCGACCGCCTCAGCGACCGCGCGGGCCACCGCATCCGCCCACGCGAAGGCCACAGCGTCGGCGCACGCGAAAGCGACAGCGTCCGCGCACGCGAAGGCCACTGCGGCGGCGACGGCTAAGGCGACCGCCCGGGCGACGGCGCGGAAAACAGCCGCCGCGCACGCCGCCGCGACCGCCTCCCATACGGCGAAGATGCGGGCCCGCAACACCCACGCCACGAGAGTCCACTGCCAGGTGGAGACCCGCAGGCAGACGGTGCGGGCGATAGCGATCCGGAAGGGCCCGAGCCGGGGGTGGGGGCTGCCGTGGCCCACCGCGCCCACGGCGGCGACCTCGACGCGGAAGGCGCGGGCGAGCACGGCGGCCAGGGCACGGCTGTGACGCAGCGGGGAGGTAGCCGCTGATGCCTATCGCATCAACACAGGCCTATATCCAGTCGCTGCTCGACGGCCTCCCGATGCCCGGTAACGCGCCGGACATGGTTGCTTTTATTACGCCGCCGGACCCGAATGTGGAAGCCGGGCCGCCGACCGCTTACATTTGGCCGGTCGACGGGAACGAGTCCCGCAATCCGGCGTCGGGTGGCGCGATCCCCCGCAACACCGGGCCGGGCACGGCGGCGGGGCGGAAACCACTAGAACACATGATCGACATCTATGTGGTGTTCTTCTCCCCCGACGACGACCCCGACGCGGACGCCCAGTTCCCCGGCATCATCGACGCCGTCATGGACGCCCTCCGCACCTCCGCGAACCCGGTCGTGGTGACGGACCCGTACACCGGCCTGGAAACCCAGCTGATCGACGTCGGGGAAAGACTCACGTACAGGATCACGATTAACGCGCTCGCTGACCAGGCTTTCAACCGCTACGACGGTTTAGTGACCGCGCCGGTGCTTGAGCTTTTGCAGGCCTGACCCCGCCTATCCCTCCTGAACGGAGCTGTGTGCCTGACCTCTTTCTCTACGTGGGACAGCAGCCCTACATGTACCCCGCCTACGTGGACGCGGACACCGGGAAAATGCTGATCCCCGACCCCGGCCGCAGCTACCGGATCCGGGCCGTCGACGGCGGCCAGGTCCCCCCGCCGGACGGCCGGTGGACCCCGGTAACGACACCCCCAGCGCCCCCGCCGTGGCAGGCGGCGGTGAAGCCGCAGGTCAAAGAGTCAGCACCAGTCACCCCGACGCAGGAAGGCGCATAAGCCATGTCCAACACCCCGCCAGGTGTCGCCCCCTCATCTAGGTCCTGGCTCGGGCTGGCCCGCGAGCTCACCGCCGGCACCCCCGTCGCCCCGACCAACACCATCCCCCTCGACGCGAAGTCCTACAAGCCCGAGGACGTGCCGAAGTTCCTCCCGGATGAGGCGATCCGCGGCAGCATGGCGATGCTGTACAACGAGATCATCGGCGTCGAGGACGCCACGTTCTCGTTCGGCGGCCCGAACTTCCTTGATGTGCACGGGTTCATGCTGGACAACGCCTTCGGTGACCTGTCCACGACCGGGTCGTCGCCTGCCTCGGCGACGACGGTGACGAACGCGTCGGCGGTCGGCACCACCTCGGTGGTGGTCGCGGCGACCACCGGGTACTCGGCGGGGACGAACGCGCAGATCGACTCCGGCTCGATCTCCGAGGTGGTGACGATCACGAGCGTCGCGGGTGGTTCGCAGCTGAACTTCGCGTCCAACCCGCTGCGGTTCGCGCACGGCTCCGGCGCCGCAGTCCACTCCGTCACCGGCACCTACAAGCACACGTTCGCGCTGCTCAACCAGACGCTGGGCTATGGGGGGCTGGCGGGTGCGCAGCCGCCGACGCACACCCTGACGGACAACACGTACCTGACCCCGACGGTGTATGCCCGGTCGTACCCGGCCGCCTGCGTCTCGAAGATCGACTTCACGGGGAACGCGGAACAACTGCTCGACGTGAAGTTCTCGGGGAATTCGTGGCTGTCCGCCCCGGCCGGCGGCGGCACCACCGCACCCACCAACACCGTCTCCAGCGTGGTGCCGGTGGCGGCGTGGGAAGCGACCGTGTCGATCGGCGGCACCCAGATCTACGACATCGGCGAGTGGGCCATCAACGTGACCCGCAAGCTGCAGGTGTACTACACGGCGCAGGGCTCGCAGACGCCGTTCATCATCGCTCGGGGTGATCTGGGGATCGCCGGGTCGATGAACTTCACCGTGCCGTCGGATGAGACGGCGCTGAACTACATGCTGAACAACACCCAGCCGTCGGTGCAGATCTCGATCACCAACGGGCTGTCGGGCACCAGCAACCTGACGCTGGTCTACAACTCGACGAAGGCTGCGTTCATCAAGTCCGCCCCCGACCGGAACGCAGTTTTGGTGGGCTATCAGAACAGCTGGGATGGGGTCGCGAACGCGACCGATGTGGGCGGCTCGGGCGGCCTTGGCCCAGGAACGTTCACTCTGAGCAACAATATACCCACGTACTGATTACGTAGGGTAATCATTCTTATCTACTGGAGCCGCACATGCGCATTGACCTACCCTCGGGCGCTTGGGTCGAGATCCGCGACCAGCTCAAAGCCGCCGACCGGTTCGCCACCCAAAACAGCATCACCTTCACCCTCGATGACGGGAAGGTGAAGCAGCCCGGCGGCCTCACCAACTCCGTGAGGAATGCCCTCCTTGAGCGGATCATCACCGAATGGTCGTACACCGAGCAAGGCATCCCCATCCCGTCGAAACACGTCGCCGGCGCGGACATCATCGGTGAGGTGATGGACATCGACGACTACCAAGAACTGTCGGACGCTGTTGAGCCTTTGGTGCAGAAGGTGAGCTGGGGAGCCCCAAACCGCAAGACGGCCTCGCCGGGCTGACGAACTACCTGTACTCGGCCGGGACGAAGGGCGCGATGCCGGCTGGGATGCCGAAGCATCTGCTGCAGGCGGAGTGGTGGGCGGACACGTATGGGTGGACGCCGGATCAGGTGGGGGATTTGCCGTTGGAGGCGTTGGAGTGGTTTCCGGTGATCCGGCAGGCGAGGCAGCAGGCCGCTAATTTGCACGCCAGTAAGAACGCGCCGAGGGTGCGGGGACGCTGACTGGGGGTGGGTCGCGGTGACGGTGGATGAGCTTCCCGCCATGTTCGAGGGAATCGCGGCCAAGGTGACTGATGCGGCTAAGCCGGCAGTGAAGGCGATGGCCGACACCTTTCAGGACTATGTGGTGCGGGAGCTGAACCGGTTCCAGGTGTCGATCGGCATGTACGGGACGCCGTCGCCGGCACATATCGGGCCCCCTGCGCACCGGTCAGGGAAGCTGGCTGGGTCGGTGCTGGTGCAGCCGGGGGCGTCGGGCGGTGGGGTGGCGACGGCTTCGGTGGCGCCGCACACGATCTATGCGCGGACGCAGGAGGTCGGGGAGATCCACCGTGCCCGCGCGGGCCACTACATGCACTGGATCAACTCGGGCGGCGAGTGGTGGAGGAAGACGGTTGACATCCCCGAGCGGCCGTATATGCGGCCGGCGCATGATGCGACGATCGCGAACGGGTCGCTGACGCGGGCGGCGATGGCGGCGTTTATGAAAACAACGGGACTGGGCTGATCAGGGGTGGCAGACCTTCCCGACATTGAGCAAAGTTTCACCGCAGATGTGACCAGGTATGTGGCGGCCATGGAAGTCGCTGTCGCGGCGACGCAAGCACTTAAAGACGAGATCGACTCAGTGCCGCGTGTGATCGACATCGTGGTCAACCTGGACAAGGACGCGATCCCCGGTCAGCTAGCCGAGATCAAGGAGGAAGTGCAGGCCGCGACTGCGGACATGCCTGTTGACGCCGACCTGGACCCGGGGTCGCTGGCGAAGATCGAGGACGAGATAAAGTCGGCGACCGGGGATGTCCCTGTCGAGGCCGACCTTGACCCGGCTTCGCTGGCGAAAATCAAAGCCGCGCTGAGCAGCCTGTTCGCGAACATCCCGGCGACGCTCGATGAGGATCAGGTAGATGAGGCGATCCTCCGGATCAAATCCGAGTTGCAGGCGCTGGAAGCGGATATCCGTTCCGGTGTTGACGAGCCGTCGCTGGCTGAGGCTATCGCCACGATCAAGGCCGCGCTGGCGACGATCAAGGAGAATATTCCGGCTGTCGCCGACACGGAATCGGTGATCGCCGCGATCAACCAGATCCAGGCGATGCTGACCGCAGCGAAACCGACCGAGACGATAGAGGCCAAGGTCGACCAGGCCAGCGTCGCGGCTGCCGCGAGCGAGATCGGCGCCTTGACAGATGCGCTGAACAAGCAGGCCGGCGCTGATGATGCTCTCGCGGCGGCGGAGGCCCGGCTGAACGCCTTCGAGGAGGCTGGTCTCGCTGCCGCGAGAGCCCGTATAGCGACGACTTCGCAGCAGGCCGCGGCTGACCAGGCCGGTCTTGCCGTTCTCAGGGAGATTTCGGCGGCGCAGGCGGCGGCGGCGAGCTCGGATCAGGCTCTGGAGGTCGCCCACGAGGGCGTGACCAGGGCGGCGGTGGCTGAGGCGGCGGCGGCCCGGCTGGTTGTGGACTCGAACGAGCAGATGGCCAGCGGTTTCGCGCCGCTTCTCACGTCGGTGCGGGGCTTGGAAGTAGCGCATGAGGGTAACGCTGCCGCAGCGGTGGCTGACGCATCGGCGGCGAAGTCGTGGGCTACTGCGCTGGCGGCGGCGCTGGTCCCGCTTCCGCAGCTGGCTTCGGGCACGAAAGCCGCCGGGGACGCCGCGACCACGGCCTCCAACAGTTTCCGGTTGTGGGGCACGGGGCTGGCGGTCACCGGGAACATGATCCACTGGATTATCGCCGGCGGATTCGAGCTGCTCGCAGTCACGGCCCCTGCTGCGGTGGCGCTGGTGTCGGCCGCGCTGACCGGGATGCAGGGCGCGGCGGAGAACGCCGGCCGGCAGATGGAGGCGCTGCAGACCAGCACCGAAGCCACCTCGCAAATGCTGGGCGTAACAGCTGGGCAGGCGCTCGGGCTGAAAAGCGAGCTGCAGGCCGCTCAGGACGCGGCGAACCCCGGCGTGTACGAGATGCTCGGCTCGGCCCTGAACGACGCGAAAGAGAACATGACGAACTTCGCGAACGAGGGCCTGCAGGTCATCCACATCATGGACGAGTTCACCGCCAAAGTCACCGTTGACCTGCGCGGATCCCTCGGCAGTGAACTTAATCAGCTTGTCTCCGGCGCGGTGTCGGACCTGACGAACCTGGGCCAGGTCCTCGGGAACCTGGGGCATGCGTTCATCAACCTGGCGGCGGACATGCCAGGCATAGCTGAAGTGATCCTGAAGATCGTGGCCGCTTTCTCGCAGCTGATCGAGTGGGTCACCGAGATCCCGGCGCCGATCGTCACGACTGTGATGGCGCTGGAGGAGTTCGTCCGCTGGGGCGGGCTGGTGGTGAACCTCGCGGGCCAGCTGGCGGGTGGTTTCGCGAAGGTGGTCGGCGCGGCCGGGAACGTGGCGGGTGCCATGTCCAAGCTGGCGTCGGATGGCAGTATCGTCGAGTCCGCGTTCAAGGGCATTTCTAGTGGCGCCACAGCCGCTGAAGGCGGCCTGAACGAGTTCAAGGGCGCGGTGACCGGCGCCAAGAACTCGACGCTCAAATTCAAGAACTCGCTGTCGTTCTTCGCGACGAATCCGTTCGGGTGGGCGATCGTCGCCGGCGCCGCGGTCGCCGCGCTGGGGGTGTGGCTGGCGAAGGCGCAGACCCCGTCGGAGGCGCTCGCCGCGTCGTTCACGAAGATGACGCAGGCCGCGACAGGGCTGGACAAGATGAACGTCCTCGCGTCCGGCATCCAGGCGGTCGGCAACAGCGCCAACCAGTCGGCGCAGAGCATCAACCACGCGTCGACGGCGATGACGGCGCTGGCGATGGCCGCGCAGACACCGGTGCTCGGGAATTTCGGGAACGTGATGACGAACCTGGGGATCCGCACCCAGGGTGTCACCACGGATCTCAACGCCGCCTCGATCGGCCTGAACGCGTTCGGCGGCCCCATCGGGCAGGTCACCTCGATGGTGACCAAACTGTGGGGCTCGTTCACCGGCGCGTCGACCGCTGTCAAGAACATGCAGGACGCGGACACGGGGATGCAGGCGCTGCGGACCCAGATGCTGAACGTGGTGTCCGGCGCGGCGACGGTGGCGCAGATGACCGGGACCACCCTGCCGCAGGCGATGGGTGTCGCATCCATGGCCGGGGTGGACCTGACCAAGTCGATCCAAGGCAACTCGTCGGCGGCGGTGATCGCCCGGCAACAGATCACGAACCTGCTCACCGGCTATCAGGCGATGGACCAAACCGGGTCGATCCTGGCCGAGGACATCAACGCGGTCAACTTCGGCCTGCAGTTGCAGGGCACAGAGGTTTCCAAGCTCAACCAGGGCTGGGACACCTACATCTCGACCTTGACCGGCGGCACGAGCGCGCTGGGGTCGTTCAACACAGACCTGCAGCAGATGGGGAACGCGGTAGACAATTCGACCAAGGCGTTCCACAACTTCTCCGGTAACACGACGCTGTCTTTCAGCCAGATCGCTTCGGCACTGAAGTCGTTTTCCGGTAACTCGGCGCAGGTGTGGCAGAACTTCGACCAGGCGGTCACGCAGGCGAACACGACGATGGATCAGCTCCGCAACGAGGCCGCAGTCGGGGCGATCAGCCAGCAGCAGTATTCGGGCGCGATCAAAGGCGTCGTCGCCGAACTGATCCCGTACGCGTCGCAGTCGAAGATCGCGCAGGAGACCCTGATGGGCCTGTACAACGAGTCAGGGCAGAATGTCACCTCGTTCGGCCAGCTCAAATCTTCGGTCGGTAACACCAAAACCGCGCAGGCGGATCTCAACAACGCGGTCGCAGCCGGCGTGACCAGCATGGCGAACCTGAACCAGGCGGTGGCTGGCTTCTCCGGCACCCTGAAATCGGACGCGGTCGCCGCCATGGCCAGCGGCGCGGCGAACATGGGCCAGTTGTCGTCGCAGACGCAGGCGTTCACCCAGGCCGCACAGAAAGCCGGCAGCGTCACCGGACAGGCCGCTACCGACCTGCAGACCCTTGACCAGCACATGTCGGCGCTGGGGTTCACCACCCAGGACATCACGGCGATGAACGAGAACCTGGGGAAGCAGTTCGGGTTGACCACCACCCAGGCGAAAGCGCTGGCGACGCAGGCGACGGCGACGAAAACCGCGCAGGACGAACTGACAACGTCGACGGGGAACCTGACCGCCGCGCAGCTGAACAACGTCCCGCAGGTGAAAGCTGTCACCGCAGCGCTGCAGGCCGCGCACGTCCCGACCACGACCATCACCACGGACGAGAACAACCTGATCACCGCGTACAAAAACCACGGCGCCGCGTCCCCGCAAGTCGAGGCCGCCCTCACCGCGATCACGGGCCTCCTGAACAGCGCGCACGTCCCCACCAGCACCCAGACGTCCCTCATCAACGCCCTCACCGCCGCGCTGAAAGGCATCCCGGCCAGCGTGTCCACCACGGTCACCGAGACCGGCACCGGCGAGTACACGATCTCCGGCGGGGTGCTCACCGCCGCCGGCGCGGCGGCGCAGCCAACCAACCCCAGCAGTCTGCTGACCCCAGCGTCCGGCG
>Ga0335081_10007431_pt1 | contig 17511 bp, 16 predicted proteins | sample Lox_Sample_35_FD_206713 | JGI IMG/M metagenome (GOLD analysis project Ga0335081, IMG submission 206713) | Soil microbial communities from Loxahatchee National Wildlife Refuge, Florida, United States - Lox_Sample_3.5 | ecosystem: Environmental > Terrestrial > Soil > Wetlands | place: USA... | reverse complement strand
TCTGCTCTTCGACGTTCGAAGAGAGCATACCCATGAGCTTGTCCACGGTGTCGAAGAAGAGCGGGTCGCGGAGGTGCTCGAACCGGGGCCGTGGGAGGGGAACCTTCAGCTCTCCCACCACCCTCCCCGGGCGGGGTGACATCACGATTATCCTGTCGGCCATCATCACCGCCTCCTCTACGTTGTGCGTGACCATGACGAAGTTGTTCGTGGGCAACCCAGGGTCTCCCCAGATCTGGAGGAGGAGGACGCGCAGGGACTTGGCCGTGAGCTCGTCGAGGGCGGAGAAGGGCTCGTCGAGGAGGAGGACCTCGGGGCCGAGAGCCAGCGCCCTGGCGACGCCGATGCGCTGACGCATCCCGCCGGAGCAGTCGTGCGGATAGGCGTTCTCGAACATCCCGAGCCCTACCATCTTCAGGTAGTGGTCGGCTCGCGACCTCGCCTCGGCCTTCTCGATCCCTGCCACCTCCATCGGGAGCTCGACGTTCTCGACGGCTGTCTTCCACGGGAGCAGGCCGAAAGTCTGGAAGACCATGGTCACCTTCGAGGTCGGCTGAGTCTTGGGCTTGCCTTGGAAGAGAATCTGCCCTGACGTCGCGGTCTCTAGGCCGGCGATTATCCTCAGAAGCGTCGACTTTCCGCAGCCGGAAGGCCCTATGATGCATATGAACTCGTTCGGGTTCACGTCGAAGCTTACGTCGTCGATCGCCTTCACCTCCGAGCCGTTGCGGAAGATCTTCACGATGTTCTTTACGCTCAGGATGGGGGTGGCGCTCAATTGAACTCGACTCCGAACCTCTCGACGCGCTTCAGGAGCCGCCTCCAGACGAGGCGCTCCAAAAGGATGACTATTCCGGACATTATGAACAGGAAGAAGATCACCAGCGGGATGTCTCCGAGCACGTAGGCTGCGTTGTCGAGGAGGTAGCCCAGCCCTGGGAGGACGTGCGGCGTGCTCTGGCCTGCCAGCTGGACGTACTCCGAGTAAATCACGACGTTCCACCCGCCCCCCCACGCCAAAAGAGACCCAGTGATAAACGCAGGCAGGACGGCGGGAAGGATGATGTCGGTCACCCTCCTCCACCCCTTCACGCCGAAGACTGCGGAGACCTCGGTCAATTCGGTCGGCAGGGCGCGTGCCGCAGTCACGACGTTGAAGAGGAGGTACCAGACCATCGCTAGCATCAGCAGGATGAACGAGGATATCTCTTGGCTGACGCCGGCGGAGAGCGACCCGTGCAGTGTGACGAAGAGGGGCAGGAACACCGCCAGATAGGGGACCGACCTCCCGAGGTCGTAGAGCGGGTAGAAATAACGCGCGAAGTTCTTCTTGGTCACCGCCAGGACGGCGCAGAGCAGGGTTATTCCTACGCAGGTGATGTAGGCCGCAAAGAGCCTGCCGATGGTGAAGAGAGAGTAGAGAGGGACGTTGGCCAGCTGGCCGCCGGGCTTGGTCAGAGCGCCCACGAAACCCTGAAGCCCGCCAATCGGAAGACGGGCGACCACGAGGAATCCCACAATCAGCAGGACGGCGACGAAGACCGCGGCTAGAATCCTCGTGCTGATCTGCTCGGTGACCCTGACCGTCTGCGAGACCTGCCTTAGGCGTAGGCCGATGAGCCGCCTGAAACGCCTCCTGAGCCTCAGCGGCGACTGGAGGTCCGGCCGTATGAAGCTAGCCAACACCGGCTTGTGCGTGGCCACCCTGTTCTGGAGAGCGTGCCAGATCAGCTGGTTCGATATGAAGATGATCTCGCCCATGACGAGCACGCCATACCAGGAGACCGCGACGTGCCCTGCGTTCGTCGCTAGCTCGATGTAGGAGCCGAGGCCAGCGACTTGGTATGTGATGAGCGTCCCGGAGCTGTTAGCGAACCGGACGAACTCGGAGGCGACGTCGAACGTCCATCCGTCGTTCCAGGCGAGCACCGAGGCCGACAGGAGAGCTGGTAGCACGGCCGGAAGGACCACGTACCTGAGGTGGTTGGTCCCCGTGAAGCCGTACCCCCTAGCCGCCTCTTCCACCGAGCCCGGGATGCTCTTCACGGCCCCTACGACCCCGAAGAAGATGTCCCACTCCATGGCGGTGAATAGAAGGAAGTCCGCCCCGATCTCGTTCCCCACGCCGTGTGGGAAGGCGATTATCAGGAAGGTGAGGACGACCGGGAAGTAGCCGAGTATCGGGACACTCTGCCCGATGTCGAAGAGCGGGACGAGGACCCGCTCCGCAGTCTTGCTGGTGGCCGCGAGGATCCCGAAGCCGAGCCCCACGCCGAGGGCGATGATGTATACGAGGGCTATCCTCCCCAAGGAGAGGAGGGCGTAGTAAGGGACGTCGACGACTGCGGACATCCCGATGAAGTACGAGCCTAGCAAGTACGTCGCAAGCAGCACAGCGAAGGCCGCCACAAGTCGCAGACCGCGCACGACGGGATACCTGAGGCACGCGCCCAAACTCAGGATATAGGGATTCCTGTGGGTTTCTAGGCTATGTAGGGAGTGCTCGAAGAGTCGAACTTGCGGATAGTCTCGAAGCTCCCGTTGTCGCGGAACATCGCGAACTGGGTTATCTCTGGGAAGAACTTGTCGAGAGGGCTCACCGCCATCTCACCCGCGATGTGCCCCTTCCCGACGTAGGCGTCGGTGATCTTCCTTGACAGCTCCCTCACTTGAGCGTCGTCGGTGAAGCCGAGCGTGTGGAGGTACTCGTGCAGGAGTATCATGAACGTGTACGCGTTCCGCCGCGGCCGAGACCTCGTGGAGCGCCACACGATCTTCATGATGTTCCGGTTCATGACGATTGCGTTCGAGCCCATCTCGTGATAGGCGCCTACCTGGTTCGGGATGTCGCCGAGGACGAGGCTCAGCCCCGCGCGGTGCACCCCGAGGACCTGGTCCACCGCCTTCTTGACCAGCTCGAAGACCTCGTCGAAGCCGCCGGCCGTCGCTAGCTTCTGCTTGTTGTCGCCCGGAAGGATCGCAGACATGCGTCGGCCGCATTCGCGCGGGCGGTCCCGTATAAGTCGTTCTGAAGGCCTACTGCGCCGCCCTTCCGCAGCTGGGGCAGAAGGTCGCCCCGCCGAGCCTCGCGCCGCAGTACTTGCACCTGTCCGGCTCCGGAGGCGCCTCGAGGCTCCTGATGGACCGGGCCCCAAGGAAGACCGCGAGCTCGAGCATCACGATTATCGGGACGAAGAGGATGATGTCGAGGATGGGACCTCCGTCGGGCGTGATGATCGCCGTCGCTATGTAGACGACCACCCAGATGATCACCCGGTTCTTTCGGAAGGTCTGGGGGCTGAGGATCCTGAAACGGATAAGCATGAAGACGTAGACTGGGGTGGTGAACGCGATTCCGCTCATCCCCACGGTGAGGAAGACCACGAAGTAGAAGTTCGCCACGTCGATCAGCGGCGTGGCCTGCGCCGTCTGGATGAAGGGCGCCAGCGCGATGAAGAGGAACTTCGCCAGGAGGAAGTAGCCGAAGAGGACTCCGACGGTGAAGAGGGCGGAGGAGGAGACGACGAACGGGTAGAGCAGGCCCTTCTCCTTTTCTGTCAGGGCGGGAGTGATGAACTTCATCGTCTCGTAGGCGAAGATGGGGCTGTTGAAGACCGCGGCGAGGACGACCGAGGCGACGAGGTAGACCTCCAGGGGCTCGCTGAGGTTGTTTGCGAAGAGCGTCCAGCCTGCGGGCAGGAGGTCGATCTTCACCCTCGCCAGGAAGAAGGCCACGAAGGGGACGTACGTCCCCGTGAAGGTGATGGCCTTCGCGGGCTCGGCGGGCGCGAGAAGGAGGATGGCGAGGAGCCCCACGTAGCTGAGGAAGGCGATCTTCAGCCTGTGCTTGAGCTCGTCTATGTGCTCCCCAATGTTCAGCGAGTCTGAAGTCAAGCGCCGGCACCTTCCCCGGGGTCAGGCCTTCCTTCGCCGACTTCGGGCGGACCGCGCGAGGTGACGGTCAAGCGATGCCGACCTGGGAACTTTATCGATTTAAACGATTGAAAGGCTCACCGATGAATGACCGCCGACGAAAGGAGCGCTTCTCTAGGTTCCGGCGGTCTTGCGGACTATCTCCGCCGAGATCTGCTCCCTCGTCTTTCCCTCCGTCGAGATCCCCAGCTTCCTAGCCGCGACCATGAGGTCGTCTCCACCCATCTGAGACCCCACCGCCGCAGATGTCGGGACCTCCGGAGCGCTCTGCGCCCCGGCGTTGAACTCCTTCTTTGCCGATCCCAGAGCCCTGGCGAGCTCGGGGATGCGCTTTGGCCCCATGACCACTATGACCACGATGATAATGCCTATGATCACGAGCTCTAGCGGGTCCATTTGGCTGTTCCCTCCTGCGGCGCTATTTACGCTTTGCGAAACGGCGCACGCTTTTCGGACCGCGAGGGTCCTGCTACCGGCCGCGGCTCGCCACCACAGGCCTCCGACCTCGAGCGCGTCGCGATTAGGCAGAAGACTTATCACGCCGTCCAAAAGGCAACGATTTTGATGAGCTCGGCGGTCAGCCTGGTGAAACTGTACTGGGAGCTCTCGAAGCCGAAGATCATCATGCTCCTGGTCTTCACGGGCATCGCCGGCATGCTCGTAGCCTACAAGGAGGTGGGCAAGCCGCTCTCCGTCTTGTCGCTCGGCGTAGGCCTAGTGGCGATCCTGCTCGGCTCCATCGGCGCTGAGGTGCTCACCAACTACCACGACCGCGACATCGACAGCATGCTGAAGCGGACGCACAACCGCCCGATCCCCTCGGGGAGGGTCTCGCCTCGCAATGCGTTGATCTTCGGCCTGGTGACCTCGGTCCTCTCCGTGGTCATGTGCCTTTACTTCAACTGGCTCGCCGCCGCTTGCATGCTCTTCGGCCTAGTCGACAACGTGGGCGTCTACTCCCTCTGGCTGAAGCGCAGGAGCTGGCTGAACATCATCCTGGGAGGGATCTCGGGCGGGATGCCCGTCCTCGTGGGCTATACGGCGATAGCAGACGCTATCACCCCCCTCGCGCTCTTCATGTCCGCGCTGGTGATAGTCTGGATACCGACCCACATATGGAGCCTCGCGATCAAGGAGAGGGAGGAGTACAAGGCCGCGAAGATACCCATGCTGCCGGTGATCGTGAGCGAGCGGGTCGCCACAGTATGCATCGCGATCACGAGCTCGCTCCTGGTGGTGTTCTCGCTGGCGATCCTCTTCGTGCCGAACGCGGCCAGCCCCTTCTACATAGTCTCCGCCGCGGCGCTGGGGGCGGTGATACTCGGATACAGCGTCAAGCTCGTTATTGACAAGACGACAAAGACCGCGTGGACGCTCTTCAAGCTCTCGAGCCCCTACCTTACGGTCATATTCGTAGTCATAGTCGTCAACATCTGGCTCTTCTGACCCTTGTAAAGAAGCGTCGCATCGCTGCATCAATAATTGTTGAGCCCGTCGCTTCTAAGGCCCGGGCGCGTCCCAAAGCTCAAGACGCAATGGAAAGCCTCGAGCACCAGCCGAGACCACTTGCTAACCTGGTTTCCGGAGCGGGTGCTGTGGCCCTGATCGCGACGCTTCCTCAGAACAGCAGCGAGTATGCTGCCGCCGCCGCCCAGGCGGGCGCGGGCGCGATAATGGTGGGCATCGACAAGACGGACACCTCGCTCCCGGGCCTCTTCGGGAGCTTCGACCTCATGGAGGACTCGATAGACTCCATTCTGAGCACGACGAGCGTGCCCGTTGGGATATCGATCGGCGACTCGAGGCCCCTGATAGAGGAGAACTGGGAGAGGATAGTCTCCAAGCCTTTCAGCTTCGTCAACATGTTCGCGCACCACATGCCGCCCTTCGTCCTAGAGGACGACAGGGTGGAAAAGCTGGTGTCCATAGGGGCTGGATACATGCTCGAGCAGGTCAAGAGCGTCTCAGAGATAGAAGGCGTGACCGCCCTCGAGGCGGCGATAGTCGCCCCCCAAGGAAGGAATCACATATTCAGCGCGCTCGACCTCGCGACCCTTGGGGTGCTGGCCAGCCTGTCCGCGAGGCCGATGCTGGTCAGGACGCAGAAGAAGATGGGCGCGAAGGACGTCCGGAGCGTCATGAGGTCAGGCATCCGCGGGATAAGCGTCGATGCGGCCTCTCTGGACCCCGGGATTGAAGCATATAGGGATGCGATAACGACCTTCAGGTCTCAAGTGAGTCCGTCTGGCATACCGCAGCCGCAGGCGTAAGGCCCCGATCAAGGCGATCGTCCTAGCCGGAGGGCTCGGGACCCGCCTCAGGCCGTACACGCTCTTCCTCCCGAAGCCTTTGCTCCCCGTGGGGCCGAAGCCGATCCTGGAGCACATACTCGACTGGCTCAAGGCCAACGACGTCAAGGACGTCGTGATAGCCACCGGGTACCTCGGAAGGATGATCGAGCAGTATTTCGGGGATGGCGGGGACTTCGGGATGAGCATAGAATACGCCCGTTCAGACCGGCCGATGGGGCACGCCGGCCAGCTGAAGACGGCCGAGAGGCTCCTCCCCGAGACCTTCGTGTGCCTCTACGGCGACGCCATACTGGACTTCGACCTCAAGAAGCTGCTCGAATACCACGCCAAGAAGAGCGCCTTCGTCACCATGGCCTTGATGCGATACGAGACCAGGATGAAGTACGGGGTGATCTCGACATACTCAGAAGGCAGGATATCAAAGTGGAAGGAGAAGCCGGTTGTCAGCAGCGACATCAACGTGGGCTGCTACGTCATGGACAAGAAGTTCCTCGGCTACATTCCGCGGGGAGAGGTGTATGGGATGAAGGAGGCGTTCAAGAGCGCCATGAAGGACGAAAGGGCGGTCTACGCCCTGAGGGTGAAGGGCGAGTTCACCGACATAGGGGACGTCGCGGCGCACAAGGAGGCGGACAGGGCCTACATCGCTCGCTACGGCAAGATTCCCTGACGGGTTTTCGAGCGCGACGCGACTGCAAGCGGCGGCGCTGCGTTTAAAACGGATGATTAAGCACAAAGGCGGGCAAATCTAGGACACTAGTGCTCTAAACGATGCCACAGGACCAACTCTCTCCGCAAGCAATCGCCCGCGCGGACCCGAAGAACATCTACCGAGTGTTCGAGGCCTGGCCCCGCTTCGCGGAACAGGAGTCGTCGCTCTCGATGGAGGTCGTGCGCCGCCAATTCGACCGCGTCATCTACGTCGCCAACGGCGGCTCGGCCTCCGCGGGCGACATAATCGCGGACTGGTTCCTTGCCTCGGGCGGCGTGGAGGTGAGCGTCTTCAAGGGTTACCTCCCCAAGGTCAGCCTCGCGAGGGCGTTCGTCCTCGTGTGCAGCACCTCCGGAAGCACGGAGGAGACCATCCAGCTCATGAGGAGGCTCGCGGCGAGGAAGGCGGTCATGGTGGCGATCTCCTCCGGAGGGAAGCTCCAGCAGATGGCCATGGAGCTGAAGGTGCCTCACATAACCATCCCCATCGAGATGGCCCCGAGGTATTCCCTCCCGCACGTGCTCTTCGCGGCGATCGCCGCGCTCCGCAGCGCGGGTCTCGTGGGAGAGAAGAGGTGGAGCGAGGTGAGGGAGACCATCGACTGCATGAAGAAGGTCGCCCCGTCGCTCGCGTCCACCTCACCGACCTCGCAGAACCCGGCGAAGCAGTGCGCGCAACTGGTGGCCCCCTCAGGGATACTGCCGAAGATCTACGGCTCGTCGGTGACCAAGAGCGTCGCGGAGCGGTTCAAGACCTGCCTCAACGAGAACGCCAAGATGAACGCGGCGTGGGACTCGGGGCCGGAGCTATTCCACAACGAGGTCGAGACGTGGGAGACGCCCGAGAGGAAGATGGTGCCGATATTCCTGCGCCACACGGCCGAGCCCAAGTACGAGAGGGTGAGGATGGACTCCTTCGTCGACATCCTCGGCATGAAGGGGATAAGGTGCCTAGAGATATGGGGGAAGGGGAAGGGGAACCTGGCGCAGCTGGTCACCCTCGACTACCAGACCGATTTCGCGACCTACTACGCCGCGATACTGCGAGGCGTCGACCCTTCGAGCATCAAGCTGATAGACCGGCTAAAGTCGGCCGTAGCGGGCCCTTAAATCGGTCTCGGGCCCCAACGCGTCAATGGCGAACTCATCGCCCGGACCCGGAGGGGACCCGGCTCAGCCTCACAGGGTGCGACTGAAGGGAGTGCAGCAGACCCTTCTCATCACCCTCTATGCGAAGGCGCTGGACAGCCGCTCGAAGCGCCCCATCCTCGGCGACAAGAAGGCGGACGAGATGGTCCGCGCAATCGACTATGACTTTGCAGGAGTGCACAGGCCCGGGAACGGCAACGCCATCGTAGTCAGGGCGAAGCAGATAGACGAGTGGGTCAGAGAGTTCCTCCGGGCAAATCCCAACGCGGTCGTCTTGAACCTCGGTTGCGGCCTCGATTCGAGGGTCTCCAGGGTGAGACCTTCCCCCGCCGTCAGCTGGTTCGACCTCGACTTTCCCGGGGTCATCGAGGAGCGCAAGAACTTCTTTTCGAGCCGGGACGGGTATCAGATGCTGGAGTCGTCGGTGACCGACCCCGCGTGGATGGAGAGCGTCCCGGGCGGCAGGCCCGTGCTGGTGGTCGCGGAAGGGTTGTTCGAGTACCTCACGGAAGAAGAGGTGAGGTCGGTTCTCAACAGAACGACCGACAGGTTTCCCCGGGGTCAGGTGGTCTTCGATGTGATGAACTCGTCCGCCATAGTGTCCGGGCGGTCGACCCTGAAGGAGAAGATGGATGCGGAGCACAGGTGGGCTGTGGACGACGTCCGGGCGGTCGACGCGCTGGACTCCCGCCTCAGGAGGGTCTCCAGTCAGAGCATCTTTACCTCGAGCTACATGCCGACGGGATATCGCCTGGCCTTCGGAGTCGCGAGCGTCGTCCCGCGCTTCAGAGGAATGATACGCCTGCTCCGGTACGAGTTCGGCTAGGCCGTCCTGGCCGAGGCGGCGACCCTAGGTGATTCCGACGAGGTGGGCGAGCTCCCTCCTGCTCGCAGCGCCCAGCTGCTCCGCGGCGACCTCGGGTGAGACCTCGTTCACGAAGACTCCCGAACCGAGCTCCAGCCCTGAGAGGTTGGAGACTCGCGGATAGACCTCGAAGTGCCAGTGGATCTGCTTCGTGGTCTTCTTCTCCGAAGAGTTGTGCACGACCAGGTTGAAGGCGCAGTCCCCAAGGACCTTCGACATCCCGCCAAGGGTCGCGCGGAGTATGAGCGCGAGGTCCATGAGCTCCTTCTGCGAGAGCTTCAGCAGGCTCGTCTGGTGCCGCTTCGGGTAGATCCAGAACTCGTAGGCGTGAGCGGACGCCCACGGGGCGAACGCGATGAAGTACTCCGTCGAGAGGATCTGCCTCGGGCCGCCGGTCTCGGACGCCACGACCTGGCACATGGGGCATATCCCGAGCTCGTTGAGGGAGTTCTGGACGGTGACGGCCTCCGACTCGACTGCCGGAGGCAGGCGGGGGATTGTGACCAGCTGGATGTGGGGATGGTCGATGGTCGCGCCGGCGAGCTTCCCCTGGTTGATGAAGATGGCGACGTAGCCCACGCCGCGCTGGGCGTAGAGCCAGCGCGTCTTGTCCTGCAGGGTCGCGAGGACGTTCGTCCACTGGTCTATGTCGAGCTTGGGGAACGTCAGGTCGTGCTTCGGCGTCGCGACGAGTATGTAGTGGTACCCGACAGCCGGCTCGCTGTAGTGGGGCGCTTCGCCGTAGGAGGGCGCCGCGTTCGGCGTGACTATGGGGAACCGGTCCGGGAAGACCCGCACGATCCAGCCGCGGACGGGGTCCCCTTCGGAGTCGCTCTGCTTCACGAGGGTGTCCCCCATCTTCACGACGACCAAGTCGGCCTGCGCCGTCATCTCCTCGTTGCCCGGGCAGAACGGGCACTTGGCACCATGGTCTGAGTAAGGCCTGAGCTGGGAGCGGGCCCCCCTGTCGGATGTCACAACGGAAAGCCTGTCGGTAAAGTAGTCTTTCCTTATCTCGACCATAGATGGCGTGCGTCTGGTTCGAAACAATATATTACCTCTCCGCACCGGAATTCTCTTTCGCACCCCCAGTGGAGGCATTCGCTCCAGGAGACTGTGGCGACGGAAGAAAATCTCCCAGCGCCGGGCCCATTCCCTCTTCTTTGGTCCTTGGCACGACGAGCGCTTCGGCGCAGCCGTCGCGATAGCCACGGCGGAGCAGCAGGCAGGTGGAGGAGCGGGCAGAAAAAGGCGATTGGTGCGCCCAGCCGGCCGGGAAAGCCACGGGTCCGGCCTCAGCGCCCCCGTGGCGACCCTGCGCGGTTCTGTTCCGTAGGTTAGGTGGTCGCTCATGGTGTTTCACTTTGGGTGGTGACCTTAAGTAAGCCCTCGACGAATTGGGCAGTGGGGGAAAGCCCTGTCGCAAAACGGCATTTTTGCGCCTTTAGGATTTGCTTCCGATTGCCTTTGAGCAAGCGAAGGGCTAACGGATTTCCGATTCTCCTGTTGATTGTTGTCGTGGCCTTGATAATCCTCGTTCTGCTAATCTTATTCGTTTTCCCTTCGTTCATTTTCCGCAACAGCTGAACCTTCAACCAGTCAGCGCCTTGACCAGAAAGGCGAGCAAAACAAACAGAAGCGCACAAGCCCAACCACCCAAGAAGAAATTCCAGTCCCTGTTATTCACTTGGACAGAGCCGCTTTGAGCAATTCAAGCCACTTCTGCTCTCCCTGAACCCCGATTCCTGCGGCCTCCGCGGGAGTCTGACCCTCTAAGGCCGCGTGTGGCTTTACGAAGTTATAGTGGATGCGCTGGCCTTCGGCAACCTTCGAGTCGAATGTCTTCCATCCCCTCTGAACCTTGACCCGCTCGCGGAGCGTCCCGTTCAGCCGTTCGACTCTGTTATTGTTGGCGTGGGGCTTGCCGACTCCCATCCTTGCGACATGCTCCGGCTTCTGAGCGCCCGCGAACCCGAAGGCGATTCCCTCCTTGTATTTGTCGAGGCCGTCGGTGAAGACTCTCTCGGGAAGGCTCTCGCCCGCGTTCTTCCTCGCTTCCATGAAGGCCCGCGCCGCTCCTCCAACGTCCCTGTGAGTGGAGAGCTTCGAGGCGAGCAGGAAGCGAGTCTTCCTGTCCATCACGTTCCACAAGAAGGCCATGTTCTTCTGCTTGTATTGGGTGTCCTTGACTCCGCCCTTCATCTTCACGAAAAGCTCGTCTGCCTGCCATGTCTCCGAGAGTTGAGGGGTTAGGCTGTTCACATACTCGGAGATTCTTGGGACGTAGGCCTGAATCCATCGATAGATTGAACTCGCGCCCATCTCTGTCCCGAATTGGCTGTTCACGATGCGAGCGGTCTTCCGAAGGCTTGTCCCTGAAAAGTAGAGGTCGAGGGTGAGACTGACCATTTCGGGGGTGTATCTCGACCCTCTGATTAGGGCCTGCTCTCTGAACCTGTGGCCGCAATCGTTGCACTTGAAGGCCTGCTTGCCGTGCGAGCTTCCGAACCGGATGACCTTGATCGACCCGCACTTGCCGCATTGAAGGGCATCGTCCGCGAAGACCTTGGGCTTCGGCTTGTTCTGAATCTCGACTCTCGCGGCAATCCAGAGCTTGACCGCGAGCGCATGCTTGCAGGCCTCTATCTGGTCTGCCCGCGTCTCAAAGTCCGGGCATGAGCAGACCCATGAGGTTCCGAGAAGTCTGACTTCGTAGGTCAGGCCTTCCTTGCTCTGGGACGGGACGCTGAAGGAACCGTCCTGATTCTCTGTTATCCTGTTCTGCTCGCAGATTACGAGTGCCTTCGTCATTCGTTTATCCCCCGTGTTTTGCTGAGACATGTTAGGCACCTAAGTATTAGATACCTAACTACATAAACCTTTAGGTATCTAATCCTTATTAGGCTCCTAAGCGCAGGCCTTGGAGTAATGAGGTTGCAGAAGCAGAAGACGCGAGAGGTGAAGGGGAAGGAATACTTCCGATGGACGGTCGTGATACCGCCGGAGGAAGTCAAAGAACTCGGCTGGAAGGAAGGCGATGAATTGGAGCCTACGAAGGACGGAAAGAAGCTGGTGATTGAACCCAAGAGGCCGACCAAGCTAACCAAGCCCTAATGCCTCCAAGACTCTAACGAAGTTAGTGTTCGGGTCGTTGAAGAATTTGAAGAGCGTAGCGGGAGTGACTTCCTTCACAACGCTTAGGGCGAATTCGGTTAGCTGTTCGGGAATCTTCTCGCTGTCAAACATTTCCTTGTAGGGCACCCCTCGACTGCTTCCGCCGTCCAAAAGCTGGATGTCCTTGCCTCTGCTATATGGGTCGATTTCCGAGATACGGCGAAGCAGAATTGTGCAGAACTGCCCGACCGTGCGCCAAGAGAAGTGCGTCCATGTCAGGCTTTGGTGGTTCACTTCCCACGTAAGCATCACATTTTCGAGAACTCGGAGAAGGATTGTAGCGGCCGCGCCTCCCGAGCCGACGCATAGCCTGTGCTGGAAATCGGGAATCTCTCCGCATGGGTGAGGGGTCTGAATCTGGAAGATGCGCTTCCGTGTCGAGCCGTCATCCACCGCGAGGATTCCTTCGGGATAGCATTGGTGACGGTCAAACTCAGGAAGGCTCTCCATGCCAAGTTTGTCGATTCTCTCGTCGATATATTCGCCGTATTCATCGACCGCGTTGTTCAGAAGTTGAAGGTAGTCACGGGGCCGTTCCTCGGCTGAAAGTGACCTTGCGACGTATCGATAGAAGATGTCGATGTATTCGGCCGTTCCAGCACAGCCGATTAGTTCGTTGGACCTTACGGGGCGAATCTTACTCGTGAACTCAATCACTCCGCCCGCTGTGGCTTGAAGGTCAGAGGCCATTATCAGGCCATCCCGCGAATCAATCGCTACTACTGTTGTCAACGGTTGCGCCTTCCTTCTTAGGAACCTAAAAGGCTTGGGCGGAGGCGGCCGAATAAGTGGCCTTGGGCGAGGTTCGGCGAGCATTCAGCCCACCACCCCCCCTTGGAACGGGGCTTTGGCTACGGAACCAACGGAACAGAACCCCCTGCGCGCGGCGCAAGGTTATATTCGGGATAAATGCGCCGCGGAAGGCAAGAGAGTTTTTGGCGGGAAGATCTCAGCGGAGTGAGCGCCTCAAGTGAAGAAGGTGGGCTACATCCTCCTCGACGGCTGTAGCGACAGGCCCGTGCCTGCCCTCAACTACTCGACCCCCCTTGAGGTCGCGAGCACCCCCAACCTTGACGCGATAGCGCGCAAGGGGAAGATGGGGAGGGTGATCACGGTGGGCAGGGGGATATCCCCCGAGTCGGACATCGCGGTCTTCAACATGCTGGGCTACTCGTTCGACAAGGGGTATCCTGGCCGTGGCGTCGTCGAGTCGATTGGCGCCGGCCTCGAGGTGGAAGACGGGGACCTCGCGCTAAGGGCGAACTTTGCGACCACTTCGAACGGGAAGATAACCGACCGGAGGGCCGGGAGGGACATGACGGCGAGCGACGCCGGGACCCTCCAGGAGGAGCTGAAGAAGGTGAAGTTGCCCGACGCCGATTTCGAGTTCAGGAGCACGATCGGCCATAGGGCCGTCCTTGTGATCAGGGCGAACAAGCCCCTCTCCGCCGAGATCTCCAACACCGACCCAGGCTACGTACGGATGAAGGGGTTTGGGGCGGCGAGGGAGGCCAAGGACGTCGAGGCCATCCAGACCTGCAAACCGCTTCGCAGCACGGACGCCTCCAAGAGGGCCGCCACGCTCGTAAACTCGTTCTCCACCCAGGCGATGAAGATCCTCGACGAGGCCAAGGTGAACCAAGAGAGGAAGAGAGACGGGAAGAAGGCCGCGAACATGCTCCTCTTCAGGGACGCCGGCTCCTTCATACCCCAGCTCCCGCCGTTCGAGGAGAAGCACCACTACAAGGGCGTGGCGCTGGTCGAGATGCCCGCCGAGGTCGGCATCGCGATTCTGCTCAACATGAAGATGGTCAAGGTGGACGACCCCGCCGACCTCTCCGGGAAGGCGAAGCTCCTCAGGAGGGAGATGAAGGAGGGGACGGTGGTCTACGCCCACATCAAGGGTCCTGACGAGTTCGGGCACGACGGCGACGCCCCTGGAAAGAGGAAGAACATCGAGACCATCGACAGGGAGTTCTTCGGCGCGATCAGCGAGTTGCCGGGCGACGGGACGACCCTCGCCGTGTCGTGCGACCACGCGACGCCGTGCATCCTCAAGATGCACTCGGCCGACCCCGTCCCCCTTCTCGTCACGGGGAAGAGGACCGCGGCGGACGGGAGCACCTGCCGGTTCACTGAGAGGGACGCGAAGGCCGGCTCGATAGGGACCCTCAGCGGCAGGGCAGTGCTGAAGAAGGTATTGTCTTCAGACTAGACGACAGGACAGACTAGTCTGACCGCGTCGCTGGCGCCGCGCGCTTGAAGGACTCTATCTTCTCCGCCAGCAGCTCCTCGAGGGTGGGTTTGCCCTCGTCGTAGGCCTCGAAGGCGACCCGCGCCACCGGCTTGCCGATCCTGATCAGCTTCGTGAGGTCGGCAGGCGTCCCCAGGACGACGGCGTCGCACTCGACGGCGTTGATGCTGTCCTCCAGCTCCGTAAGCTGCGAGCTGCTGTACCCCAGGGCGGGCATCACGTTGCCCAGTGTGGGGTACTTCTCGTAGGCCGCCTTTATCGAGCCCACCGCCCAGGGGCGCGGGTCGACAAGGACGGCGTCGACGGCCCTGGCCGCCACCGTGCCGGCCCCGTAGGCGAGCTCGCCGTGCGTCACCGAGGGTGCGTCCTCCACGACGAGGACCCGCTTCCCTCGTATCCAGTCAGGGTGGTCGAGCACAGCCTCCGATCGCGTCCTGATGACCTTGGCCTTGGGGTTCAGCTTGGCGCAGGACTGGACGGTCTTCTCGACGTCGTCCTTGGGCGCGACGTTCACCTTGTTGACGACCACGATGTCAGCCATCCTCACGTTCGTCTCGCCCGGGTAGTACCTCGACTCGTGCCCCTGCCTCATCGGGTCGGCCACCACGATGTTGACGTCGGGCTTGTAGAAGCTCCAGTCGTTGTTTCCCCCGTCCCAGATGATGACGTCTCCCTCCTGCTCCGCCTCCGCGAGGATCGCCTTGTAGTCGACGCCGGTGAAGACGACGAGGTTTCTGCTCAGGTGTCCCTCGTACTCTTCGCGCTCCTCGACGGTCACGTGGTAGGTGTCCAGGTCCTCCGGGTCCTCGAAGCGCTGGACGGTGGCCGACAGGTCGTTGTAGGGCATCGGGTGCCTGACGACCACAGGCTTGAGTCCGCGCTTCTGCAGGATGTCGGAGACCTTTCGGCTCAGCGTGCTCTTGCCGGCGCCCGTCCGCACCGCCACGACGGCGATGACCGGCTTGTTCGCCTTGATCATGGTGTCCGCCGGGCCAAGGAGGTGGAACGCGGCCCCCTTGGACTCGGCCATGGAGGCCCTGTGCATCAGGTAGTCGTAGGACGTGTCGCTGTAGGAGAAGAAGACGTCCGTGACGCCCTCGCTCTGGATGAGGCTCTCCAGCTGGTCTTCGGGATGGATCGGGATCCCGTTGGGGTACCGCTTCCCCGCCATGGACTCGGGATACGCCTTGTTGCCGTTGAAGGGCGGCTGCGCCGCGGTGAAGGCGACCACCTCGTACGCGGGGTTCTCCTTGAAGTAGGTGTTGAAGTTGTGGAAGTCCCTGCCCGCCGCCCCCATTATTATCGCCTTTCTAGCCACGGTCCCGCCCCCCACAATCTTTTTGCGGCAAAAGGCAACCCACTAAATGTTGCGCGGCACGAGACGAGCCGTTCGGCTCACTGGTGCCTATGGTTTGTGAGGTCGCCGCCTTCCTCGCTGAAGAGCTCGTCGAGGTCCTGCCCCTTGCGCACCACGATGTGGTTGCCCTGCGTCGTCCGCATCAGTATGTAGGGCTTCGGCTGGCAGTGGAATTGCGAACCGATGACGAACGAGTAGGCGCCCACGTCGCGGAACACCACGAGCTTGCCCGGCTCCGCGCCCCCGAGCTTCGACCTGCTCGACGTCGGGAAGATGTCCAGGGCGTCGCAGAGCCTGCCGGAGAGCACCGCCTTGCGCGGCGAGGAGCTCCCGCCCGGGATGACCTCGACCGGATACTCGTGCTTCAGCAGCGCCGAGTCCAGGAGGTTGTGGTAGCCCGCGTCGACGTAGACGTACTTTGTCTCGTCGAACTTCTTGACGTTGACTATGCGCGAGACCATTATCGCGGACTCGGCCGAGAGGAACCTGCCGCTCTCGACGATGAGCGTGAACTTGTCCCCGAGGCTCTCGATCATGCTGTTGAGCTGCCCCAACACCTGCGAGGAAAAGTCCGAGGCCGTCGGGACGTTCCTGCCGTAGGGCGCGGGCAGGCCGCCGCCCATGTCTATCGTCCTGATGGGGAAGCTGCCGAGCTCCCTCCTGGCTCCGAGAACGAAGCTCTCGAGCTTCTCGAGCGCGACCGCGAAGCACGATGGGTCCTCGATCTGGCTTCCGAGATGGAAGTGGAACCCCTCGAAGCTCATCCCAGGCGTGGAGAGGATCTTCCTGAGGAGAGACATCGCGCTGTCCTCGTCCGCTGAATCGAGCGGCACTCCGAACTTTCCGTGCTTCATGGAGAAGCGAAGCTCCGCCTTGACGCTGACTTCTGGGTTGACGCGGATCAGGACCTCCACGTCGTCCCCGACTCTCGCCCTCGCTTCTATCAGGTTGAGCAATCCGTTGTAGCTCGAGACGACGATCTTCCTCACGCCGAGCTTCATCACCTGCTCGTATTCCGCCATGGTCTCGGTGATGCTGGTGTAGATGACGTTCTCAGAGGAGCCGCCGCACTTTAGGAGGAAGTAGAGCTCGTTGCTCGCGGTCAGGTCGAACATTATTCCTTCTGAGACGAAGGTCTTGATCACGGTAGGATTGTAGTTCGCCTTTATCGAATATGCGACGCGGAAGGGCCCCTTGAAATCTTGGTAGGCTTGCTCCAGCTCGCTGACGGTCCTTCGCAGTGCCGCCTCGTCTATTAGGAAGTATGGTGTTCCAAATTTCTCGGCCAGATGGAATAATTCCTGATCTGAGAATTTTGGTGTCACGTTCCGTACTCGTGACAAAGGTTGCGCCCGGTTTTCAGGCAATTTTCTTGTTGCGCAATCCCCGCAACGATTAACTTAAAAATGTATTCCCAAAAAAAATTCGTGGTCGGATTTTTTTCTCGAAAAAAGAATCTGAAATCTATAAAGGAAAAATAGTTTCGCGGCCTCGCACAAAATCATTCTGGTCCGAGACCGAATTAGAGATTCGGCTGTCGAAAAAAGGTCATCGCTCGCTCGAGGCCCTCGCAGATGCTCGTGATGGCGCGCCGCGTCCAGAAAGAGTTCGTCGCTCACAACGGGATGCGCGCGACGGCCGCCAAAGTGTTTGGGCGATCTCCGCGGAGAACCTGGTGACAAAGGCGCCCGCGCTCCAAGCGCTCTCCGGGCCGCGGGGCTGTGGCGCTCTGCAAGAGGCCTCGACTCGATGATGC
>Ga0335081_10007430_pt1 | contig 17513 bp, 15 predicted proteins | sample Lox_Sample_35_FD_206713 | JGI IMG/M metagenome (GOLD analysis project Ga0335081, IMG submission 206713) | Soil microbial communities from Loxahatchee National Wildlife Refuge, Florida, United States - Lox_Sample_3.5 | ecosystem: Environmental > Terrestrial > Soil > Wetlands | place: USA... | reverse complement strand
GGCGGCAACGCCACGCGGCGCGGGCCGCGCCCGGTCTGGGCAAATTCTGTGCAGGCCTTGACCGAAAACGTGCCTGCCGCTCAGCCGCGATCCCCGCGCAGGAACCGCAGAACCATCTCCTTCGCGTAGCGCCGGTGTTCCGCCTGCCAGGCCGGGGCCAGGAGGTCGGACTGGAAGATCACGGAAAGCGTGTATGCGTTCGAGCGATGGAAATAGGAGAAGCCGACCATGATGACGTAAAGGTGCAGCGCGTCGATGCCGCGCTTGAAATCGCCGGTCCGCTCGCCGCGGCGCAGGAGTTGATCGATGAGCCTGATGAGCGGCGACGCGACGATCGGCGTCTTCACCGAACGGCGCAGGAAACGGGCCTTCAGCAGGTTCTCGCCGCTGAGGAGATGAATAAGATCGGGATGCTTGCCGAAATGATCGTAGGTGAAGTCGAAGAGCTGCATCATCCCTTCGAGCGGGGCGACATGCGCAACGTCAAGCTTGAGCTCCTCGCTGCGCAGCTCGCCGAGAACCTGCTCGAGCACGGCGATATAGAGATGATCCTTGCCGCCGAAATAGTGATAGATCATGCGCGGATTGGCGCGCGACGTCTTGCAGATCGCCTCGACCCGGGCGCCGCTGTAGCCCTTCTCTGAAAATTCCGCGACGGCGACGCGCAGGATGCGCTCGCGGGTTCCTTCTGCTCGCGGCTGGGCGCGCCGGCGCGGCTTTCGTTTCGCGGCGGCCGGCGCTTTGGCGCGCCGCGGCGTCTCGGCCCGCTTGCCGGGCGCGGACAATTCGGATGGCGGAGTGACCATCGGCGGGCTGCGATGTGAACTCGAGCTCAAGGCTGGCACCGGCCGGACGCGGCGCTGTCGCACGCGCCCGCGATTTAATCTAGAAGCGGGTCGGCTGTAAAACCGCGTTCCGCGCGAGCGAAGGGGGGAAGGATGTTCAGCAAGCCGCACTGTCCGGTCGTCGCCATCGAGGAGCACTACTGGGACGAGGAGCTGGGCAGGACCTTCACCGGCGCCGAGGCGGCGCGTCCGGGCGAAATCTCCAAGCGCCTGCACGACCTCGGCGCGCTCCGGCTCAAGGAGATGGACGAAGCCGGCATCGACATGCAGGTCCTCTCTCACGGTGCGCCGGCGACGCAGCGGCTCGAGGCCGACGTCGCGGTCGCGTTGACGCGGCGCGTCAACGACCGGCTGCACGCGGTCGTCGCCGGCAATCCCGGCCGCTTTGCCGCCTTCGCGGCGCTGCCGACGGCGGTGCCGGAGGCCGCCGCTGACGAACTCGAGCGCACGGCCGCCCTCGGCTTCAAGGGCGCCATGCTGCACGGCCTCGCCAACGGCGTCTTCCTCGACGACCAGCGCTTCCGGCCGATCTTCGCCCGCGCCGAACGGCTCGACCTGCCGGTCTATCTGCACCCTTCGCTGCCGCACCCCGACGTGCTGCGCGTCTACTACGGGGAATACGTCAAGGACTTTCCGATGCTGGCGCAGCCGGCCTGGGGCTACACCGTCGAGGCGGCGACGCTCGCCATCCGCATGGTGCTGAGCGGCGTCTTCGAGAAGCACCCGAAGCTGAAAATCATTCTCGGCCATCTCGGCGAGACGCTGCCGTTCCTGGTCTGGCGCATCAACCAGGCGCTGGCGCGTCCGGGCCAGAAATCGGTCGGCTTCCGCGACATCTTCTGCAACAACTTCTACATCACCACGAGCGGCAATTTCTCCAATCCGGCGCTGCTGTGTTGCGTGATGGAGATGGGCGTCGAGCATATCCTGTTCGCCGTCGATTATCCGTTCGTGATGAACCCGCCGGCGACGCAGTGGATGGCCGGCGTGCCGCTGTGCGACGAAGACAAGGCCAGGATTCTGAGCGGCAACGCCAAGCGCCTGCTGCGGCTGTAAGGCTGCTTGCGGTCGCGCTCCGCCTCGCCGGCGCCGCAGGGTCGGCCGCCCCGCGGCCTACAGATAAAACTCCGCCGGAGAAAACTGCCGTGCGGTGCGCTCGAAGATGTCGGCATCGGCCGGCGTCGCCGCGATCACGTGCGCGCGCGCTTCATGCTGGATCTCGTAAGGGACGGTGCATATGCCGCGCCGGAGGCAGGCGTGCTGATCGCCGCGGCAGGCGCGGACCTTGCGGCACAGGCCGTTGGCGCAATCGCGCCAGAGCGCGAAGATGTTGCAATATTCGCGCTGCGCCGCCGCCGCCGCCGCGTTAAACCGCGCCTGCCATTCCTCCGGTGACAAATCTTCGCTGGATTTCCTGCTCAATCTCACCTCCTCGATCGGTTGCACGCCCCTTGCGCGATTGCCGCGGCCATCTGCATCGTCCTTCCCTCTCCCCTCGTGGGAGAGGGTGGCGCGATGCCCTGTCATTGCGAGGAGCGTAAGCGACGAAGCAATCCAGGCCTCTGCGTTGGCTCCGCGCCCATTGGATTGCTTCGCTTCGCTCGCAATGACGCCCCGTCGCTTGCCATGACGCCCGTTCGCTCGCAATGACGCCCGTTCGCTCGCAATGACCAAGCGGTCTCCGGCCGCATCGATGCCCTGTCATTGCGAGGAGCGTAAGCGACGAAGCAATCCATATGCCTTCGTTGACACCTCCGCGTCGATGGATTGCTTCGCTGCGCTCGCAATGACGCCCCGTTCGCTCGCAATGACCAAGCGTCCTCGCGGCGCGTTTACGCCTGCGTCATTGCGAGGAGCGTAAGCGACGAAGCAATCCAGGCCTCTGCGTTGGCTCCGCGCCCATTGGATTGCTTCGCTGCGCTCGCAATGACGAAGCGCTCTCGGGACGCCTGCGCGTCCGAGCTTTGCCAAAGCCATCTCAGCAACAAAGCCACTCCAGCAACAAAGCCATTCCAGCAACCAAGCCATTCCGAAATCCCCTCGCGGTGAGCCGAGGGGAGCGGAGCGCCGAAAGGCGCATCCAACCAATGTCCGCGCCGCACGCGCGAGGCGTTGCCGCCAAGGACGTGCTCGGGGCGCGGTGCGCGCCATGCAAGCGGAGCGTCGCCGCTTCGCCTGCGCTTCGGGGCGCGCTCGCCTTCCGGCGCTCCACTGCGGTGCTCGCCGGGATTCTCAGGTCCAGGCCAGGCTTCCTGGGACGTGGTCGGGGCGGGCGTTACCCGCCCGTTCCTGTCCCAGTCCAGGGTAGCACCTCCCGCGCCGGTCGTAGTGCCGGCGAGCGTGATGCCCGAAGCCGCCCGGGTGCGGGATCACGACGCCCGCGCGCGGGGACCGCACCTGCTCCGCCAGTCGGCCGTCACCGGTGACGCCCTCGCATGAGCAGGACGGCTACTTTTGTAACATAAACAGTGACGGCGTGTCAAGCGCGAATGTCGCCATATCGGTGACGGAACCGCGCCTGGACCGGTGCGCGCCGGGTTGCTTTTCGCAAGAAGCCGGACAGGCCTGATCTGCGAATTGCGCTGTTGCATCGGCTCGCCGCGCAAGCCAGTGATGCGTCTTTCAAGAAGGCCTGAAATGGCACGCGAAATTTCGCCGGAGGAGGCTCACAGCATTGCTCCCGACCTGGTCGGCGAGGGGCTCGAGCCGGCCGCGGCAACCGAGGCGCGCCGCGTCTTCGGCGGAGCCGTCGCCCGCGGCCGGGCCGGTGCTGCGCCGCGATCGGCGGCGGCGCTCGATCACGCCGGCATTCGCTCGATCCTCGCCGGCATCATGCTGGCGATGTTCCTTTCCGCCCTGGAGCAGACCATCGTCGCGCCGGCTTTGCCGGCGATCGGCAAGAGCCTCGGCGACATCGACAACTTGGCCTGGGTGGTGACCGCCTATCTGCTCGCGGCAACCGCGGCGACTCCGCTGTTCGGCAAGCTGTCCGACATCCATGGCCGCCGCGCCGTCATGCTGCTTGCGATAGTCATTTTCATCGTCGGCTCGCTCGCCTGCGCGCTCGCGCCGACGATCTGGATCCTTGTGCTCGGGCGCAGCCTGCAGGGGCTCGGCGGCGGCGGGCTCCTGCCGCTGGCGCAGACCGTCATCGCCGATATTCTCTCGCCGCGCGAACGGCCGATCGCGCAAAGCTACACCTCGGTCGTATTCATGAGCGCCAGCATCTTCGGGCCGGTGCTTGGCGGGCTGCTCACCGATCACCTCCACTGGTCGTTCATCTTCTGGCTCAACCTGCCGCTCGGCGCCGCGGCGCTGGTGATGACCGCGCGCGCCTTGCGCCGTCTTCCGCAACACCATCGACCGCACCGGCTCGACGTTCTCGGTTGCGCGCTCATGGTCGGCGCGGCGCTCGCGCTGATGCTGGCGCTCTCCTGGGGCGGCACGCGCGAAGCGTGGAGTTCGCGCACGATCGTCGTGCTCATCGGCGCTTCCGCCGCGCTGTGGGTTCTGTTTGCGGCGCGGCTGCTCACCGCGCGCGAGCCGTTCATTCCGCTCGCGATCCTGCGCGGCCGGCTGACGAGCGCGATCACCTGCGCGGCCTTTTTCGCCGTCGGCACCATCATCGGCGTGACGATCTACATGCCGCTCTATTGCCAGATGGTGCTCGGCGTCTCGGCCAGCGCTTCCGGCCTTCCGCTCATTGCGTTCATGGGCGGCGCCACTCTCGGCGCCGTACTTGGCGGGCGCCTGATCGCGCTGCTCGTCCATTACATGCGCGTCCCGATGATCGGTCTTGCGGCCGCCATCGCCACGTTCGCTCTGCTCGCCGTCAATCCGGCGGGCCACTCGTTCGCGAGCTTCACCGTGCTGCTCGCCGTCCTCGGCGTGGCCATCGGGCCGATGTATCCGACGAGCACCATCGTCATGCAGAATGCGGTCAGGCCGCACCAGCTCGGCACCGCGACCGGCACGTTGAATTTCTTTCGCCTGCTCGGCGGGGCGATCATCGTGGCCGCCTTCGGCGCGATCGTGCTCGGCAGTGCCAGTGCGGGCGGCGGCGCGATCACCGTCGAGCGGCTTGCGGCCGATCACGCCGATCTGGCGCCGGCTTTCCGCTTCGTCTTCATTGCCGGCGCTGTCTTTGTGGGCATTGCGCTCGCGTGTCTCCTCGCGGTCGAGGAAAGGCCGCTGCACGGCCCGTTCCGTGTTGCCGATCGCACTGCAGACTAGGGCCGCCTGGCGGCTCTTGCGCGGGTTCGCGCGCGTCGCTTGAGGCGCGGCCGCAGGGCTGGGCATTGCGCCGCAGCCGGCTTCACGAGCCCATATGTTTCAACGGCTTGCCCGTAAGTTCGCCGGCGGTTGAGACAGCCTTCGCGCCGCCGTTCAGGTCTCGTTCACCCCCGGATGCCTAGGGAAGTCGCATGGCTCCCGTTGGACGCTGCGGCGCCCTTGCGCTGTTGGCTCTTGTGATCGCGCTCGGCACCGCGCGCGCGGAGGAAGCCGTGCGCGCGCCGCATCTGGGCGAGGGCGGGCATGCCTGCCTCAACCAGAAGGAGCGCCGTGCCGCGGTCGAGAACGGCTCGGCGCTCAAGCTCGCCGCCGCCCTCCACGCGGTCAGGAACCGGATCACCGGCACCTTGGTCCGGGCGCGGCTGTGCCGCGGCCATGACGGGCTCGTCTACGTGCTGACAGTTCTCTCGCACGATGGCAAAGTGACACGATTGACCGTCGACGCCGTGAAAGGCACGCTCGTTGGCGGGCTCTGAGCGGGGCTGTGCTTGCGCCTTCTCGTCATAGAGGACGATCCGGATCTCAATCGGCAGCTGGCGACGGCCTTGACCGACGCCGGCTACGTCGTCGATCGCGCCTTCGACGGCGAGGAGGGCCATTACCTCGGCGAAAGCGAGCCCTACGACGCCGTCATCCTCGACATCGGCCTGCCGAAGATGGACGGCATCTCGGTGCTTGAGGCCTGGCGGCGCGCCGGCCGCGCCATGCCGGTGCTCATGCTCACTGCGCGCGATCGCTGGAGCGACAAGGTCCAGGGCTTCGACGCCGGCGCCGACGATTACGTGGCGAAGCCTTTTCACCTCGAGGAGGTGCTGGCGCGCGTGCGCGCGCTGCTGCGGCGCTCGGCCGGTCATGCCAAGAGCGAGTTTACCTGCGGGCCGGTGCGCCTCGACACGCGCACCGGGCGGGTCGCGGTCGAAGGCAACCCGGTCAAGCTCACCTCGCACGAGTACCGGCTGCTCTCCTACCTCATGCATCATACCGGCCGCGTGGTGTCGCGCACCGAACTGGTCGAGCATCTCTACGACCAGGATTTCGACCGCGATTCGAACACCATCGAGGTGTTCGTCGGCCGCATCCGCAAGAAACTCGGCGTTGACGTGATCCAGACGGTGCGCGGCCTCGGCTATCTGCTCACGCCGCCCGATGCCAGGTAATTCGCTTGCACTTCGCCTGTTTCTGTGGGCGACCGGCTGGACGGTCGTTATTCTCATCGTCACCGGTGTCGCGCTGTCGTCGCTCTACCGTCAGGCGGTCGAGCGCGCCTTCGATCGGCGACTCGACGTCTATCTGCGCACCCTCGTCGCCGATGTCGCCTCTCCCGAGGAAGGCGGCGAGAAATTTCCGCAATCGATCGGCGAGCCGTTGTTCGAGCTGCCGCTGTCGGGCTGGTACTGGCAGGTCGTCCGCCTCGATACGGCAAAGCCCGAGGTGCATTCATCGCGCTCGCTGTGGGATTCGGCCCTGCCGCGCCTGCCGACCGACGACGGCTCGACCGCCACCGGCGGATACCGCAAAGGCTACGCGGTCGGCCCCGAAGACCAGAAGCTGCGCATCGTCGAGCGCAACATCGACCTCGGCGACGACGGCCGCTATCTCATCGCGGTCGCCGGCGACGCGCAGGAAATCAACGAGGAGATGGTCAGCTTCGACCGCCTCATCGGGGCGACCTTCGGCGGGCTCGCCGTCGCACTCCTGTTGACCACCGCGCTCCAGGTCCGCTTCGGCCTTGCCCCGCTCAAGCGCATTTCGGAGAGCCTCGCCGCGATCCGCTCCGGAGAGGCCGAGCGCCTCGAGGGCGCGTTTCCGGTCGAGATCGCCCAGCTGGCGCGCGAGACCAACGCGCTGATCGAGGCCAATCGCGAGATCGTCGAGCGCGCGCGCACGCATGTGGGCAATCTCGCCCACGCACTCAAGACCCCGCTCTCCGTCCTCTTCAACGAGGCGACGGCCCGGCCCGACGACCCGCTGGCGCAGAAGGTCCGCGAGCAGACCGAGATCATGCGCCACCAGGTCACCCGCCAGCTCGACCGCGCGCGGCTGGCCGCGCGCTCGAGCGTGGTCGGCGGCACGCGCATCGACGTTCCGCCGGTCATCACCGCGCTCGCGCGCACAATGGAGAAGCTCCATCGCGAGCGCCACATCGCCATCGCTCTCGACGTGCCCGAGCACGTCTACTTCCAGGGCGAGCGGCAGGATCTCGAGGAGATGATCGGCAACCTCGTCGATAACGCCTGCAAGTGGGCCCACTCGCGGGTCGGTATCGAGGTGCTGGCCGACGCTGCCGCCGCCAACGCCAAGCCGCGCGTGCGCATCATCGTCGACGACGACGGTCCCGGCCTTTCCCCGGCCGAACGCGAGCGCGTGGCGCGGCGCGGTCAAAGGCTCGACGAAAGCAAGCCGGGCTCGGGGCTCGGCCTCTCCATCGTCGTCGAACTTGCCGGCCTTTACGGCGGCGCGCTGGCGCTCAGCACGGCGCCGATCGGAGGCCTGCGCGCGGAACTCGCGCTGCCCGCGGCGGGGTAGGCTCTGGCAACGCCCGCTCCATCTTGCAATCCCCCCAGTCTTGCAATTCCCCAGCCGCAGGCTTCCGTGCGATAATTGTGCCGCCGAGTTTTTTGCCGCAATCGCCGCCGGTGGTTGAGGCGTGCTTGTATTGAGTCGTAGGCCCGGGGTGCTGATGGCGGCAAAGAGGCTCGTGGTAGTCGCTTCGATCGGGCTGGGCGTCGCGGCGTGCTCGTCCGACAGCGGGCCGAAGGAGGTGGGCGGCACGGCGGCCGGCGCGCTCGCTGGCGGCGTCGTGGGCAATGCGATCGGCGGCAGCGCCGGCAGCCGCGCGGCCGGGACGCTGGTCGGCGCCGCGCTCGGCGGCTTCATCGGCAACCGCATCGGCGCCGCGCTCGACGACGAGGACAAGCGGCGCGCTTATGCGGCGCAAATCCAGGCGCTGGAAGCCGGGCCTTCGGGTGCGCCGGTCGCTTGGCGCAACCCCGACTCCGGCCGTTTCGGCAACGTGGTCCCTGGGCCCGCCTACCAGGTCAACGGCGCTCCCTGCCGGCAATTCACGCAGACCATCTACATCGACGGCAAGCCGCAGACCGAACGCGGCACCGCATGCCGCAAACCCGACGGCACCTGGACGAGCGTCGGTTGACCGCCGCCGCGATCCATTTTCGCCTTGAATATCCGGGAATTTGCGTAACCGCTTCTTAAGCGCCGCCCGATTAGAAGCTCGAATGCCGTGGCAGGTAAGGTGGCATGCCCGTGGCAAGCAATGCGGAGTGCGTGGAAAAGCTGCGCGACTACCTCCGGACTCTCAAGCCGGAGGCGCGCGCGATGCTCGTCGCCGAACTTGAGCGCGGCGTGCTGCGCGGCGACGAGGCCGCCAACGACTTCGTCCTTCAGGAGCTGCGGCGCGCCATTCGCGCTGCCGGGCAGCCGGTCAAGCGCATCGGTGACGCCGCGCGCCTGTTCTTCGCGCCGATCGAGCCGTTCCTCGTCGACGACGGCGCCGACCACGGGCGCATCGGCCGCATCGCGCGGATTTCGCTAGAGCCAATGTGGGAGTGGATTCGCCGCGATCTCATGCCGGCCGAGGCCAAGGCGCTGGCCGACGACATCAACCGCGCCTTGCTCGACGACGACCAGGTCAAAGCGGAACTCCTGACCCGCGCCCTGCAGGAGCGGGCGGTCCAGCGCATCCGCGAGACCGTAGCCAAGATCGGCGGCGACGAGAAAGCGCGCCGGCGGCTTGCGGTGCAGGTCGGCACCCAGCGCGCGCTCGACGATCTCCACACGCTCACGCGCATCCTCGAAGTACGCGACATGCTTGCCGACCTGGCGCGGCGCCTGCCGAGCCAGATACGCACGTTCGATCGCGACCCGATCGATCAGGTCAAGGCGATGCTCGATGCCGCGGCGCAGCACAAACCGGACATCGACCCCGCGCGCAAAGCGGACATCCTGCTCTTCGGCCTGGTTCTGGTGATGGGCCGGCTTACGGCGCCCTGGCAGCTCGTCGGAATCGCGACGCGCGCGGCGGAGAGCGACGATGCGGCTCGCGTCGCCGAGACGCCCTACGCGGTCGCGGTCGCGATCGTGCTCGGCGAGATCGAGTGCCAGGTCGGCGAACTGCGCGCCGAGATCAAGGCGCATCGACCGGTCAACTCGCTGCTGCGGAACATTCACGACGCTGCGCGCACGCTGCGCACGGAAATGGATCTCTCCGTCGAATCGCCGTGGGGTCGCCAGCTGGCCGCGGTCCGCACCGAGGTCTCGAACCTGTTGAAGGCGGAAATCGAATCGACCCCGGGCCGCGTTCGCCGGCTGCTGCGGCCGCGTCCGCTCGACGATGTGGGCTACGGCGCGCTCGACGCCATCGATGTGGGCGATGCTGAAACGCTCATCGAGCTGGTCGGGGCATGCCGCACCTATGCGAGCGAGCTTGCGGTCAACGAGGTGACCATGCGCACCTGGTCGGAGCTGCAGCAGTACCTCGAGACCAGCACCAAGGTCCTGCTCGACGCGCTGCGCCATGCGGGCGAGGACGACCGGCCATTCCGCCAGTCGCAGGTCGATGCCGCGATCAGGTTCTGCAAGGCCGTTTTGGGTGCCGATTATGCCGCAGTCCTGGCCAAGGCCGCCGAGATTGCGGCGCAGGGCGGGGCGCTCGAGCGGCGGTCCGCAAGGGCTTGAAACAGTGCGCAATTGCCGCGCCGGGAGTCCCATTGCGGCGGCCTCCGCGCCATGATGTAAGCTTTCGTTGTAACGGCCGCGGGGTGCCAACTCGCTTGCTGCCGATGCGATTCCTCGATCCAGGCCGGTAAGAAAGCGCAATGAATCTCTGGATTGTTTTCGCATTGATGACCGCCGCGGCAATTTTCGCCGTGTTGTGGCCGCTCGGCCGCGATCCGCGCGCCCTGCATGGCGGCAGCGATCTTCTCGTCTACAAGGATCAGTTGCGCGAGATCGACCGCGACCGCGCCGCCGGGCTGATCGGCGAGGCGGAGGCCGAAGCCGCGCGTCTTGAAGTATCGCGCCGGCTCCTTGCCGCCGCGGACGCCGCCACGCCCTCGGCGCCGGCGGCCGCTCCTTCAACCGGCGTCCCGTTCGCGCCGCAACAGCAGCGGCGGCGCCGCGTCGCGGCTGTGGCCGCGCTGGTGATTCTGCCGTTCGGCCCGCTCGGCCTCTATTTCGCGCTGGGCTCGCCCGGTATTCCGGGCCAGCCGGCTTTATCCCGCGACAACGCGCCGCAGGGGAAGTCGATCGCGGCCTTGGTCAGCCAGGTCGAGGCGCATCTTGCCCGCAATCCCAACGACGGCGCCGGATGGGAAGTCTTGGCGCCGGTCTACATGCGCATGGGCCGCTTCGACGACGCGGTCGAGGCGCGGCGCAAGGCGCTGTCGCTCAACGGCGAGACCGCGACGAGAGAGGCTGACCTCGGCGAGGCGATGGTCGCCGCGGCGAACGGCGTGGTGACCGCCGAAGCCAAGGAGAAGTTCGAGCGCGCCGTCGCCGCCGACGCGCACGAAGCAAAGGCGCATTACTTTCTCGGTCTCGCCGCCGAGCAGGACGGCAGGAACGCGGAGGCGGTCGAGATCTGGCGTTCGCTGCTCGCCGAGGCGCCGCCCGACGCGCCGTGGACGGGGTTCGTGCGCGGCGCCCTCGCGCGCGCGGGCGATCCGTCGCCGGCTGCGCCCGGCCCGAGCGCCGCCGACGTCGCGGCGGCGGCCAATATAAGCGAAGGCCAGCGCGTCGAAATGGTCCGTGGCATGGTGGCGCGTCTCGCCGACCGGCTGCATGAAAACGGCGCCGATGTCGAGGGATGGCTGCGCTTGGTGCGCGCCTATGTGGTGCTCGGCGACCGCGACAAGGCCAAGAGCGCCGCCGCCGAAGCCAGGCGCGCGCTTGCCGATCACCCCGAACAGGTCAAGCTGATCGACGACCTGATAAAAGATCTCGGTCTCGAAGGCTGAGGCGAGACCATCCCGCGGACAGGCCAGCAATGACCCGCAAGCAGCGACGCATCGTTCTGATCGGCGGCGCGCTCGGCGTCCTCGCCGTGGCGGTCGCGCTGATGCTCAATGCGTTCCGCGATTCCATCGTATTTTTCAATTCGCCGAGCGATGTCGTAGAAAAGCACCTGGCGCCGGGCACTCGCATCAGGCTCGGCGGACTGGTGCAGACCGGCAGCCTGGTGCGCGGCGACAATTTGCGCATTCGCTTTGAGGTCACGGACGGCAACCATGCGATCCCGGTTGTCTATCGGGGGTTATTGCCTGATCTGTTCCGGGAAGGGCAGGGGGTCGTGGCTGAGGGCGCGCTCGACGGCGCGGGAGTCTTCGAAGCCGACACGATCCTCGCCAAGCATGACGAGACCTATATGCCGAAGGAGGTCGCGGAGGCCTTGAAAAAGACCGGGCATTGGAAGGACGATTACCCGCGCCGGGCGGCGACGCCGGCGAGCGGAGGGGGAAAGCAATGAGGCACCGGGCGAGGAGTGCGCGGCCTGCCGCGCTTGTCTGTCCCGCGGATTGGGGCGGGGGCGTTTCATGATCCCCGAACTCGGCCATTACGCGCTGATGCTCGCGCTCGGGCTTGCGCTCATTCAGGGCTCGATGCCGATCGTCGGCGCTCGCAGCAACGATCCCGTGCTCATGAGCATGGCGGCGCCGGCCGCGCTCGCTCAGTTCGTGTTCGTCGCCATCGCCTTCGGGGCGCTCGCCACCTGCTACGTCACTTCCGATTTCTCGGTGCTCAACGTCTACGAGAATTCGAATTCGGCGATGCCGCTCATCTATCGGCTGACCAGCGTCTGGGGGAATCACGAAGGCTCCATGATGCTGTGGGTCTCGATCCTCGCACTGTTCGGCGCGCTGGTCGCCGCGTTCGGCCGCAATTTGCCGGCCGCCCTCAAGGCCAATGCGCTGGGCGTGCAGGCGTGGATTGCCGCGGCCTTCGAGCTTTTCATCCTCACCACGTCGAATCCGTTCCTGCGCATTGCCGACGCGCCGTTTGAAGGCCGCGATCTCAATCCGATCCTGCAAGACCCCGGCCTCGCCTTTCATCCGCCGCTGCTCTACCTCGGCTATGTCGGCTTCTCGATCGCCTTCTCCTTCGCGATAGCCGCGCTGATCGAAGGCCGCATCGATGCGGCCTGGGCGCGCTGGGTGCGGCCGTGGGTGCTCGGCGCCTGGATGTGCCTGACGCTCGGCATCGCCGGCGGCTCGTACTGGGCCTATTACGAGCTCGGCTGGGGCGGTTTCTGGTTCTGGGATCCGGTCGAGAACGCGTCGCTGATGCCGTGGCTCGCCGGCACCGCGCTTCTCCATTCCGCGGTGGTCATGGAAAAGCGCGGCGCGCTGAAGATCTGGACCATTCTGCTCGCGATCCTCGCCTTCTCGTTGTCGCTGATCGGCACCTTCCTGGTGCGCTCGGGCGTGCTGACCTCGGTGCACACCTTCGCCAACGATCCGCGGCGCGGCATCTTCATCCTGGCGATCCTCATTGGCTTCATCGGCGGCGCGCTCGCGCTGTACGCCTGGCGCGCGCCGCTGCTCAAACAGGGCGGCCTGTTCGCGCCGATCTCGCGCGAAGGTGCGCTGGTCCTCAATAATCTGTTCCTGACCTCGGCCTGCGTCACCGTATTCGTCGGCACGCTCTATCCGCTCGCGCTCGAGGTCCTGACCGGCGAGAAAATCTCGGTCGGTCCGCCGTTCTTCAATGCAACGTTCGGCCCGTTGTTCATCCCGCTCCTGCTGGCGATGCCGTTCGGGCCGCTGCTCGGATGGAAACGCGGCGACCTGCTCGGCGCGGCGCAACGTCTGCTGGCGGCGGGAATGCTCGCCGCCGTCGCGATCGCGGCGGCTTTCGCCCTCCAGCATGGCGGCGGCCCGGTGCTGGCGCCGTTCGGCGTTGGCCTCGCGATCTTCGTCATGGTCGGCGCGCTGATCGACATCGCCGAGCGCACCACGGTCATGCGTGTGCCGCTTGCCGCAGCGCTTCGCCGGGCTGCCGGACTGCCGCGCTCGGCCTGGGGGACCGCATTCGGTCATTTCGGCATCGGCATGACGCTGCTCGGCATCGTCGTCGTGACCGCCTGGGGGAGCGAGCGTATCGCCTCGCTCAAGCCGGGCGAGACCATCGAGATCGCGCATTATCGGCTCACCTTCGATGGCCTCGTCAACCGACCGGGTCCGAACTATCGGGATCTTGTCGGCCATTTCACGGTGCGCCGGGCGAGCGGCGAACTGGTGGGCGCCATGGAGCCCGCCCGGCGGACCTTCCCGGCCCGCAATATGGCCACGACCGAAGCGGCGCTGATGAACCGCGGCGCGAGCCAGCTTTATCTGTCGCTCGGCGATCCAAGCGCCGACGGCGCCGTCGCTGTGCGTCTCTATTTCAAGCCGCTCGTCCTTCTCATCTGGTTCGGCGCCGTCATCATGTTCGCCGGGGGCGCGCTCTCGCTGTCAGACCGCAGGTTGCGCGTCGGCGCCCCTAAGCCGGCGAAGGCGCGTGCCGCGTTTCAGGCGGCGGAGTGAGCTCGTGGCATTGGTGCGGGCCCTCGTCGTTCCGATGGCGCTTCTTTCACTGCTGCTGGCGTCACCGTCGCTTCAGGCCGTTCAGCCCGACGAAGTGTTGAAAAATCCCGCGCTCGAAGCGCGGGCGCGCGCGCTCTCCAAGGAGCTGCGCTGCATGGTGTGCCAGAACCAGTCGATCGACGATTCCGAAGCGCCGCTCGCTCACGATCTGCGCGTGCTCGTTCGCGAGCGCCTCAAGGCCGGCGATAGCGACTCCCAGGTGATCGATTTTCTCGTCGCCCGCTACGGCGAGTTCGTGCTGCTCAAGCCGCGGCTGTCGTGGCATACGGCGCTGCTGTGGGGACTGCCTCCGGCCGTCGTTGTCTTCGGCATTCTTGCCATCGCCATTGTGGTCTGGCGGCGCCGGACGGCAGCGACGGCAGCCCTGGAGGCGGCAAACCTCAATGCCGCCGAGGAGCGGCGGCTTGCCGAGCTGATGCGCGGTGACGGTTGAGCTAGCTTAAGCGGACACGTTTTCCGTGCGTGCGGTGGGAGCCGGGAAGCCGATCGGAGTCGCGATTTTCGAGGGCGGCAGAGCTTGCAGGCCAGTCGTCCCCGAATTGCCTCGTTTTGCCCAGCGCCGAGATTCGCCTTCGACTCAAGATCAACGGGCAATGCCCTGTTTTTGCTTGATAAATTAACTTAGCGCGACATTACGAAGTTTTAATGCCGCATCCAGCACGCGGTAAGGCTCAGCATCCCACATTTGCTGACGAATAACGGGGCGTAAGGGCATTGTTCCGTTGTGAGACGGAAATAAACCCATCCGGAGACGGTAATGAACTTCAATGAGCGACCCAACCGCCGCATTCTGTCAGCGCGGCGATTTGGACTCCTTGCCACGACGATCGCGGGACTTGGCGCCGCCGCTTTGTTCGTCGGTCCGAACCTCGCCGCCAAGACCGATATCTTCGCCGGCGTTGCCCACGCGCAGGACGTGTCGCAGCAGGCTCACCAGCTTTCGCAGCGCCCCGTCGGCTTTGCCGACATCGTCGAGAAGGTCAAACCCGCTGTGATCTCGGTGCGCGTCAAGATGGAGCGTCCGACCGAGACGTCGCCGTCGACCGACGATCTTCCGATGCCCCCCGGCTCGCCGTTCGAGCGCTTTTTCCGCCGCTTCGGCATGCCCAATGACGGCGGCCATCAGATCATCACCGGCCAGGGCTCCGGCTTCTTCATCAGCGCCGACGGTTTCGCGGTGACCAATAACCATGTGGTGCAAAACGCCGAAAGCGTGCAGGTCACGACCGACGACGGCGCGAGCTATTCGGCCAAGGTCATCGGCACCGACCCGCGCACCGACCTCGCCCTGATCAAGGTCGACGGCAAGGACTTCCCCTATGTGAAGCTGTCCGACAGCGCGCCGCGCGTCGGCGACTGGGTTTTGGCGGTCGGCAATCCGTTCGGTCTCGGCGGCACGGTGACCGCGGGAATCGTATCCGCGCGCGGTCGCGACATCGGCGCCGGGCCCTACGACGATTTCATCCAGATCGACGCGCCCGTCAACAAAGGCAATTCCGGCGGGCCGACGTTCGACGTCGAGGGCGACGTCATCGGCGTGAACACTGCGATCTTCTCGCCCTCCGGCGGCTCGGTCGGCATTGCGTTCGCCATTCCGTCTGATACGGTGAAGAACGTCATCGCGCAGTTGCGTGACAAGGGCAGCGTGACCCGCGGCTGGATCGGCGTGCAGATTCAGCCGGTGACGCCGGAGATCGCCGACAGCCTCGGCCTCAAAAAGACCGGCGGAGCGCTCGTCTCCGAGCCGCAGCCCAACAGCCCCGCGGCGAAGGCCGGCATCGAGAGCGGCGACGTGATCACCTCGGTCGACAACACGCCGGTTCGCGGCGCGCGCGAGTTGGCTCGCCGGATCGGCAGCATGACCCCTGGCACGACGGTCAAGCTTGGCCTGGTGCATCAGGGTGAGGAGAAGACGGTAATGCTCACGCTCGGCACGCTCCCGAACGAGCGCCAGGCGATGAACCAAGGCCGTGAAACTCCCGACAACGACGTTCCGAAGCTTGGTCTCAGCCTCGCTCCGGGCAAGGTTGCCGGGGATAGCAAGGGCGTGGTCGTCACGGCCGTCGATCCGAATGGAGTCGCGGCCGATCACGGACTCCAGGTCGGCGACCTCATTCTCGATATTGGCGGCAAGACCGTTTCCAGTCCCGCGGACGTGCGCAAGGAACTCGCGGATGCCCGCAAGGCTGGCAAGCACACGCTGCTGTTCCGGGTGAAGTCGAGCGAAGGGACGCGCTTTGTAGCCCTGCCGCTCGGCAGCGCCTGACCGTAATGGGGCGATCCGCCGGCATCCGTCGCCCCCGCTGGCGGGCGTACCCTGGGGACGGGTTGCAAGACCCGTCCCCGCCGAATGCCAACTCTGCCTCCCGGCATCCGTCGCCCCCGCCGGGGTGGAGTCGGTAGAGGGGGTGGCGGGCTTGATGCTCGCCACCCCCTCGCTTCGTCGGCACTTATCCGCGATTGAACAAGACTGCAACCATTATTGCCTAGAGAGTCCTGGCCACCAATATGATGTTGCGGCGGTGAACCCCGCCGGGTCTCCAAGGGCGGCGATGAGCCATGCGCCTTCTGATCATCGAGGATGACCGCGACGCGGTCGATTATCTCGCCAAGGCATTCCGCGAGGTGGGCCACGTTGCCGACCATGCCGCAGACGGCGAGGAGGGTCTCGCCGTCGCGCTCGATGGCCAATACGACGTGCTCATCGTCGATCGCATGCTTCCAAAGCTCGACGGCCTTTCCGTAATCGCCACGTTGCGCAGCCGCTCGGTGGAGACGCCGGTGCTCATCCTCTCGGCGCTCGGTCAGGTCGATGACCGCGTCAAGGGACTGCGCACCGGAGGCGACGATTATCTGACGAAGCCGTACGCCTTCTCGGAACTGCTGGCGCGCGTCGAGGCTCTCGCGCGCAGACGGGGGAGCCGCGGCGAGGAGACCGTCTATCGCGTCGCCGATCTCGAGCTGAACCGCTTGTCTCACGAAGTCAGCCGCGCCGGGCAGGAATTGCAGCTGCAACCGCGCGAATTCCGGCTGCTCGAATATCTGATGCGCCACGCGGGCCAGGTCGTCACCCGGACCATGCTCCTGGAAAACGTCTGGGATTATCACTTCGACCCGCAGACCAACGTGATCGACGTGCACATCTCGCGCCTGCGGTCGAAGATCGATCGCGGATTCGCGCAGCAGCTGCTGCATACCGTGCGCGGCGCCGGATACATGATCCGCGAGGCGGCACGCTAGTCTGGTTTAGCCTCCTTCACCGGAACGCTATCGAGCCTCTCGCCGAGGGAACCCGACGAGTTCGCCAAGGGTCACCCCGGCGCTGGCCTTTTTTGCCGTCCTCTGCGGTCGACGGCAAAGTCGTCGCCGATCGGGAAGGGGGATGTATCGGTGATAATTTTGTCATATGGGGTGGCCAGTAATGGCGCCCTGGCCAGCCAAAAAAAGCTTCGCTCTTTCGAGGTCCACGCATGCAGTTTCGCGTTTTCGCCGCCGCCGTCGCTTTTTCCGCAGCGCTTGGCGCCATGTTCGCGCCGGCGGTGGCGGATGAGGGAATGTGGACCTTCGACAATTTCCCCGCCGCCGCGGTTGCGGCCAAATACGGCGTGACCATCGATCAGGCGTGGCGCGACCACGTCCGGCAGGCGACCGCGCGGCTTTCGACCGGCTGCTCGGCCTCGATCGTGAGCGGCCAGGGGCTGGTGCTGACCAACCATCATTGCGTCGCCGGCTGTGCGCACGACCTCTCCTCCGCGAACCACGACTATCTTGACTT
>Ga0335081_10007429_pt1 | contig 17517 bp, 19 predicted proteins | sample Lox_Sample_35_FD_206713 | JGI IMG/M metagenome (GOLD analysis project Ga0335081, IMG submission 206713) | Soil microbial communities from Loxahatchee National Wildlife Refuge, Florida, United States - Lox_Sample_3.5 | ecosystem: Environmental > Terrestrial > Soil > Wetlands | place: USA... | reverse complement strand
CGCAGCGACCGCGCTGGCCCGGATGGCTGAAGCACCCGAGCCGCTGGGCCGGGCGCGCTGACCGGAGCGCTCGAGAACGCCAGGGCCTACGAGCGGCGGTCGTGCGGGATGATGGTGACCGGGCAGCGCGCGTGCTCAGCCAGCTGGTTGCTGACCGAGCCGAGCAGCAGCCGGGAGAAACCGCCGGTGCCCCGGGAACCGACCACGAGCAGATCGGCGTCCTTGGACGCCTCGATGAGCAGCGGGGCCGGCTGCCCGACCAGGGCTTGCACGGTGATCTGCGATGGCGCGGCGTTGCCGAGCTGGGCCGCGGTCTTGTCCACGGCCTCCTGGACGGCCTTCTTGTCCCGCTCGCGCATGACCTCGTCGGCGGGAAACTCTAGCGAGCCGCCCCAGCCGCTGGCGGCGACCTCGTGAATGGTGATGACGGTCAGCGGTGCCTGGCGAATTCCGGCCTCCCGGATCGCCCAATCCAGTGCGACCTGTGAATGGGTGGAACCGTCGACGCCTACGAAGATCCCGGACATTTCGTTCTCCTGTGTTGAAGGAGTCTTTTCGTTACTACTGTGAGCCTAGAGGCCTGCAGGGGCCAGTATCAGAGGCATAATTCTCCGGGCCTACGGACTTCTTTCGCGTTACGCCCAGACGTTGGTCCCGATTCCAGGTCACCGGTCAGATACCGCTGAATGGTAGGGCCGATCGCCGCGGCGAGATCGTCGGGGCTCGCAGACGCGAGGGGCTCGAGTTGCAGGACGTACCGGGTGAATCCGAGGCCGACGATCTGGCTGGCGGCCAGTGACGCCCGGTACCGCCGCTGCGCCGCGTCATCGGGCGGCCCGAGGAACTGGGCCAGCGCGGCCAGGATCGTGCTGGTAACGAATTCCCGCAGCCCCCGGGCGGCCTGCTCGTTGGTGGCCGCCGACCGCAGCAGCCCGAGAAACGCGGGCCCGGCGTCCTTCGCGTCCCAGACCGCCAGCACGTTCCGCACCACAACCTCACCGAGATGGTCGGCGAACGCGTCACCGAGGCGACCGCGCTCGGCGGCGACCACAGACGCCAGCACCTCGCCCGGCACCACCGGCAGTTGCATGGCCGCGGCGAACAGCCGCTCCTTGGTGCCGTAGAAATGGTGCACGAGCGCGGGGTCCACGGCGGCGCCGACGGCGATCGCACGGATCGTCGCCCCGTCGTATCCGTGCTCGGCGAACTGGAGCCGGGCCGCGGCCAGGATGGCCTCCCGGGTGCCGCTATCGCCGGACCGCCGCCCGCTGCGGGCGCGCCCGGTCACGGCGCCGCGCCCGCCCCGGTACGGTCCGGGCTGCTAGGGTCCGCCCCGGCCTGCGCAAGCTGGAAGAACCGTTCCTCCAGCGTGACCGGCTCCTCGTGCACCCGGGCCGGGAGCGCAGCGCCGACCAGGATCCGCCGCACGGTGGCCGGGGCGGCGCCGGGCACCCGCAGCGAGGTGCCGGACAGGATCGCGCGCAGGCCGGCCGCCTCGATCAGCCCCACCGCGGCCGCCCAGTCGCCGGCGTCCACCACGACCGTCCGCCGCTCCCCCACGATGCCGGCCGCGGTGCCCTCGGCCACCACCCGCCCGGCGGCCATCACCACCAGCCGGGTGCACTCCTCGGCCTCCTCCATGTAATGCGTGGTGACGATGACCCCGGCACCGGCCTCGGCCGCATCCTGGATCGTCTCCCACAGCCGGGCCCTCGCCAGCGGGTCGACGCCCGAGGTCGGCTCGTCCAGGATCAGCAGGTCCGGATGGTGCGCGAGCGCCTGCGTGAACGCCGCCCGGCGGGCGACCCCGAGCGGCAGCGCACCGACCGCCACCTGCGCGAACGGCCGAAGTGCGGCGGGCAGCCCGTACCGGTCCGCGCCGTCACCGCCGAATACCTCGCGCGCGAACGCCAGGTTCTCCGCGACCGTCAGATCGTCGTACAGGCCGAGGCCCTGCGGGACGTAGCCGATGCGCCGCCGGGTCTGCCGGGACGGCGGCTGGCCGAACAGCCGTACCTGCCCCGCCGACGCCCGCAGCAGCCCGAGCAGCATCCTGATCAGCGTGGTCTTCCCGGCCCCGTTGGCGCCGAGCAGGCCGACGACCTCACCAGGGCTGACGGCCAGGTCGACGTGATCAACGGCCACGGCCGGCCCGAACGCCCGGGTCACCGACACGCATTGCGCCAGCGGGGTCATGCCGCCTCCCGGGCCAGCGCCGCGATGACGACCGCGTCCTGCAGATCCGGCGGCACCGCCTCGCCGCGCTGTACCGTCTCGCTGGGCGGGGCCCCCGGCGGCTCCCAGAGGCGCCACTGGCCGGCCCGCCGCCAGGCGCGCCGGCGCTGCGGGTCACCGGTGGGCCGCGCGGGACAGAGCCGGATGGTGCCTGGCACCGCCGCGGTGATCTCGGCGGGCGTCCCTGACGCCAGCGGGCGCCCCGCGTCCAGGACCAGCACGTGCCCGGCCCGCTGGGCCTCGTCCAGGTAGGTGGTGGAAAACAGCACGGCCGCGCCGCCCGCCGCCGCCTGCGCGATCAGCCACCACAGGTCCGCGCGGCTCACCGGGTCGACTCCGGTGGTCGGCTCGTCCAGCACCAGCAGGGCCGGGCCGGGCAGCATGGCCGCGATGACGCCGAGCTTCTTCCGCATGCCGCCGGACAGGTGCGCCGCCAGGCGTCCGCGCGCCGCGGCGAGCCCGGTCCGGTCGAGGTGCTCCGCCACCCGTTCCCGCGCCTGGGGTGCGCGCAGCCCGTAGGCCGCGGCCCGGAAGCTGAGGTTCTCGTCGACGGTCAGGTCCGGGTAGATCCCGCCACTGGGCGACAGGTACCCGGTCTGCCGGATCCCGGGCGTGGCGGCCCGGCCGCTAGCGGGCGGCAGCGCCCCGGCCGCGCAGCGCAGCAGCGTGGTCTTGCCCGCCCCGTCGCCGCCGACGACGGCGGCGATCCGCCCCGGGACGGCCCGGAGGCTGACATCGTCCAGGGCCAGGGTCCGCCCGTAGCGGACCGAGACGCCGGCCAGGCCCCAGTCGTTCACAGAGTCGTTCACGGCTTCGCCGCCGCACTGGCCAGTTCCGGCTGGGCGGCATCCGGCTGCTTCGGCCTCCGGCCCGGCGATGGCGCCAGGAACGCGCGGAACCGCAGGATCGCGAGCGTCATCACGACCGCGCCGAGCAGCGCCAGGAAGCAGAACGGCTGCCAGAGGGCGGCCAGCGGCTCGGCGCGGAGCATGACGCCCCGGGCGATCTCGTTGAAGTAGGTGAGCGGCAGCAGGTAGGCGATCCAGCGGACGCCGGCCACGATCGAGGACAGCGGGAAGATCAGGCCGGACAGCAGGACCTGCGGCAGCAGCGTCATGATGGCCAGCTGAATGGCCTGCCCCTGGTTCTGCGAAACGCTGGAGATCAGCACGCCGATGCCGAGCGTGACGAAGACGAACAGCAGCGCGCCGAGCGCGAATACCGCCGGGGAGCCGCGGAACGGGACGCCGAAGATCGCCACCCCGATGGCGAGCACGATGGCCAGGTCGGCCGCCGCGACCGCGAAATACGGTGTGATCTTGCCGAGGAAGACGTCCCGGGGCCGCAGCGGCATCACCGCCAGCTGCTCCAGCGTGCCGGTCTGCCGCTCGCGCACCACCCCGAGGCTGGTGATCACCGTGCCCACGAACACCAGGATCACTCCGGCGATGCCGGGGATCATGATGTACGAGGTCTTCAGCTCCGGGTTGTAGAGCACCTCGACGGTCGCTGCGGCCAGGCCCGGGTGCGTGGCCGCCCCCGCGGCCAGCGCCTGCTTGGCGGCCTGGGCGGTGAAGATCTGGCTGCCGTCGAGGTAGATGATCAGCTGCGGGCCGCCGGTGACGACGGCCATGGCCGCGTGGCCGTCCCGCAGCTGCGTCTGCGCCTGCGCCGCGGGGACGGTGCCGGTGACCTGGAACGGCGGGGGCAGGGCCGCGGCCGCCTGATGGGCATCCGGCCCGCTGACCACGGTCGGGATATGGGAGACGTCGAAGCTGGCCGCGTAGCCCAGGATGACGAGCAGCAGCACCGGCAGGAAGATCATCATGGCCAGCGTCCGGCGATCCCGCCTGAGCTGGCGGAACTCCTTGATGATCATCGCCTTCACGGGATCCTCCTCCGGGCGCCGCGCGCGACCACCGATGTCATCGCGTGTTGAATTCTACGTCCGGTGAATTCAGCGGGCAAGGACGAGGGCCCCAGGGGCCGGGCACGCTTCAGGCAATGAGGGCACGGAAGCGGTAGCGTGTCAGGAGCGCGTGACCGTCACGTTCAGGAAGTGGGTCGCGCAGGAGATGCACGGGTCGTAGCAGCGGACGGCCTGCTCCGTCTCCCAGGTGAGCCGGTCGTGCGGCAGGTCGAGCCGGTCTTCGACGAACGCACGCATGTCGGACTCGATGCAGCGCTGGTTCTGCGACGTGGGCGGGATGATGGTCGCGGCCGCGACGGTGCCGTCCGCGTTGATCTGGTAACGGTGGTAGAGCAGCCCGCGGGGCGCCTCGGTGGCCCCGTATCCGATCCCGTCGCGCGGCGGGACCTCGACCCAGGCGGGCTCGGGCGGCTGGTACGCGTCGAGCAGCCGGATCGCCTCCTCGCACGCGTACAGCGTCTCGATGGCGCGGACGATGATGCTGCGGAACGGGTTCGTGCAGGTCTCGCCCAGCCCCGCCGCGCGCGCGGCGGCCGTCACCGTGGCGGGCAGCTGGCCGGAGTTCAGGCTGTACCGGGCCATCGGCCCAACGAAGTAGGTTCCGCCGCCGTGCAGCAGCGAGTGCAGCGCGGTCGAGTGCGGGACGTGCACTTCGGTGAAGTGCTGGCCGTATTCGCGGACCGCGATGTCGAGGCCCCGGTTGGACACCACGCGGCCGACGGTGATCGGGTAATCGGCCGGGTGGCGCAGCGAGACGAACTGGTAGTCGTGATCGAAGTCAGGGAACGGGAAGCCCGACACCCAGATCACGGTCTCCAGCGCGTACTGGCGGGCCTGGTCCAGTTCGGCGCGCAGGCCGTCGAGGGCGCGCCGGTCCGGCGCGCGGTAGAAGCCGCCGACGCGGACGTTGACCGGGTGCACGGCGCGGCCCCCGACGACTTCCATCAGCCGGTTCCCGGCCTTCTTGAGCTGCAGGCCCCGCTGCAGCAGGTCCGGGTGGTCCTGCGCCATATGCAGGCCGCTTTCGTAGCCGAGGAAATCCGGCGCGTGCAGCAGGTAGATGTGCAGGGCGTGGCTTTCGATCCACTCGCCGCAGTAGATGAGCCGGCGCAGGTCCAGGATCGGGTCGGGGATGACGACGCCGCAGGCGTCCTCGATGGCCTGGCACGCGCTCATCTGGTAGGCGATCGGGCAGATCCCGCAGATCCGCGAGGTGATGTCCGGCACCTCGGTCTGCCGGCGCCCGCGCAGCAGCGCCTCGAAGAACCGCGGCGGCTCGTAGATGTCGAGCCGGGCCTCGGTGACCTTGCCGTCCCGGACGATGACCTCAAGGCCGCCCTCGCCCTCCACCCGGGCGAGCGCCCCCACTTTGACCGTAAGGCCGCTGACCGCGTCGCCGTCGGTCTCGTTAAGATTCGTCATTGGTCTCCGCCTCTGTGCGGAACGGAACGGCGTTGGCGTTGAACGTACGGAAGGCGCGGGCCACATCGGGGCGGCTGACGCCGAGCGCGCGCCACCAGGCGGACAGGGCCGCGGTGTTCGGGGTCTCCATCGGGCCGAAGCAGCCGTAGCAGCCGCGCGTGCACGAGGGGCAGATCGCCCCGCACCCGGCCTGCGTCACCGGGCCGAGGCACGGCGTGCCGTGCGCGACCATCACGCAGGTGATCCCGGCCCGCTTGCATTCGACGCAGACGCTGTGGCCGGGGATGCCGGGCTTGCGGCCGTGCAGGAACGCGGTGATCACCTCAAGCAACTGGCGGCGGTCGATCGGGCAGCCGCGCAGCTCGAAGTCGACCCGGACGTGATCCGCGATCGGGGTCGAGGTCCGCAGCGTGTCGATGTAGTCCGGGCGCGCGTACACGACCGGGAGGTACTCGTCGGCCGCACGGAGGTTCCGCAGCGCCTGGATGCCACCGGAGTTGGCGCAGGCGCCGATGGTGACCAGGAACCGCGACGCGTCGCGGACGGCCTGGATGCGTTCCGCGTCGCCCGGGGTGGTGATGGACCCCTCGACCAGCGACAGGTCGTAGGGCCCGGTGATCACCGCCCGCGAGGCCTCGGGGAAGTTCGCGACCTGTACCAAGGCGGCGACCCCGGCCAGTTCGTCCTCACAGTTCAGCAGGGTGAGCTGGCATCCGTCGCAGGAGGCGAACTTCCACACGGCGAGCGTCGGGCGCGCCGGGCGCGTTGGGCGGCCCGCTGCTGGCTCACTACTGGGGCCGGTCATCATACCTCCCGCTGCTGGAGCCACCGGGCCAGCGTCCGGTAGCAGAACACCGGCCCGTCGCGGCACACGAAGAAGGGGCCGATCTGGCAGTGCCCGCACATGGCCGCCGCGCAGTGCATGTTCCGTTCGGCCGACAGGAAGATCTGCTCATCGGAGACGCCTGCCCGCGTCAGCGCCCGGACCGTGAACCGCATCATGATCTCTGGCCCGACGATGAGCGCGGTCGTGGTCGCCGGATCGAACGGTGCCGCGCCGATGAGGTCGGGCACCACCCCGACGTTGCCGAGCCAGTCACTGGCGGCTGAGTCGACGGTAACCTGGACGTCCAGGTCGAACCGGCCGCGCCAGGCGGCCAGCTCGCCGGGGAACAGCAGGTCGGCCGGGGTCCGCGCGCCGTAGAGCAGGACGATCCGCCGGTAGCGGTCCCGGCGGGCGAGCAGCTGGTAAATGGCGGCCCGCAGCGGTGGCAACCCCACGCCGCCGGCCACGATCAGCACGTCGCCGCCCTCCGCCTCGGCCATCGGCCAGTGCGTCCCGTACGGCCCGCGCACGCCGACCTGCTGCCCCGCGCGCAGCGAGGTCAGCGCGTGTGTGACCGCGCCCATGTCGCGGATCGTGTGCCCGAACGGGCCGCCCGTGGCGGGATCGCCGCTGACCGAGATCGGCACCTCGCCGACCCCGAACGCGTACAGCATGTTGAACTGGCCCGGCTGGAAGGTGTACGCGTGTCCGGCCGGCGGTTCAAGCTCCAGCGTGACCGTGTCGTGGGATTCCCGCCGCGCGGCGGCCACCCGCCACGGGTCCCGGTCAATCCACGGCCGGACGGTCTCAGCGAGGCGCTGCATGAGCGGTCCCGTAGACGTCGAGCAGCCGGAGCCGGGCCGACTGCAGCCGGCCAGCCGCCAGGTTGGCGAAGCGGCGCATCAGCTCGAACCCGAGCCGCGGGTCGTCTTCGCAGAGGGCGCGGACGCACTCGCCGTCCAGGGCGACAGCCTGGACCGGCTCGAGGGCCCGCCCGTCGAACTGCCACAGGTGCGGTTCCAGCAGCCAGGAAAAGCCGGTCACCTCCCCGGCGGCCACGGTCTGGATGATGAGGGGCCCCCGGCCCAGGGCCGTGATCTCCAGCGCGACCTTGCCCGCGCGGAGCAGGTAGCACCGGTCGGCGCGCGTTCCCTCGCGGAACAGGAACGTGCCCGCACGGAACTGCACGTTCGCGGCGCACCCCGCCAGCAGGGTCAGGTACGCCGACGGCAGGTCGCCGACGAACCCGTGGCTGCGCAGTTCTTGCTCAAGTGTCTCCACGGGTGTCTCCCCCCGGGTCTCGGATGGCGGCGGCCTCTTCGGTGATGTCGATGCCGACCGGGCACCAGGTGATGCAGCGGCCGCAGCCGACGCAGCCCGAGGTGCCGAACTGGTCGATCCAGGTGGCCAGCTTGTGCGTCATCCACTGCCGGTACCGGGAACGGCTGGATGCCCGCACCGGGCCGCCGTGCACGTAGGAGTGATCCATGGTGAAGCAGGAATCCCAGGAGCGCCGCTGCTCCGCCTCCGTCCCGGTGAGGTCGTTGACGTCGGTGATGCTGAAGCAGAAGCACGTGGGGCAGACCATCGTGCAGTTCCCGCAGGTCAGGCAGCGCGACGCGACGTCGTCCCAGCGCGGGTGGTCAAGGTTGTCGTACAGCAGGTCCTTGATCCCGCGGGTGTCTAGCTGCCGCCCCATGGACGCGGCGGTCCGCTCGGTGACCTGGGCGGCGGCGCGCGTGTCCGCGCCGTCCGCGGCCCGGCTGGCGACCTCGGCCAGGACGTCCGCGCCGCGGCTGGTGCCGGCCTCCACAAGGAACTCGTGCCGGCCGCCGTCCATCAGCTCGGTCAGGGCCAGGTCGAAACCGGATTCCGCCTTGGGGCCGGCCTGCATCGACACGCAGAAGCACGTCCCGGCGGCGGTGCCGCAGTTGACGGCGACCAGGAACGCGCCCGCGCGCCGGCTGGCGTAGACCGGATCGACCTGCTGGCCTTCCAGGAACACCCGGTCCTGGATCGCGATCGCGCGCAGCTCGCACGCGCGCACGCCGATAAACGCCATCGGCGGCCCGGCGGCCGCGTCACCGCCCGCCTCCTGGCCGCTGCGCCACAGCAGGCTGGTGGCCGGGAACAGGTACCGCTTCCACGACTGCGGGCCGACCGCGTACCCGAACAGCGCCTCGTCGTCCCGGCGGTGCACGCGGTAGTGCCCGCCGTCCTGCTCGTCCGTCCATCCGGCCGGCAGGTCGGCGGCGGAGGTGATGTCGTCGTAGATGATGGCGCCGTCGCGTAGGGTCGGCCCGATCAGCCTGAACCCGCGGCGCGCGATCGCTCCGAGCAATTCGTCCATGTCAGTACGCGCGATCATGCGCTGATCGCCGCGGTCAATGATGGGCTCCATCGCCGATCCTCACTGCCGGGGCGTCATCGTGGGCACGCTCCGCTGCGCGCAGTTAGGGCCCAAAGTCCCGGCTCCTGAACTCAGCCGGCCGAGCCCCCGGGGACGTCCGCGTCCAGTTCGGCCAGCAGCCGCTCCGACACCACGGCGACCGCCTCGCGCACCGGCGGCGACAGCGTGGCCCCGGTCGTGAAGCAGCTGCCCTCGATGCCGTAGCCGACCAGCCGGCCGGGGAGCCGGCCGAGCGCGCGGCCCAGCTCGATCGCGTCGGCCACGCCGAGCGCGTGCGAGCCGCGGGGGCGGAACCGCGCCGTCAGCGGCCCGTCGGCGGCGTCGAACCGGCAGACGTTCCCGGGCTCCGCGCCGGAGGCCATGGCGTCCACCAGGTAGACGACGGGCACCTGGTCCCACTCCTCCAGCAGCGAGATCGGCTCGCCCTCGTGCCGGACGACCACGACATCCGGCGGGGCGGTGGTGCGGAGCCACTCGGCCACGGCGAGACCGGCGCCGTCGTCGCCGCGGTAGGTGTTGCCGATGCCGATCACCAGCACCCGGGGCCGCCCGCGGGCCGCCTGGTCACCGAGGCGCAGCATGAGGGGTCCCGTACCCGTCCAGCATCCGGAGCCGCGTGGCGTACAGCCGCCCGGTGGCCAGCTGCGCGAATCGCCGCATCAGCTCGAACCCGAACCGCGGGTCGTGCTCACATTTGGCGCGCACGCGAGGCCCGTCCAGGGCGATGGCCCGGACCGGTTCCAGTGCCCGCCCGTCGAACTGCCACCGGTGCGGCACCAGCAGCCACGAGAAGCCGGCCACCTCACCGGCGCCCAGGGTCTGCACGACGAGGGGACCGCGCTGCGCCGCGATCTCCAGCGCGACCGTGCCCTGGCGGAGCAGGTAGCACCGGTCGGCGGGGGTGCCCTCCCGGAACAGGAAGGCGCCCGGCCAGAACTCGACGTTCTCCGCGCAGCCGGCCAGCAGGGCCAGGTACGCGGGCTCCAGGTCACCGACGAACGGGTGGCTGCGCAGTTCGTGCTCAAGCGTTTCCACTACTGCCTCCTGAACAGGGCGGCTATTATCCGCCCAGCCGGTCCGGCGCGGTAGAGGAGAACGGCCCTGGACGTCGGACCCGCGAGGATCCAGACCTAGGTCACCGCCTGGTGTGCCCTTTGCATCTATGTCCACCCGGGCACCCCGGATGCAGTGGGGAATTGGCGGGAAGGATCAAGAAGTGCAACGCGGGGAAGCGGCTCCCGGTGTATGGCCGCGCACCGCGCAATCAGGATCCGCGAGAAGCGGACGTAGATCCTTCCCGCCCTTGCTCTTTCCGGGGCCCAGGGCCAGCCGATGACGTTCTCCCGCGGCCCGGTTTGGGTCGTGCTGGCGGCCCGCCCGTAAGGCCAGGCGGCCCGCCCGTAGGACTTTGGCCCTAGGGCATGATGAGATACGTCACTGTGAGTGTTACGCGCGGCGACGCATCCTGAGATCATGGAGTCAGGATTTCCGCCCCACGGCGAGACCTGGACGGTGCGGCTGGGCCGCCGCTGGAAGTGACCGCGATGAACAACAAAACCAGGGCGCCAGGCCGCTGGGCGCGGTGCGCCCGCTGGCTGGGACTTGATCACAATCCGATGCGCCGCCTCGACGACCGGCTCGAGGTCGTGCTGCGGCTGACCACGGTGCTGCTGATTCTGATCGCCGTTCCGCTCGCCGTGATCGGCGTCGGGCGGACCGTCGATCACCTGGTCATCCGCCAGGCTCAGACGGAACGGGCCACGGACCGCCTCATCACCGCGGTCCTCACGCAGGCGGCGCCGGCGCAGGGCACGCCGGACCCCTACACGGACGTGCAGACGGCGTGGGTACCGGCCCGGTGAACGGCACCGAACGGCACGGTCCACACCGGGTCGCTCCTGGCCCTGGCCGGGGCGCGGAAGGGCAGCACCGTCCGCACGTGGGTCACCCCGGCCGGCGCGATCACCACCCCGCCCACCACGCACGGGGACATCGTCGGCGATGTGTTCATCGCCTCGGCCGCCACCGCCGTGATCCTCCCCCTCATGCTCGCCGGGCTGTACGGGCTGGGCCGTGGGCTGCTCGACCGGCGGCGGATGAGCGCCTGGGACACCGAATGGCAGGCCGTCGAGCCGTTGTGGACCCGGCACCGCAGCAGCTGACGCATCCCGGCTGGCCGGCCCGGCTGGCGCATCCCAGCTGACCGGCCCGGCTGACCGGCCTAGCTGACCGGCCCGGCTGGCTCGTTCCAGGCATGGGCAGGCCCCGCAGGATGTGCGCCGCTGCTTCCTGCGGGGCCGCGATGGGCGGCCGCCCCGGGCGGCCGGGGCGGCCGTCGTGCTCAGTGCCGACGGTCCACGTGGCCGGCGGTCACGTGCGCCGCCGCGTGCTGGTGAGCGGGTTCGCCCACCACGGGAGACGGCTGATTGAGCCGGTCGCTGACGTCGACGACTCCATCCACGTCCCAGAGCAGCCGGATCGCGATCGGGATCAGGTCCTCTTCCCCCGGCTCGCTGGCCGTGCCGGTCAGGATCACCCGGCCGTCCCGCACCACGACCCTGATCCGGGCCGCGTCGGCGTGCAGAACGTCGTCCAGGAGTTCGGTGGCGTCGGAGGCGATCTCCTCGTCCGGCCGCAGGAACACGCTCAGCAGGTCCCGGCGGGTGACGATCCCGATCAGCATGCCGTCGGGGTCCACAACCGGCAGCCGCCGGACGTGATGCGTGGTCATCAGGCGGGCCGCGCTGGGGATCGGCGCATCCGGATGGACGGTGATGGCCGGGGCGGTCATCAGGTCCGCGGCGGTCAGGTTCCCCCCAGCCGGATGATGTCCCGGCAGGTGCATGTGCCCGGGCTGGCGGGCCCGGCGGGCGCGGGAATCTTCGACGGCGAGCAGGTCCGCTTCGGAGACGATCCCGGCCACGTGACGGCCCATGGTCAGCACCGGCACGCCGCTGATCCGGTGGTCGGCCAGCAGCTGGGCGATCTCCTTGTAGGGCGTGACCCGGTCGATGGTGACGACCGAGGTGGTCATCACGTCCTGGACCCGCCTCTTCCACCGGCCAGGCTGGTGGTGGGCCGCGCGGCGGGCGGCCTTGCGGGCCGGGTGGGCACTGCGGGCCGGGTGCGCCGGGTGGTGCTCGGCCTGACCGGCCAGATGATCTTCGACCGTGCCCAGTGCCCGGGCGACGTCCGTGCGAGTGGCCCTGCCGTACAGGGAGTCGTAATAGGCCGCGCCCAGATGCCGGAGCATGGCGTCAAGGTGACTATCAGTTCGTGCCATTTCGCTCACCCCTTGCCAACGGGCTGACAATTTCAGCCTTTCCCTCTGGCCTGGTATCCGCTACGGCTCAATGTCCCCTGACCAGGGGACTTTGGTCTACGCGGGCTGGCAGGGCGGCAGGGCGGCCTGCTGGCCTTTCATTGGATCATGTCCGTAGCCGGCTTTTTTTTAACGGGGACAAAAGTCCTTCCCGTTGGGTCCTTTTATACCGCGGCCCGGGGACGTTGCGCCGTGGGGGCGGTGGGGCCGGCCGCGTGATCCTGATGGTGTCACTTTCAAGTAAAGGGATGCCGGGCCGCCACCCATGGCCCAGCACGATTGAGGAGGCATCCACCATGCGCCGCACCACCCTCGACACCCTGCTCAGCGTGACCGGGGCCGCCCTGGCCGCGATCCTGGTCGTGGCCGGCAGCCTGCTTTTGTGGGGCTCCGCCTACGTGCACAACACCGTGCACAACCAGCTCGCCGCCCAGCAGATCTACTTCCCGCCCGCGGCCGCCTTCAGCCACGCCAAGGCCGGCACCGAGATCACCCCCGCGATGATCCCCTCGGTCTCCCAGTACGCCGGGCAGCAGCTGCTCACCGGCCAGCAGGCCGAAGCCTACGCCGACCACTTCATCGCCGTGCACCTCGCCAATATGGGCGGCGGCAAGACCTACAGCCAGCTGTCGGCCGCCTCCCTGGCCCAGCCGGCCAACACCAAGCTGGCCGCCCTGGTCAACACCATCTTCAGGGGCACGACGCTGCGCGGCATGCTGCTGAACGCCTACGGCTGGTGGAAGGCCTCCCAGATCATGTACATCGCCGCCCTGATCTCCTACGGCCTGGCTGCCCTGGCCCTGGCCGGCTCCGGCATCGCCCTGATCCGCCGCCACCAGATCACCCACGACACCACCACCGCCCCCAAGGTCGAGCAGATCGCCTGACCCCCACCCCGCCGGCTGGTGTCCCCCCCCAGCACCAGCCGACCCCGCCGGCCGGCGCCCCTCCCAGGCGCCGGCCGGCACAGACGTCCGGTAAGGAGCGCCCGATGAGACACCACACGGTCGCAGACGTGATGACCACCGACATCGTCACCGTCACGCCGCAGACGTCGTTCAAGGAAATAGCTCGGCTGTTCGTCGAACGGGACATCGGCGCGCTGCCGGTCATCGCCCGCAACGGGGGCGTCACCGGCATCGTCCGCGAGACCGACCTGATCCTGAAGACCCAACTGCAGCACGATCTCCGCACCGGGCAGCCGCTGCGCTGGCGGCGCGGCCTGCACGCCAAGGCCGTGGCCAGCATCGCCAGTGAGGTCATGACCACCCGCGTGGTGCCGGTGTCGCCCGGCACGACGCTGGGAGAAGCGGCGTGGCTGATGCACAAGCACCACGTCCCGTGCCTGCCGGTCATGGCCGGCGACGGCACCCTGGCCGGCGTGGTCACCCCCCGCGACCTGCTGCGGGTCTTCCTGCGGTCCGACGAGGACATCCGGCGCGAGATCGTGCACGAGGTGCTGCCGGCCTGCCTGGGCGCCAAGCCGACCCTGGTGCACGTGGCCGTCCGCGACGGCGTGGTCGCCGTGACCGGCGAGGTTGAACGGAAAAGCCTGGTCCCCCTCGTGCTGCCGCCGGTCCGGGCGGTGGACGGGGTAGTGGACGCGACGGCGGACCTGAGTTACACCGTGGACGACTCCGGTCGGACCCCCGCGCCGTCCCGCTCCCCGGCGCCGTCCCGTCCCCCCGCGCCGTCCCGCTCCCCCTCCTGGCCGCTCAGCGCCTAACGCTCCGCCGCGCGTCCCTGCCACTACGGGCAGAGTTTGCGGCAGCATTTGCCCAAAACTCTGCCCGTAGACGCCGGAGCCCACAGTGATGTGGCCGCCGGCACCTTGATGACGGGGCGGGGAACGGCTGCTTACGCTGTCAGCAGCGAACTGGCCCGCGCGCCCGCGCGGGCCGCGGCCGCCAGGAGCGATCATGCCGGACGACGTTGCCTCGCCGCTCATCGCGCACGCCCGCAGCCAGTCGATCGGTGACCTGCTGCGGCGGTCCGCCGCGCGGGAGCCGGCCAAGATCGCCATCGTCTACCGCGGCCTGCGCCAGACCTACGCCGAGCTCGACGCGACCGTCAACCGGACCGCCTCCTCGCTGGCCGCGCGCGGAATCGGGCCCGGGCAGCGGGTCGCTATCCTCAGCCACAACAACCAACCGTACGTGGTCGCCTACTTCGCGCTGGCCCGGCTCGGCGCGGTGTCCGTCCCGATCAACTTCATGCTGACGTCCGCCGAGGTCGGCTACGTGCTCGGGCATTCCGGCGCCACCGGGCTGATCGCCGAGGACACGCTGGTCCCGGTGGCCGAGCAGGCCCTGGGCGCTGGCCCAGGGGCGGGCCGGGGCGGGGTCACGGTGCGCGGGGTGATCCTGGAGCGCGGCGGCGACGCGCCGCCCGGCTGGGAGCCGCTCGCCGGGTGGATGGCGGACGGCGACCCCGCTCCCCCGCAGGCCGCCGTCGCCGACGAAGACCTGGCCCAGCTCATCTACACCAGCGGGACCGAATCGCGGCCCAAGGGCGCCATGCTGTCGCACCGCAGCCTGATCGCGCAGTACGTCTCGTGCATAGTGGACGGGGAGATGGCGGGGACCGACGTGGAGGTGCACTCGCTGCCGCTCTACCACTGCGCCCAGCTGCACTGCTTCCTCACGCCGGGGATTTACCTTGGCGCGACCAACGTGGTGCTGTCCGGCGCCGATCCCGCCGCCATCCTGGAGGCGGTCGAGGCCGAGCACGCGACCAAGCTGTTCTGCCCGCCGACGGTGTGGATCTCGCTGCTCCGGCATCCTGACTTCGCCCGCCGGGATCTGTCCTCGCTGCGCAAGGGGTACTACGGCGCGTCGATCATGCCGGTGGAGGTACTCAAGGAGATCGGGGCACGGCTGCCCGACGTGCGGCTGTTCAACTTCTACGGGCAGACCGAGATGGGCCCGCTGGCCACCGTGCTCACGCCCGCCGACCAGGTCCGCAAGGCGGGCTCGGCGGGCCGGGCCGCCCTCAACGTCGAGACGCTGGTGGTGGACGAGTCCGGGCGGCCGCAGCCGGCCGGGGAGATCGGCGAGATCGTGCACCGCAGCCCGCACGCCATGCTCGGCTACTGGCGTGACCCCGACCGCACCGCGCAGGCGTTCGCGGGCGGCTGGTTCCACAGCGGCGACCTCGGCGTGCTGGACGCCGAGGGCTACCTGACCGTGGTGGACCGCAAGAAGGACATGATCAAGACGGGCGGGGAGAACGTCGCCAGCCGCGAGGTCGAGGAAGCGCTGTACACCCACCCGGCGGTGGCCGAGGCGGCGGTGTTCGGGCTGCCGCATCCGGAGTGGATCGAGGCGGTGTCCGCCGCGGTGGTCCTCCGGGACGGCCAGGCCGCGACGCCGGACGAGCTGATCGCGCACTGCCGCCAGCGCCTGGCCGCCTTCAAGGTGCCCAAGCACGTGGTGCTGGTGGCCGAACTGCCCAAGAACGCCAGCGGGAAGCTGCTCAAGCGTGAACTCCGGACCGCCGTCACCCCGCCGTGGGCCGGACCGGGACAATAGGCGGGACCGCACGCCGCCCGCCGCCCGCCACCCGCCGCCCGGTCAGCATTCCGGGCGCTCCTTGGCCGCGCTCCCCCGTACCGGCCGCGCTCCCCTCGATCCCGCCGACGCGCCTCTTTCGGAAATACCCCACTAGGGTATGTTGTTCGGCGGGAGGCAATCGGCGGGAGAGGATGAGCGAGATGCACGCGGTGGGGCAAGCGCTGTCTGTCGCCGGGTCGATGACGTGGCAGATCGCCTGGGCGCTGATCCTCGGGTTCGCGCTGTCTGCGGTCGTTCAGGCCGTCGTCCGCCGGTCCACGATCGTCCGGTTGCTCGGCGATGACCGGCGGCGGACGCTGGCCCCGGCCACCGCGTTCGGCATCGCGTCCTCGTCCTGCTCCTACGCCGCGGTGGCGCTGGCCCGGTCGCTGTTCCGCAAGGGCGCGAACTTCACCGCCGCGATGGCCTTCGAAATCTCCTCGACCAATCTGGTCATCGAACTGGGCGTCATCCTCGCGCTGCTGATGGGCTGGCAGTTCACGCTGGCTGAATTCGCCGGCGGGCCGGTGATGATCGTGGTGATCGCCGCCGGATTCCGGCTGTTCCTGCGGGACAAACTGCTGCGGGAGGCCGGGCAGCAGGCCGACCAGGCGCTGGCCGGGTCGATGGAGGGCCACGCCGCCATGGACATGTCGGTCCAGGGCAGCGGCTCGTTCGCACGGCGCCTGCTGTCCGGGGACGGCTTTACCGCCGTGGCTCACGTCTTCGTGATGGAGTGGGCCGCGATCCTGCGTGACCTGGTGATCGGGCTGCTTGCCGCCGGGGCGATCGCCGCCTGGGTACCCGATTCGTTCTGGCAGGCCTTCTTCTTCGCCGGTCACCCGCTGGCCGCGAAGCTGTGGGGCCCGATTATCGGGCCGGCGGTCGCGATCCTGTCCTTCGTCTGCTCGGTCGGTAACGTGCCGCTCGCCGTCGTGCTGTGGAAGGGCGGCATCAGCTTCGGCGGGGTGGTCGCGTTCATCTTCGCGGACCTCATCATTGCGCCCATCCTGAACATTTACCGGAAGTACTACGGCGCGAAGATGGCCGGCTTCATCCTGGCCACCTTCTACGCGGCCATGGTCATAGCCGGGTACGTCATCGAGGTCGTCTTCGGCGGCCTGGGCCTGATCCCGGACCCGGCCAGCGCGAAGATCCCCGACCAGGGCGTCGCCTGGGACTACACCACCTGGCTGAATATCGCCTTCTTCCTGCTCGCCGCGGTGCTGCTGGTCCGGTTCGTGCGCAGCGGCGGCCTGCCGATGCTGCGGATGATGAACGGCGCCCCCGACGCCCCCCACGACCATGGCACCCACCGCGGCCACGAGGCCCACGCCGGCCACGGTCCGGCCGCCTGATCGTGCCTGCTACCTGGCTGCAACCGGCGCGCACCCGGGAGGGCTACGAGCCGGGCGCATCGTCAGGGCATGCGATACACACCGAGCCCGGGCCCCGGCAAGATCCTCGTTGTTGAGCGTGACCCCTCGGTCGCGATGTTCGTGGAGACCGTCCTGGGCACCTGGGAAGCCTTCGAGGTCACGGCGGTCAGCAACGCCAGCGAGGCGCTCGCGCTGATCGAGTACGAGCCCTGGGACCTTGTCCTCGCGGACTTCGAGCTTCCGGACGCGCAGGCCCTCCGCCTGCTCTCGATCATCCGCGCCGAAGCTCCCCGGCTGCCGTTCGCGATGATCACGGCGCACCCGGTGCTGCCGGCGACGGCGGACGCGCTCGGGGCAGCCGACGGCTTCATCACCAAGCCGTTGCGGCCCTCCGCCCTGATCGGGCTGGCGACCGGCCTGATCGACCACACCCGCAGGTCCC
>Ga0335081_10007428_pt1 | contig 17517 bp, 7 predicted proteins | sample Lox_Sample_35_FD_206713 | JGI IMG/M metagenome (GOLD analysis project Ga0335081, IMG submission 206713) | Soil microbial communities from Loxahatchee National Wildlife Refuge, Florida, United States - Lox_Sample_3.5 | ecosystem: Environmental > Terrestrial > Soil > Wetlands | place: USA: Florida... | reverse complement strand
TTTATCCTTATATAATTCCAAGTATGAGATATAAATTTCCTATTAAGGACTAATTGTTATATAAATATATTAAATATTAATATATTTGATTGACTTATATATATATATATATATTAATAGTAGGTAACATATTTGCGATGTCGACTCTAATTAACCTCCTGGTGCAGGCGCTAGGAAGGGTATGGCTGTTCGCCGCATAAGAATTAACGTGAGTTGGGTTATATTTAGCCCTAAATTTCAAAAAGAATGAGCATTAGCATCAGGAAATTTATATAATTTCTAATTTTTATTTATTATTTGTAAAGATAGATAAAACTTTACAAATAATAGGGAAAGTTAAATTTCTTATTTGTATTGAAAAATTGGATAAATTGCAAAGAATACATTAAAATAATATTTATATTATGTTAATTTGCAGCGTTTTTTATTATAGTATAATTTAATTATTATTTGTTATCAAATAATTTATAATTTAGGATAAAAAATATATAATTTACTTATAGAAAAATTAATAATTATTAATAAAATAATAAATACGTTCAACGACTAGAGGATTTTTTTACTATTGTAAATTCTCCAAGAGAATCCAAATTTAATAAAAGAATAAAATTTAATATGTGATAACTGTAAATAATAAAAATTTTTTTCATTATTAATTTGAGTAATTTGATTTTTAAAAGATATTATTTAAAAACTTTGTCTTTAAATGACTATAAAGAGATTATAGATTATTAAATTTACCAAAATATTTAAAATCAGTTTTAATAGGTTTACTTTTATTTGATGGGGGATTGGAAAGATCCTCAATAACATTATTTGTAAGATTAAATGTAACTATGTCAACAAAAAATTTTTCTTATTTATTTCATTTATATAATTTATTTGAGCCTTATATAAATAGCGATATTCAAATATTGGATATATATAAAATTAATGATAAAAGAAGAGAGCGAAAAATTTATACGACTGTGTGATTTAAAACAGTTTCTATTCCACATTTTTTGTATTATTATGATTTATTTTATAAAAAAGATAAAACAAAAAATAGATGAATTAAAACTATATCTGATGAAGTAAAATATAATTTTGATTCAATAGTATTAGCACATCTTATAATAGGAGATGGTAATTATCTTAAGGATAGGAATATTATTTGATTATATACTAATAGTTTTGATAAAAATGGTGTTATTATATTATCTAATATTATAAAAGAAAATTTACAAATAGATAATAAAGTAATACATGATCGGAAAGACCAATATATAATAATTATTGAGAAAAATAGCCTAAATTTGACAACTGATTTAGTTCTACCTTATATGCATCCAAGTATGTATTATAAATTAGGATTAAAATTTGAATCTAATAAAGGTTTTGATTATTTTAAAATATTAAATTTTATTTAAGATATTAATATCTGTATATTAAATATGAAATAGTCTGAACCATATTGATAAATATGGATGTAAAAACTTAAATGTTTTTATATAAACAAATTTGTAAATACGTCGTGAGACAGTATGGTCCCTATCTTCTATGGGAATCAAAAGTAAAATAAGGAAGGTGCCCTCGTACGCAAGGACTGGGAGCAACTAACCTCTGGTGTTCATGCTGTTGAAGTTTATATCTATTTTGTATATTTGATTGATCTAATAAATAATAGAATTGAATTTCACCTAATATACAAACTAAGGCATCGCATGATAGCTAAGTTAGAATTTAATAAGAACTGAAAGCATATAAGTTCGAAGTTTTCCTTACTATACTTTTATATTAAAATAAGTAGTAGACTACTATTATCTAAATTTAGGCAAGAACTTTACGCACTGAAACTTTCTTAGGTAATCTTGTGCTAATTAAATTTTTTATCATCTTATTATTCTTATCTAATATTTCACATTTAATTCCCTATATTTAATAATACATAAAAAAATTTTTAACTTAATATATAATCTAAAAGTTAAAAGGATTTAAGGTCCGGCTATTTTAGCCGGACCTTATAGTTTAAGAGTTATTAAGATTTAATGATCCGGCTGTTCCAGCCCGGACCCCTTAAGGATAGTATAATAAGCAATGCAAAAGCTGGCGAATATGGACCACTTATGTTTATTTGATTTTCTAATTATTTCGCGGATTGTTGTATTGGTAGCATATTAGGCTCATGCCCTATTGGAGTAAGTTCGATCCTTACGTCCGCAATTTTTAAATATTATTTGCACATAGCTTACGAAAAATCCTTATTTTTTAATTCTTTTTTTAATTCTAACAATAGATATTTATTCCTTTATTTTTAAATATCTTTTTTTAATTGTAACTATAGATATTTGTTCCTTTATTTTAAAATACTTATACCTTTTTTCTTACTATATTTTAAGTATTATATTTACTTCTTTATATTTATTTCTTTCTTTTTTATTATAATAAAATTTATATCTTTATTCCATTTAATTATTTGAATTAATATATTAGTTATACTTTAATCTTGTTATTTTTTTATTAAACTGATTTAAATATCTTATTTAAAGAATAATTTATATAAATATATATATTCATATATAAGTAAAAAAAAATATATATAATTATATAAATCTTAAAATAATTCTTTTTAACTTAATTGTGTTTTTTATTTTACTAGGTTCTTAACTTAATTCATTTATTAACCTAATTGGTTTTTTAACTTAATTGGTTAAAGTGTTCGTTTGATAAGCGTGAAATAAAAGTTCGAGTCTTTTAAAAACCAAAGAACTTGCATAAATAAAATTATCTAAATATATTTTATATAAATATATATATTTATGTATATATATATTTATAGAGAGATAAATTAATATATTAATTTCGAATCGATTCGAAGAATTCGAATCGATTCTTAAAGGAGAGAATCTATAATGTTTCTAGTAAAGCTAAGCTAATGTATTATAAAATTTAAATTTAAATTATATCCTTATTTAAATCTTGGCTTGAATCTTTTTTGAAACTCAAACTTTTCAAAAGAGTGTATGAGATGTGGTGCAGTGCCGTGCAAGAAAGTAGGGTCTAGATATATTTTAATCTAGATCCCTCTCTGGTCTCTGTTCTGCTCTTTATCTTAAAAAGGATCCATATTTAACTTTATATGGAGGATCCAGAACCAAAGGTTCTGGATCCTCCATATCCTTGATCTGGATCCTACAAAAGAATCAGGTAAATTTTCAAAAGGTAAATTGTATAAATTTAAAATGAATATTAGAAAATAAAAAGTAGTTTTTTAGGTTGAATTTAAATATATAGGTATTTATTTAATTAAATTATATAATATTTAAGGATATTTAATTCTATAATGAATACCTCAATAAAATAAGAATAAAAAAATAGTTAATATTAATTTTATTATATAAAAAATATAATATAGTAAATTAGTAAAGTAAAGAAAGTAAATAACTTAAAAGTAAATTAAAGAATATATCTATTTCCTTTACTCTTTTCTCTCCTCCTTTTCTTTCTTGTACACTCAAATAAATATAAATAAATATATATTTATATTTATTTATTTATTTCATCTTTATTTTAATATTAATTCCTATATAATATATATATCTTTAAGATATAAATATTTGGTGAGAAGTAAATTTTTTTAAAATAGATAATCTTGAAGAATATATCTATTTAAAATATCTATATTATTTATAAATAAAATAATGAATGGATATAAAAATAAATAGTAAAAAGGAGAAAATTAATAAAATGTAAAATAGATATCATAAGTGAAGTGAATAAGGGAAAAATTATAATAATATTTGAGTAAAAAAGGATCAGAAGATCCTAAAAAATAAAAGGTCAATAAAAAAGAAAGAATAAATTTTTGATATAGGTAAAAGATAAAAAGAAAAAAAGAAAAAGAATAAAACATAAATATAAAAAATAAAAAATAAAAAAGAGTTATATCATAAATAAACATTAAAATTTACAAATATTATAAAAACAAACTTTAATATAGCCTAACACCGGAACAAAATGTAATACATATAAGGTTATAACGAATATTGTTATAATATAGTAGAATTAAGGGTAAGAAGAAATTTAAATGAACTTCACTAAAGATGTATAAAGACTGAATAAACTAACTACAAGCACAATAATGCGTACTATGAGTAAAAACATAAAATAAATTTTCTTCTAATGAAGAAAATAAGAAGGAAAATAAAATAAGAAAATAAAGAGGTAAAAAGTGGAAAATTGAGAATAGAGGGGATAAAAGAATAATTATTAAGATAAGGAAAGGAGTTATAAAATTAAAATTAAATAAATTAAATTATATGAATAGGACTTACTATATATATATAATAAGAAAATAAGATTAATGACCCCCCCCAAAAAAAAAAAAGTTAATAAAGTAAAAATAAAATGAAGTTAACTTAGATAAAAGGCTAACATAAAATAGATTACTATATAAATAAAAAAAAATAAAATATAAAAGTAGAAATTTATGCTAGTTTTTAAAATAATCTAACGGGGTATAAAGGAGGGTCCTAAAAAGCAAAGAACTAAAATAAACTGAAGCTACATAAAGAATAGGCCAATCCAGATAAGTAAAATAGGCAAATAAGAAGAATCGTCCCCCCCCATCTAGATGGGGGGGGACGATTTTTCGCATCTTTGAGATGAGGATTCGAGCCTGGAGGATTAGTGTGAGCAAAGACACTAAGGGTTACAGCCCAGCCCCTGTGGCTGAGTAAGATAGTGTGCTTTACCTTTACTTAACCATCATGATTTTAAATAAATAATTAAATATAAAATATTTATAAATTTATATAATTTTAGATGCTAAGTTCTGGTAAGAATTATTTGGGTTCCTAATGAAAAAATAAATTATAAATATTTTAAAGTTATCACACAAATATAAAAATCATAAATATGATTTTTATCTTAATATTAAATAAGAATAAATAAAGAGAAAATAGGATTAAAGAATAGTATAAAAGAGTTAGATAAATTCACGACATGAAAAAAAAAATAAAGAATGAAAAAAGGTATTTTACGTCTTCATAAAGAATCTTCTCTTCTTCTTATTAGAAGGATCAGGGGCATAATTAACTCAGGATCACGGAGTATTCGTGGCCCTGAATCTGCATATTTTATAGGTTTAATAAAAAAAGAATGAAATAAGCATAGAGTGGGAAGAGAAAAAATAAATATAAAAGAACAGAAGGAAATAAAAAATAAAGATAATAATAAAAAAGGAGAAATTGAAGTATTAACACCTATATATGGAGGATATAAAAAAGGTATATTAATAAATGATAATAAAAAACCATTTATAAGTATAATGAAAGAAAGAAAGATATGAGGAGTATCACAAAAAAGGATCAGAAGAGAAGAAAATATAAGAATACAAAAGGTATCAGATAACTTATTTGATATAAAAAAAAGGTCTGAAATAAATAAAGTAAAAAAAATAGAGTATAAAAATATAATAGAAGAGAAATATAAAAATATTGAATCAAGGAAAATAGAAAATAAGTTAAAATCAATAAATTATTATTTTACACCAAGATATGTGTCAAGAAGCATGACAACACAACTAAGGAGTTGACCTAATACTATATATAGTTTTATAAAAGGGACAATAAGAGATATTAAATATAAAGATATATTGGCAAGTAAAGTAATAAATATATTTATGAATCCAATATATTTAAAAAGAAAAATTGTACAAGAAGGTGAGAATGTTAGTGGTGATAATAGAGATAAAAGAGGAATATGAGGAATAAGTATAAAAGGAATAAAAATGATAAGTAAATATATAAATGAAGTAATAAAATATACATCTCTAAGATCTCGCCAAGAAATAAAAGATATTGAAAATTATAATAATATAATATTAACATTACCATGAATAAAAAAAGAAATAAGTTGAGCTCGAAGTTTAAGAAAATATCTAAAAGAAAGAAGATCTGGTTTAATATCGGGATATATGCCAAAAAGAAGAGTAATCTTTAATAAAGGAAGAAAAATGTATATAAGTAAACCGTTATTTAAACATACTGCTTGAAATGTAATAATAGATTTATATGTATACAATAATAAAAGTTATAAATTAGGGAAATATCATAATATGTTGAAATTAAGAGCACTATATAAATATATGTATAGTATGTATATAAACTATAGAGAAATGGTACAAAATATAATGTCACGCCCAAGAATATTTTATATTAATATAATAGAACCAAAAATAATTAATTATTATTCTAATATAATAGAAAACTATGAAAAAATAATGATACATATGAGTAAAAGGGAATATCTATATTTAATATTAAATATATTAAAATTGAATTATAATAATAATATTTATTCAAAAATAAAGAAATTAATAAGATATTTACCTTGGGATTATAATAAAATAAAAGAAATAAATTGTTATCCAGAACCTCTGGTTCTGGATCAGGATCTGGAACAGGGAGGATCATTACAAAATAAAAAGAATAAAAGTTGTGATTCTTTTGGAAAATGAATATATAAAAAATCGCATAATTATAGAAAAAATATAAATAAAAATAAAAATAAATGATTAAGAATAAAAAATAATATAAATAAATATAGAAGTATATATAATAATGAGAAAAGGAATATTTTTATAAATAATTATATCTATTTAATAAATAATAGAGTAGTTAAAATAAATGGAAATAAAAATAAATTAATATCTAATGAAGAAAATAAACCAGAAAATAAAGAAGGATCTCGAAAACTTTCAGGATGGAATGAAGAATATTTTTTATTAAAAGAGCAAGGAATGAAGATAAATAAAGTATCAAAAGGGAGCAGAAAACAATATTCAGAAAATCATCCCAGTAGCAGTGGGATGATTTTCAGGACGGGGCATCGGGACCCCGAAAATCTGGAAAAAAAAAATAAAAGAATGTCTCTTTTATTACCATCTCTAATCTCGATCCCTTATACAAAAAGAATCAGGGTTAAGAATAAAAGCAGTCTTTCCTGAGGATTAAGATCTTCTGATCTTATAATAGGATCAAAATCAGAAAAAAAGAATAGAAATAAAAATAAGAGGAAATCTCAACTTGATTTTCAAGAATTTATTAAAATGAAAGAAAATAATAAAAAAAAAGAAGAAAGAAGAGTAAAAATTTTTGGAAAAGATAAATTAACCTTGAAAAATTTTAAAAGAAAAATATTAAAAGGAAGATCCAGTAGGAAAAAGTATAATAAAATAGATCCAAAATTTTTAAAAGAACAAACAATGAAATATAATTTATATGGAGTATCACAAAAAGCAAATAAAGATCCCAATCAGAAATGAGTATATGATAGCAAAACAAATGTAAAAGTACATATAAGTAAGTATTTAAAAGATAAGTTAATATTTAATAAAATAAAAGAAATAAAAGATAGAAAACAAAAGGTAAAACAAGAACAAATGTTAAAACCAGCAATAAATAATAAAAAAAGAATTAGTATTGTAAAAAATAATAACTCTAACATTAATAATGGAAATGATAAAAGAAGCAAAGATTTTAAAAGAATACTAATACCGAAAAAAATAAAAGATTTTAAATTAAATAATATAAATGATAAACAAGGTAATTATATAAATATAAAAGATGCTGAAATTCCAAAAACTAATACAATAGATAATAATAAAAATAAAGAACTTAAGTATCATGAAAATAATAAAAACTATAAGGATCAAGGTATTATTGCAAAGAATCAAAATAGAATAAATAGTACTACTAATAGTAATATTTATAAAAATAATAAATATAATCATAAAAACGATAATAATAATAATAATAAAAGAAAAATTCATACTTTAACATTAATTAAACTAGTAAGTAAAAAAAATATTCTTGCTTCATATGCTTCGCACTTAAACAAATTAAAGAATAGATATTCAAATAAAAGAAATGATTTCCATTTAACAAAGAATAGAGATTCAAAGAAAGAAATAAATTCTCATAAAACAAAAGATCTAAATGGAAATAAAAAATTAATAAAAAAAAGAGTGATCATGGGTATCAAAAAGAATTTTGGAAATAATGTTTCTGTTTGTTATATTCAAAAGGTATCAAAAAGATATTCCTGGTTCCGTCGGAAAACTTCACTTTCACAAAAAATTAATTGCATAAGATTTGTGAAAGATATGTATTTCAAAGAAGATCAAATAAAAATGAGAAATAAAAATTTATATTGTTCTCTTGGAATAGGAGTAAATATAAAAGTGCAATTAGTACCTACTGTACATGAAGATTTTTATAAAAAAGAGGATCAGGGTACAGACACTAAAGATTTTAAAACATATGATTTAATAAATAATAAGAATAAAAGAAATTGAGATTTATTAGATAATTCAATTATGAAGACATTAATAAAGTTAATAATAAAAGAAAATAATCATAAGGATAAAAAGAACACAGATGAAAAGAATAAAATAAATTATATATTTAATAAGTATAAAAAATATTCATACGAAAAATTAATCAATAAAATAAAAAAGAGTCTAGGAAATATTAATAACAGTGATAAATTATACATAGATATAATAAAACAAGATTTTTATAATGTTAATAGGGATGTATTAATAAGTAAATCTCTAGAAATATTTGAGGATCAATATGATACTTTAAATAATTCATATAATTATGGATATAAAAATAAAAACTTATATGATAATATAAGAATAAATTTAAAAGGAAAAAGTAATTATTGAACAAGAATATGACAAACATTAAATTTTAATACTAGAGAAGAAAGCATAATAAATAATTTAAGATTTAGTGACAAAGTGTTTAAACCTTATTATAGATATACACTACGATTATTTATATTAAATGAATATAAAAACTATATAAAAAAATTAGGTTATATGAATATATTAATACATTATTATTTACCTATGTTACATGAAAAACTAAATTGATTAAGAGAAAATAACTTAAAAATATTAAACTTTATAGGAGTGAAAACACTATTTAATTTATTTATATATAATTACAGGAGTTTATTTGTGTTGAAGCCAAAATATTATTATATTAATAAATATAGATATTATAAGAGAAAAGCAACAAGATTAAAATATAATACATGATTAAGAAGTATAAAATATTTAAAAGGATTAAGAAAAGCACCGAAAAGTTATTGATTAAGATATCACAAGTTAATAAATTATTATTATGTAAGGATAATAAATTATGCAAGATGAGATACAGAAAGAAAAGTAATAATGCCTTATGTTCTATATTTTGAAGATATTTTATTTAATATATATGGTAAATTAGCAATAATTAGAATATGGCCTTTAAAAAGGTATTTTTTAAGTAGTTATATATTATCAGAAAGATTGATGCTTTTATTAGATAAAAAAGCAAATTGAAGTAAAAGAAGAAAAAGTATTACTGGATTATTTACACGTTTTGTATTTAAATTTATAAACATGTTAAAAGTATCAAAAATAGAAAGAATTTATGAATTTAATCTAGAAAATAATAGTAAATGACCAAAAGAATTAATTAATATTTTAAATAAAGGTTTACCTTTATCTATAGGAAACTATAATAAATTAGAATATGATTCAAAAAAATTAGAAGCTTCTAATGTTTTAAGCACATATTTAATAAAAAATGGAGAATTAGATAATTATATACCTTTAATAAAATTTTATTATTATAATTTAGCAAAAAATTCTTACTTAAAAATTAAAAGATGAAAGAAAAATAAATATAAATTATGAACAGGAATGAAAAAAGGTTTAATTAAATATTGAACGAGACCTATAAAAAACTATATTTATGATATAATAAGTAACCAGGATATATCAGGAGTAGAATTAAGATTAGCAGGAAGAGCTAAATCTAAAGCGAGAGCCTTTAGTTTAATTTATCAATACGGAAGTTTCTTAGGTGCTAAACATTTTAATAAAGTTACACATAAATATTTAACTATATCAAGTTATTATTTAAGAAATACCTTAAAATCAACTATGGACTATACTCAAAGAGCAGGTAATTATGGACCAGGTACAACAAACTTGAAATTATGATATTCTTCTTTATTATCTAGTGATATAATGGAACTCCTTTCTTATTTAATAAAAATGAAAGAAATTTATAATGCATTGGTAAATAGAAACTTTATAGTTCATAGTAATATAAAATATTATACAAAATATTATAAATGAAATCGAAATAATACTCGAAAAAGTTTAAATTATTTTAGAAATAATAAATATAAATTAGAAAAAGGATTAAAATTAAGAAAACCTAATTATTTTAAAAATAATATAAAAGCTATAGTTTTATCTCAATATTTAAAAACTAATAAAAAAAAATTAATAATACGAAAATCAAAAATGTATAATCTATTAATTAATCAAATTAATAATAAAAAGAATAATAGAAATTAATACCAGTAATAATATAGATATTTATCTTTTAATAAAAAATAAATTATTTCAAATATAATATAAAAATAAAAAGTAATTCTTCGAAAAATGGATTATTCTATATATAAAAAAGATAGAATTCTTTTTATTATATATTGATATATCTTACGATTATTAAATTACATTATGATACGAGGATTCGCCCGTAGCCTGCTGCTCCGAGCGATGTTCCGGATATACGATCTGGAGGATCCATACTTTGTATGGATCTACAATCTGGATCCTTATTTTGTATGGATCCTCCTCCTTTTTTAAATTATGAATAGTAAAAATTAAAAACTTATATATTCATAACAGGTATATATTTATTTCAATATTTTAGAATAATAGTTATATTATCTAAAAAGTAAATAAATACTTATAAAATAATAATTTATTTATTTAATTTATTAAAAATAATAATATAAAGAAGTTGTAAATATTTACTTAATTTTTTATTATATTAGAGAAAAATAGTACTTTTGTACATTTAGATTATATTATTAATACCACTCATATTATATTAATCAAGCATTATTCCTATTTGAATCTTTTCTCCCCTTATCCTCCTTGAGAATATAACTCAATTGGTAGAGTATTCGCCTTTTAAGCGAAGGGTTATAAGTTCGAACCTTATTATTCTCAACCTTAGATTGTTCAATAGAAATGTAATGTTTTATTAATTTAGTTATTTTTTCTTTGTCTAAAGAAAAAAAAACACTTTTACTTGTCATGTTAATATTATATAAAAAATAAGAAATTACTTCATAATCATATTAATAAAAAAAATTTTTTTCTTTAAAAACAAACTAAACTATAAAAGGATCCGGCCCAGCGAGGCAACAATAAAAAATTTTTTTACCTTTGCGATCGATAGGGATCAAAGCTGAGTATTAACAAATTATTTTTATTTTATATAATTATATTAGTTTATAGTATATATATAATAAGATAAACTTTATATTATTATATATAAATGGATTGTAGACTAATGGGTAGGTCCCTGGTATTTGGCACCAGTATGTGGAAGTTCAAATCTTCCCAATCCAATGTAATAACTTTAAATTAATACTAAATTTCTTTCATATTTTTATCTTTTTTATTAAAAGTTTTAAGTTTAATAAATATCTGATTTTTTTTTCCTTCGTTAATTATTCTTTTTTTATTTCCTTAAATATTTTTTATATTTTATCTTATTTATCTTTATCTTAGTATTAAAGATATTTATATTATAACAAAGGTAAATATTTATATATATATATTTATATATATATAAATCTAATTAAAAATAAGGGTATTCTAAATGTAAATTAATACAAATATTATTAGGCCTCGTAATTAGCTAATCAGCTAGTCAACTAGTGGAAAAAAAGTAAAATAAATTAATTCGGAATTAAGAATTATAATATTAAAATTAAAAGTACCATAAAGTAGTATAATTTATGTAACTTAACTTTTATTTATTTTTTAAGAAAGAATCTAATTGTTTGAATTGAAAAAAAAATATAAATATATATTATATATATATATTTATATTTACAGGATACTTATTAGATATTAAGGTTTTTAAAAGAATCAACAAACTAATAAAAATAAATAATATGAGTATTTAAATGAAATATAATAAAAAAAAAATAAAGAAGTTGTTATATAGAATAATTGATTTAATTTAAGATAACAGAAATATAAATATAAAAGACATATTTATAAAGATAAAATATTGTTAACTTACCTAAATACCTAAAAATAATAAGATATAATTAAAAAAAGAGAACTAAAAAATTTATTTGTATTCTTTTGTAATAAGTAATATAATTTTTGTAAAGTATAATTAATAAAAATTTTTAAGTAATGACATAATTTAAGTACTTATTGTTAATTCATTTTTATAAAAGTAATAATAGATATAGTCTTAAACTTATTTATGGTAGATATATTATTACTGTATTAATGCTAAAAATAGCATATATTTTCATTTCTTGTCAATAGGTTAAATAATAGAACGTAAATAATATTAAAAATTATTAATTATAGATAAATCTAATCTCTGAAAGATTTTTATATTTTTTATTTATTATGCTTTAATTTATTCAATAAAATAGATTAAACCTTATGTTCGGGCTTTATATGCTTACCTTAAGTCTTTATGCTTAAATTTTAAATTAATTTAATTTCAGGTGTAGTTAGAATTAAAAAAAAAAAATACAATAAATTTATTCTATTTTTTTTTTAATTGAGAAAGTTACAATATATAGGTTCAAACATACTAAAATATATTTTATTATATATCTATATAATTTATGGTGATTATGATAAGAATATAGTTGAATCATTTAAGAATAGGAATATGATATAAAAGGAAAATATATAAAATTTTAGTGTGTTCTATGCTGGTTAATATAGAAAAAAAAAAGAAAAAAATAAAATAGAATAAATAAATTAAATCTTTTATTTATAGGTTAGTTAAAATGAGACAAGAAGAGTTGATTATTTAATTTATAAATAATATAATAAAAATGTATCAAGAAAATATTTTTAATAGTGGATCTAAAGAATTATTTAGATGACTAAATAAAATAATAAATTCCAAAATAAATCAAAACGATAATAAGACAGGAAAAATTTTAAATTTAAATAGAATTGAATTTTTATCAGAAGTAACAAGAACTGACTGATTAAAAAGATGATTATTTTCAACTAATGCCAAAGACATAGGTACTTTGTACTTATATTTTGCAATTTTTAGTGGTAATTAAATTCATCATACCTCTAATAAATCTTGCTAAATTTATATATATAACTCTTTTACCTATAAAGTTAGGTTATTGCATTATTAAGATACATTATTATATATTAGTTATGATTTATGTAATAAATAGTAAAAGGAAAATTAAATATTTTAGAGACTTTACGCAAGAATTTATTTTGTTTAAGAAAATAAATAATTATAATGAAATTAATAATAATACCAAAAATAAAAACAATACTAATGATTCCTTTCCACTTAATAAAAAAAAAAATAAAGAATTAGGTTTTTATTTAGCTGGTTTGATTGAAGCGGATGGAAGTATAATTATGCCTAGATTTAATTCTAATAATACACCAACTATATCTATAAGTTTTCATGAAGATGATAAACCTTTAGCTAAAAAGATATGTGAAATATTAGGTTTTGGTTCTATAGAATTAATACCTCTAAGCAAAGCAGTTAAAATACAAATTAGAGGTAAATATTCAATAATTAATACCTTAGTTTTAATAAATGGGAAATTTAGAACTCCTAAAATAGAAAAATTAAATAGTTTAATTAAGTATGTCAACGAAAATTGAAATAATGATTTATTAGATCCTATTATAATACATTCTATTGATGATAGTCCTTTAGATTCTAATAGTTGGTTATCTGGATTTTCAGATGGTGATGCTAATTTTTATATTAATATTAATTGACCAGGTAAAAATAAATATGGACAAATAAAATTAACATTTGAAATAGTACAAAGTAGATTAGATAAAGATCATCTATTAAAGTATAGATATATTATGAATAAAATAGCAATATTTTGTCAACATAAACTAGAAAAACATCTTATTTTTAAGTATGATAGAACAGGAAAACAAGAAGCTTGAAGAGCTAGAGTAGTGAATAAAAAAGGAGTAGTTCAAATGATTAATTATTTGAATAAGTATCCAATATTTAGTTCAAAATATCTTAATTATTTAGATTGAAGAGAAGCGTATTATATTTTAATAGTAAAAAAAGAACACATAGGCATAAATAAATTAAAAACATATGGAAAGATAAAATTAATTAAGGAAAGAATGAATCGGGAAAGAAAAGTCTTTACTTGAGAACATCTTAATAATTTTTACAAAAAATAAAAATAATATTTCATATAATTATATTTATATAAGAAAAAGTCCGAATATATATAAATGATGATAGGTGCTTGTTTATCTCTTTTAATAAGAGTAGAATTAACATCACCAGGAACACAAATTTTAGCAAATGATACACAGCTGTACAATACTATCATAACAGCACATGCTTTTTTGATGATATTTTTTATGGTCAAAATCAAGTTAATTCCAAATCTTATATCAAATATTGATATTTATATTAATATTAAGGGTTGTATATTTTCATCTTTATTTTTATCTAATTATTATATAATTAAAAATGACTATTTAGATTACGCAAATAATATTCAAAAATTTAGCACAAGTAAATTAAAAGTTAAGTTACCTCATGATTGTACTACTATGGAAATAAAAAATCCTTATAATAATCGAAAAACTATTAAAAACGCATGTCTTGGTGTTAAAGGTATATATATATGAGAAAATTTAGATAGTTCTATTATTTACGTAGGATATTCTATTAATTTATATAAAAGGATAGTTTCTTATTTTGAGCCTTGAGTTTTACAAAAAGGAACTAGAAAAATTTTAGTTTATTTTAGAAAACAAGGGTTTAACAATGTGAATTTAATAATTTATATTCCTAATGATCAAAATATTAACTTGAAAGAATTATTAGAATTAGAACAATATTGTATTGATATATTAAAACCTTCTTTGAATGTGGAATTTATAGCTAGACCTGGGGGTTATTCATCTAAAGATTGAAGTGAAAAAATTTATATGTATGAAAAAGAAGCTATGAAATTAATATTTATTTTTTTAAGTAAAGAGGCAGTATACAATATTGTTCACATTGATCATAGAACATTAAAAAAATGTTTATTACATAATGGTTTGTATTTGGATCATTTTTATTTTTCTAATGAAATGATTAAGAAATGAAATAATAAGAAAACAGGATTGTTAAGTATATCAGATTTACAAAGTATAATCATTAAACTGCGTTCAGTCTATAATGTGAAAGTACAAAAAAAAGCAAAAAAAATATGGGCTGAGAATGTTAATAATTCTTCTTTAAATAAATTTTATTTCTCTTTAAATAAATTGTCTAAAGATTTAAAAGGTGATAGAACTACAATTAGAAATCATTTAAATAGGAAAACAAAAAAATTATATAGAAATGAATGAAAATTTACAAGAATTAATAATTAAATTATACTATTATATGTAATATGTATTACGTTTTAATTATTATTAGTATCAAAAGTATTAATTTAATATAAGGTTATATTAACAATATAACATGGCCTAATAATAAATTGGTTTATTATTAAAATTTTCGTTATATTAATAAACTATATATATATATATATATATATATCTATATTAATAAAGTTTATTTTAATTAGATTAATATTAGAATTAAAATAAAAATAAGCTTCAGAGACTATACGCGAAATTATTATATTTTACTTAAATAAATATAAAAAATAGTTAATGATTTAGTCCATATTATAGTAATAAATATAAAAATTTTATTGGTATAGTAATATGTATGCCCGGTATGGTTATCAAATAAATAGTGACCAATTTTAGTAAAAAGTACTAGCTATGTCTGTAGTACATGCAGTCCTAAAGCTTTTTTTATTAAAAATTAAAAAAAGAAGTATTATCCCAGAATTATATATATTATATATGTATTTAATAATATATTAAAATGTTATCCAGATATTACTTTTTTTTTAGTAACATTAGTGAAGACGATTAAAATATAAGTATAATTAGCTTACAAGATCGTCGGATATTTTTTCGCGACAGACTGGATCACTAATGGGTGTTAAATATGCTTAATGTACAGTCGTTAATATAAATAAATAAAAATTAATATTTATATTAAGGGAGGATTTGGTAAAACTCATATAAATTTTATACATTTCAAGCCAGAAAATTTAAGAATTATTTTAAATATATTTCATATTGTAAAAAATAAATTAAAAACTAAAAGAATAAAAATATTAATTACTATAGTACAAATGCTAATATAGAGAAATTATATAATGAGTCTAATTTATGTAGTTATTTAGCAGGATTAATAGAAGGGGATGGTTCTTTTGCTATTCATGATCTAAATTCCAATAGTAAGTGTAGTCCTAAAATTATAATTGTCTTCAAAAAAGCAGATTTACCTTTGGCTAATTATTTAAAAAGTTTAACTATATCAGGTAAAATTTTGAATAAAGAATCTAAAGGGTATATTCTTTGACAAATTCAAGATATAGTTAGTATATTTAGAATTGTTAATTTGATAAATGGTTATATGAGAACACCAAAAATAAAAGCTCTATGAAAAATAATAGAGTAGTTATATAATTATATAATTGTTAATGAACATAGTAAATTATCAAAAAAAAAAATATTAGCTAAAATTGAAGAATTTAGTAATTTAAGTAAGAATAAATTTAGATATCCTGTAATAAGAAAGGGATTAGATCTTTCCTTTATTAGTTCCAATACTTGATTAGCTGTATTTTCTGAAGCTGATGCAAACTTTTTTATTAATATTTGTAAACGATGAAATAAAAGTTCTATGAGAGTTCAATTATTTTATAGATTAGAAATAGCACAGACTTATAAAACAAAATTTAATAAAATAGATGAATCCTTATTTGATATAATGTCAAAAATAGCTTCATATATAAAAGTCAATCTTTTAACAAGAACTAGATGTATTAATAATAAAGAATTTAATAGTTTTATAATAATGGTTCATAATAAAACTAATCTAAATAATATAATTAATTATTTTTCTGAATTCCAGTTGTTATCATCTAAACGTTTAGATTAGAATAACTGATGTTTTATATTTAAATTACAAAATAATAAAAAATAACTAGTTCTTATATAGAAGAAGCATTAAAAATTAGGAAAGATTTTAATAAAACACGAATCACATTTAAATGAAATCATTTAGAAAATTCTTATTTAGAAAGTTAAAATTTTAATTACCTTTATCAATTTTAGAGTTGATATATATACAATATTATATGAGAAAAGCCATTTTATATAACTAAAAGAATAAAGGTAATTCTCAGGAAATCTAGTGTTAATATTAGATTCCTTAACGATTATACATATTGCTATTATTAAATAAATTTTATTGTTATTTAATAATATGGAGAAGTAGTCTCTACATAATAAGATATTATGTAATATTGAATTTCTTTGTACCT
>Ga0335081_10007427_pt1 | contig 17518 bp, 15 predicted proteins | sample Lox_Sample_35_FD_206713 | JGI IMG/M metagenome (GOLD analysis project Ga0335081, IMG submission 206713) | Soil microbial communities from Loxahatchee National Wildlife Refuge, Florida, United States - Lox_Sample_3.5 | ecosystem: Environmental > Terrestrial > Soil > Wetlands | place: USA... | reverse complement strand
CTTAAAACGTTTTCTCACCTCTTCGAGCACGTCCCGCCGACGCGCCACATGTTCCGGTCCCGCTGTGTGAAAGAAGGGCTGGGAGAAAAGGGCCTCGCCCGCAGGCGTTCCGGCCACGGCCAGGAATTCTCCGTTCTCGTCGTGCAGGTCCATGAGTTGGAGGTCGAAATGGTTACGGGTTGCAGGACCTGCGTCCGCGCATACGCAGAAGCAATCATCGTCGATATCCTTCTCGGTGTCCGTGCAGACCATATTGACAAGGAAAAGCCGGTTCCGCAAAGCCTCGTAATAACTATCCTTGAAGGTGTTGCCCAGGTAGAAACGGTCGAGGTGGAAGATGCCTTCAATGTCGCAGGAGCGGATGCCAAAGACGGCGACCTTCGACTCGTCGCCAATCTCTTCAACGGACGGCTTGCCCCCGTCGTTCATCGTAAACAGTCGCTGGATGTGCGGAAATACATAGCGCTTGGGCGGGTAGTAGGGGTTGGGGAGATGCAGCGCCACGGCCCCTCGGTTCGCGTCCGCCACCTCGTCAAAGTAAGAATCACGGCCCTTGCCCTCGAAGGGCGCCACCACCTTAAAGTCCTTTCTGAGGTGGTCGACCAGCCGAAGAATATCATTCTTGTGGATAAGACGCCCCTTCATATCAGACCGCCTTCTCGATCCGGACGTGGACCGTCCGACCTTCAACCGGACCCGCATTTCCCCTGAGACGGTGCGCCACGTCCTCGAGAAAATAGGGGACGTAAACGACCCCCCGCCTCACCTCGGCCGTCACGCGGACTGTCGCTGCCGATTGGCCCTCCAAGACGACGAGGCGTACTTTTTCACCATCACGGACGTTCAGCGATCTGGCGTCGTCTGGGTTCATCTCGACGAAACCCTCAGGGTAGTCGAGCAGGAGGATGCCGTATTCACGTTTCAGAGTTTCGCTGTGCTGCACCAGTGCATTCTGATGCCAATAATAGAGCGAATGGCCGAACCAGAGAAGAAACGGGAATTCGACCCGGTCCGGCTCCTCGGGAAAGGCCGGACTCATCGGTTCAAAACGGAAGGGGTGCACCTTCTCGCCATCGGCGAAGAGATCGGGTGTCCCCAGGGGCCTTTCCTTTGTGCAGGGCCACTGCCTCCCGTATTCACGGGTCAGGTTGTCGATTGTCACGCCGGAGTAGGCGGGAACAACGGAAGCAACCTCGGCCATCACATCTTCTGAAGAACGGAACCCCCACTTCGCTCCCATACGCTTTGCCACTTCCTCGACTTGCTCCCACGCGGACTTCAAACCCGATGGCGGTTCGACGGTCTTGACGGCCGCTTGAATGCGCCGCTCCGTACTCGTGAAGGTGACCGCCTCTTCCCCATACGCAGCGGTGGGCAAGACGACGTCGGCGTATTCTGCCGTCCGCGTCAGGAAGAGATTCTGGAGGACGACGAATTCCATACGGTCGAGAGCCGCTCCGGCGTCACAGTACGTGGCCGAGACGACGGGGTTATGTCGGTCGAGCCAGAGAGCCCTGAGCCCGCCTGTCTCACAAAGCATGTTCGCGGTCTCAAGCCCTTTCGTCTCAGGAACGTTCACGTTCCATCTTCTCGAGAAGCCTTTGCGGACGGACGGATCGTTCACATCGGCGTAGCCGGGAAGATATCGCGGAAGGACTCCCATATCGCATCCGCCTTGCAGATTGTTGTGCTCTGCCAGGGGCATAATCCCCGATCCGTGCTTGCCAAGGTTGCCCGTAAGGAGCACCAAATTGACCATGGCATGGAGGTGCTCTTTACCGCGGGCCTCCGCGCCTGTCGAGTAAAGCAAAGTACCGGGTTTCAAACCTGCGAACTGGACCGCGGCTTCCTCGATGAGCGAAGGCGAAACATCGCAACGCCGTGCCGCAAGGAGCAGGTCGAAGGATCGAATGTTGTGCAGAAAATCCTCATAACCTTCGCAGTGAGAACGGATGAAGGCGAGGTCCATGATCCCGCGGTCGACGATGACTTTGGCCATAGCCGCGTAGAGGAAGGCTTCCGTTCCGGGTCGGATATGAAGGAAGATGTCCGCGTGTTCGGCGATCCTGTGCCGCCGTGCTCCGACGACGATCAGCTTTGTGCCGCCGAGCTTGGAACGAAGGATAATGCCTCCGATGGTTGGAAGCTGCTGGCCCACATCGATCTCGTTCAGGATAATGACCTTGCTGTCGTGGAGTGTACTGATGGAGTTCGTGGCGGCGGGCACGCCGATCATTTCCCGAAGGACCTCGACACTATTCGTGCGGTAAAGACTCGTGCCTTGATCGACGTTGTTGGTGCCGATGACCGTACGGGCAAATTTCTGGAGGATGTACCCGTCCTCGTTCGCGCAGCGAGCGGAGTTGATGAACCCGATCGAATCAGGACCATGGTTGTCACGGATCTTTGTCAGCCGCGACGCGATCGTGTCGTACGCCTCATCCCAGCCCACAGGCACAAGGTCTCCGTTCTTACGGATCAGAGGGCTGAGAAGACGATCGGGAGAACTGGCGACCTCATGGACATGCCAGCCACGGACGCAGATTCGTCCCTGGTTGGCTGGATGGGACATGCTGGGGTAGGTTCCAGTGATCTCGTTGCCCGTCGTTTCCAGATAGATGCCGCACCCGACACCACAGAATGTGCATGTCGTCAGGGAATGGCTCACGGAAGGTCCCTCCCGGCTACAAAGCTTCTTCTCCTAAGGATGGGTTGAATCTCATCGTCTATCCCCTCAAGACGCCGTCCCACCATTCTTTAAAAAAGAGAACTCCTTCCCGGCCATTCTCAGCGCTGTAGACAAGGTCGCCATCGGGTGTGCATAATCGTGAGAACTCCGCCGGATGTTCCCTTGCAAGCCATGCCACGAAGGCTTGCAGTCTCTGCCTGATTCTACGAGAAGTCTCTTCTTCGACAATCGCAACGAACTGCTGAATCCGTCCTTCTCTTAACGAAATGATGCACGACGTATAGAAAACGTTATCAATCCCCATGGCCTTCAGTCGATCGTTTCGCGCAAGAAGCTGACAGGTCAATCCATCGTGGTGGGGCACGAAATTCATAAAACGGAGATCTGTGTTCGCCGCTGCGTCATATTCGAAGACCTTCCTGATCTTTTCTTTGCCGTTGAGGGTTGAGTGGCCTACGATTTGGAACTGAGCATCCTCGTTAAAGAGGTTCAAAAAATCGTCCACCCTGTAGCGATTTGTTAGGGCCTGAAGCTGCGCCACCAGGTTTAAGACATCTCCCTGGCTATCCATGAGCTCTTGTCCTTTCTCCTATGGTTGAAACGGCTGTCATCTCCCATCTCTCCGTGCTCCGGAGGCTTGAGCAAAAAACTAAGGACTGTTTTCAGAAGGAGGTTGAGCCAAGAGGGCATAAATTCCATAGTCAGTGCATTTTTTTTGTATGCATTACCATGACCGAAAATCGATGTCAATGCGCAGAAGGATAGCAAAACGTATACAAACTGTATACAAGCTATATACAAGAAATATACAAAATGGTGTCAAAACCTATGCAAAGTGCGGTTAGGGAGAGGGGAAACAAAGATCAAAAATCCGACGGCATCTTATTGTGGTGCTCCAAAAAAAGTGAGACGGATATTTCAGGAACCCCGTTGAAATACTTGATGGGGATATGGTATTTCTTCGCCCTTTTTTTCGCCGTTCTTCTGTCCATGACACGCATTGCCTGACAGATCTCTTTCCATCCTCTAAGAATAAGCCTCTGATCGTTCATGGACCCACCCCCCTCTCTTCAATCCGGGAAACTCTCACCCGGCAGAGAGAACTCTTGCCTAAACATTTTGTCCCACCAACCATTCAAGCGACGTGCAAAAGCCGACCCCGAATATTCTTTCCCGATTATTCAAAGCAGGCGAAATCCCGGCGTTATGGAGCCCCACGGCAGAGCCCGTGGTCTTCTGCATAGGGGGATAAAAGGACCTCTCATCCGATCGAGATAGAAATCTTTAAACAGGAAAGATGGACAGTGAGCGTGGTCAATTCTTTGAGGAACTGTCCGCTTGCTCGTCTCGCCCCAAAGGAAGCTTCGGAATTCTGTTCTGGTCACCCGGATCATGGTAGACCCATAATGGCCTAAAACCAAAGGCCCATGCGAAAATTCGTAGCAAAACCAGGAAGCGGCATTTGAATGCTTGATTGGGGGCGGACGGTCCGTTGCAGTAGTAAATTGGACGGTGAGGTGGAGGATGAAATTCTCAAATGTCGCTGGCTGGCAGGGGTCTCATGAGCTGCTTTTCTTTCAGGTTTGGGGGAGGTAATCCAATCCGCATAGGGTTTTTGCTTCGGGGGTATTGTTAATCTGAAAGCGTACACTTTGTTCCCCTCGGTAGCCCATCGTCATTCGGCGAGGGCTCGCGCAAATCGGAAATAAAACTTTTTTCCGAGGCCCTGATGATTTCAATCGATGCTTTCACAATAACATAAAATCAACGTCAAAGAATGAGATTTACCTTTGTCCCTCCTTACCATCAAACTTGAATTGAATAATCCAACATTCTCCCATGTTAGTGCAAAATAGCATAAAAAAATAATTTGTCAAGAATTATTTCTGGGTCTTTTAAAATGGCCCGCTCCCCGCCCGCCCTTCGACGTGGGTCGTCATTGCCAAAAGTGTAAGTAGTTGAATTTCAATTATAATTGTCTTATTCGGCCTGACGTCGGCCCTATCTAAGTGGTCAAAAATACTAGAATTTCCATCAAAAAATACAGGGTTCCATCTATGGGTTTTCTTTCATGTCCTGCTTAGAATAGAATTCTTCGAAAAGGGTACTCCTCAAGCAGGAGAGACCTCCGGGGAGAGCAGCGTTTAGGGCAAACCCGGAAGGAACATTTGAAGTTTCGGCGTCGGCAGCGATCTTACCCGGGTCCTTTAAGGAGACCTTCATGAAACAAGAACAGTACGTCTGCCTGGTCTGCGGCTACAATTACGTCATCGGATATGAGGACCGGAAACGCAGGTTCACAGCCGGGCCGCTGTTCGACGGATACTAAAACGACGGAGTCCGGGCCGTCGTCTATTGGCGAAGAGCCGGAGGAGGGAACGTGTCGAAAATGGAGTTGAACCCCGAGATGATCTATCGGGTTCTCGGCAGCACAGGAGAAACGGTTTCAGCCATTGGAGTCGGAGGCTACCATCTTGGCTTGGCGAAGATCGACGAGCCGCTCAGTATTCGCATCGTCCGCGATGCAATAGACCGAGGGATTAACTTTCTGGACAACGGCTGGGATTACCATGGAGGGGCAAGCGAGATCCGCATGGGCAAGGCACTCCGCGATGGCTACCGGGACAGAGTCTTCCTGATGACCAAGATCGATGGCCGGTCCAAAAAAGAGGCGGAAAAGCAGCTCGAGGAATCGCTGCGGCGCCTCCGGGTGGATCATATCGACCTCGTCCAACACCATGAGGTTCTCCGGTACGAAGATCCACACAGGATTTTCGACGACGATGGGGCAAATGCGGCGCTCGTGGAGGCGCGCAAGGCCGGGAAGCTTCGTTACATCGGGTTTACGGGGCATAAGGACCCCCACATCCATCTCTATATGCTCGAAGTCGCGGCGAGGCATGATTTCAAGTTCGACACCGTTCAAATGCCGCTCAACGCTATGGACGCGCACTACCGAAGCTTCGAAAAAAAGGTCTTGCCGGAACTGGTCAAACAAAACATTGGCGTTCTCGGAATGAAAAGCATGGCCAACGGCTTCCTTCTGAAGTCGAAGACGGTGACACCTTTGGAGTGTCTGCACTACGCGCTGAATCTGCCCACATCGGTCGTGGTTACGGGGATCGACAGCATGAAAATCCTCGACCAAGCTTTCGAGGCAGTGCGCACGTTCCATCCAATGAGCAACCAGCAAATAAGGGGATTCCTGGCGAAGACTCTGGAGGCGGCAGCAGGCGGCAAGTTTGAGCCCTTCAAGACAACTTCGATCTTTGACGGCACGGCCCGGAACCCGGAATGGCTGGGAGAAGAACCGCAACGAGTGCAGGAACTCATTTAAGTCAAGCCGAGAGATCGCTCCCGGCCCTTTCGCTCGCCGGATCCGTCTGACGGAGGAAAAATGTTTTCGGGTCTATCTTCTTTTCGTCCGTTTCCTTTTCTGGCAGACGTAATTCATACTTGACCGGCCTTTGGTGATCCATACATAACCGTTCCGGATTGAAGACGCTGTTGAATTTGAAGAGCATCCGGACAAAATCCGTTTGGCCTTTGAGCAAGAGTCTCGCCGTCAAGCCCGCCGTCTGCCTGAGCATTCCGAAGCCCAAATGTTTCATGCTGAGAATCTGTTGGGTCTTGACCAGCTCTTCATAAAAATGTTTGAGATCCATCTTTGTCGGAAGGACCGCGTGCTGGATATCGAAAAGGCGGTAATCACGGGTGGCCAGAGGCTGGGCATGACTCGAAAATGTCTCCGTCCCGGGATGCGGCGTATTAATACTGACGTTAACCACCTCCGGAACAGACAGGGCCCACTCCCTGACCGCCCGAAAGCGCTTCTCGTCCCAGTCCGAATCCGCGATGATATTGGTGGCGACAACCAGGTCGAGGGACCTGGCAAATTCCAGCGCCTCGAAGCTCCTGCCGATCGAGACCCGCTTACGAAACAGCTTTAGCCCTTCGTCGTCGATCGCTTCAATACCGACGAACAGGTAGGCGAGTCCGAGTCTTTTCCAATATCGGAACAGCTCCTTGTTTCGCAGTAAAACGTCGCTGCGGGTTTCCAGGTAGAATTGTTTCTTGATTCCCCGTTTTTCAACTTCCCTTCCGACCTCAAATCCATGGTCGGGGTCGATGAAAGCAACATCATCGACGACAAAGACATTCGGCTCTTTCAGGCACATCAATTCCTCAGCGATCGCCCGGGGGTTTCTTTTCCGGTAGCTCCGGCCGTAGAAAACCCACGCGCCGCAGAAGTTGCAGTCCCAGGGGCACCCCCGTGTGAACTCGACGGACGCCGAAGGGTCCAGACTCCCGATAAAGTATTTTCTCCTTTTGGGAAGAAGATCGCGGGCCGGGGCAATTCGGTCCAGGTCATGAATCAAATCTGGCGATGGACCTTCGCCGTTCAAGGTGACCACCCCAGGCAAGGTGTGAAGACTTTTCCTATCGTCGGCAGCAGCGAAGAGCAGGGAAGGGACAATCTCCTCCCCCTCCCCTTTTACCACACAGTCGATGGCTTCTTGGGCGTGCTCCAGAATCTGATCGGCCGTAAAAGAGGCGCTGTGTCCACCCGCGAAGATGAAACACCGTGGGAGGCGACTCCGGGTTTCTTTTGCGAGATCGATCGCCTGAGGAATATTCGCAAGATAGTTGAGGCCAAAGCAGACCGCCTCGGGTCTTCAGCGATCCACAACCCTCCAATAATCGTTTTCCGATGAGACCTGAAGATCGATCATCCGCACGTCATGCCCTGCCTTCCTCATTGTCTGGGCGATTAATTCCATCCCCAGCGGTTCAAGGCGCAGGTATATCTCCCCGTACATAAGACTACTTGGGTGACAGCAGAGGATTTTCATCTCCTACCTCCAGAGCGTAGGCCCTTCCTGGGGAATACCCTAAAACGATGCCTTCCTCCCGCAAGGCTCTCCTGTAGAATCGATAAATCCGATAATCCAGCTCTTCCCGGACACTTTTTTGACAGGATTCAATCCTAAAATAACCGAGCGTTCATGAAATGGATAGGGTGCCAAGACAGTATTTAGGGCCGCAGGATACTGTATTTTTTGAAAACGCTACGGGTCTCTGAGGGTCTTTTCGGGATGAAATTGACAGGGAGAAGCACGGAAGACCCGTCCTATAGTCACCTCTCGAATACCAGCCCCATCCTCTGGCATTGGATCTCGTTCTTGATGAAGAATTTCTTCATGTGTTCAATGGATCTTTATTTTTTTTGATTTCCCTGGTAACATACAGTGAAGTCCAACGAATCTTCTCTCAAGTTTCTATTTTCGAGGAGGCGATCACCCAAATGGATGGCTTGACCGACAAATCTTCCAAAAAGATCTCGATCCGATTTGGGGGTTGTTTCATCTTTTTTTTGCTGATGTTGGCCATTTTTCTTTCCAACGCCATCGCCGGAATGATCACCTCCGATGCGGCCGTCATCATGGATGCCTCCACAGGAGAGATCCTCTATGGAAAGAATCCAGACGATCCGCTTCTCCCGGCAAGTACCGCAAAGTTGATGACGGCCATCATCGTTCTGGAGACAACAGGCCTTTCGGATACCGTTACGATCAGCCCGAATGCTTCCCGGACGCCTTCTCTTAAATCGGGATTCAAGAAAGGGGATCGGGTAACCATTGAGGCGCTTCTTTATGCGGCGCTCTTGAAATCCGCGAATGACGCCGCCGTTGCTCTCTCAGAAGCCGTCGCCGGCTCGGAAGATTCTTTCGTTTCCCTGATGAATCAAAAGGCGGTTTCCATCGGAGCCGCGAACACGAAGTTCATCAACGCGACCGGCCTTCCGGGGAGCGGCCAGTATATTACGGCCTCGGACCTATCGAAGATTATGAGGTTCGCATTGAATTTTCCAAAACTGAGGGAGATCCTTGCGACACCCGCGGCCCAGGTGTCGACCGAAAAAGGAAGGGCCATCTTCCTTAGAAATACAGACAAACTTCTGTCGTCCGATGAGGAAGTGATCGGAGGCAAGACAGGTTATACGTATCGGGCAAAGCATTGTTTTGTTTTCGCCGCGGAACGCAACAAGAGGACGATTATCGTCTCCCTTCTTGGAAGCCCGAGCCGAAAGAACATGTGGAAAGAGGCAAAAGAGCTTACGGACAAAGGTTTCGAGATCATCGCAGGTGATGAATCAAAGCACCTGAATCCGCACGAATAGGCAGTCTCCGAATCCTTTCACTTCGACTGAAATGATGGATACTCCCCCAATCTGCTTACTTAAGCAAAATTGGGATAAGCGTGAAACAAGTCATCTTGTTTTTCGGCGGAAAAATATTGCCTCTTTCCCTCTCTCCCTATAGAAATACTGCCCAAATCCTCGATAAATACGGAAGATACCCTATTTAGTTTCTTCCCCTATTCTGGTCAAATAGGGCCTAAGATGAAGCGGTGAACCTTTACTCCGGCATGCATGAGTACAAGATCCACGCGGCAGTTTTGCGGAAGAAGGGCGGCCCTCTCAGCATCGAATCGATTGAGATGGAAGGCCCACGAGAAGACGAGGTTCTAGTGCGCCTTGTCGCTTCGGGCATCTGCCGCACCGACATAGACTTCTGCGATGACTGGAATGAGACCGACACGCCTGTGGTGCTCGGTCATGAAGGTGCCGGTGTGGTAGAGCGTGTGGGAAAGCACGTAACGAGGGTCCGGCCTGGCGATCATGTTGTGCTCTCCTATCAGTCTTGCGGTCGCTGCTTTCCCTGCCGAAGGAGACGCCCCGCACATTGTAAGCGATTCTGGGAGGCGAACTTTGGTTTCCGGCGCCTGGACGGCAGCAGTGCGTTGCAGCGCGGCGTTCGGGGCCACTTCTTCGGCCAGTCTTCGTTCGCCACTCACTCCCTGGCGACAGAACGCAATCTTGTCAAGGTATCCAAAAACTTGCCTCTGGATGTTCTATCTCCCCTGGGCTGCGGCCTGCAGACCGGAGCCGGCATCGTCATGAATTCGTTAAGGATCTCGAGAGGGAAAAGCGTCGCCATCTTTGGGACAGGAGCGGTCGGTCTGGCTGCCGTTATGGCGGCTCGTACCATTGGCGCCGACCCGATCATCGGCGTCGATCTTATTTCCATGAGACTCCGACTCTCCCGAGAGTTGGGCGCTACCCACACCATCAACAATCGCGGGCAAGACATTGCCTCCCGGATTGTCAAAATCACCGGGGGCGGCGTCAGCTATGTTGTGGAAACCACCGGCAACCCGAGGATGCACCGGGTTGCCGTGGAGGTCCTCAGGCCGCACGGGGTCGTAGCACTGCTTACCGGCGAGAGCGGCGCGGATCTGCCGGAAGGACGGAAAACCCTTGGCATCATCCAAGGGGACGCCGTGCCGCAGCACTTCATTCCTAAACTGATCAACTTGTACCGGGCAGGGGAATTTCCCTTTGATCGTCTCTTGAAATTCTATGACTTCAATGAAATCAACCGGGCCATGGCCGATGCCAGAAGGGGCCGCGCCATCAAGCCCGTATTGCGGATCAGCGAACCATAGTCAAGTCTCCGCTACCGGCCAGACGGTAAAAGCCTTTCGAACGTGTCCCGCTTTTTATCCGAGTCTTGCCGCGGAAGGGAATCCGGATGCTTTTTCAACTTATGTGAAAGGAGGAATTCTTTATGGCGAAATGGATCATCGATCCGGATCATGCCTGTGCAACGTTTGCCGTACGGCACTTCATGATTGCGAACGTGGTAGGTTTATTCGGCGGCATCACGGGGGTCGTCAGCTTTGATCCATCGGATATCGCCCGCCTCTCCGCCGAAGCGGAGATTGATGTCAGCACTCTCTCATCGGCGAACAAGGCAAGGGATGAGCATCTTCTCAGTCCGGATTTTTTCGACGCGGCGAAATATCCGAGAATGTTGTTCAAGACCAAACGAGTCGAAGCCATCGGAAAGAACAGAGCTAAGATCACCGCGGATTTATCCATTCGGGGGATCACGCGGCCGGTCTCTTTCGAGGTGGAATGCCTCGGTCCGGTGAAGAGCCCCTTCAGCGGCAAGTCTTCCATCGGCTTTCGGGGCGTGGCAAAGATCGATCGTGAAGACTACGGGATCGCTTTTGACCATTCGATGGAAGGCGGAGGACTCGTCGTCGGTAAAGAGGTTGAAATCACTTTTGAGCTGCAGGCAGATCATGAAGGCTAAGCTAAAGCCGCAGAACAAAGCGACGAACAACAATCGGCAACCGAAGAAAAGCCTCACGCGATACCCGAGCCTTGCCGCAACGATCGTTTATGGTTTTTCGCCGGTTTTTCTATTGCATGACCCGACAAGGGTCCGCCGGATTTCTGACGAGTTCTTCAATGAAGAATAATCGGCCCTGAATTGGAACCGGTGACGACGCCCTGGGGAATAAAGCTTTTGTAAATCCTGCCGATGCGGTGTACAATTCAAGAGGAAGGCCGGGCGCACACTTTGTGGTTCGCATCATTGCGTTTCACCCCCCGAAACGTGGATTCGTGCCGCAAGCCCCGGCCTTCTCTTTTTCGATAGATATCGGAAGTCATCCGGTGACCCGAATAACCTGACTACGCCCAATCCCAGCACCACAGTTCACGCTGAAGTCACGCTTGTCTCCGGAGAGAAAGATCATCTCATTCCCGAGGACCCGTTGAAAAGCTGAAAAATAAACTGGTCAATGCCAAAAGCGTCACGACAAGAATATTTACCCGCGAAGAAGGCGGAGCCGAACATGGTCAGATAGGGGCCTTCCCCCGCCTCTTTCATGCAGAACTTTTCGAATGGCTGGAAAGAACGATCTGAATGGCAGGAGGATCGTTACTGCCGAGCAGCCCTCGAAAACTTGGAACTTCAGTTCATGCTGCCTGCAAAGGCACCGACGCACAGGTCGCTCGCCCTTAGTGAATTCCACGTTTCCCGTGTGTCTCAAAGACTTCCAAAAACTATCCCGACTTAAAGAAGCGGAAAAAAAGGTTTTTCTATTTTGCCAAGTCCATCTTTTGGGCAATGCTCTTCGCCCTTTCATAATTTTCGCTCAGGAGCTGTTTCAGTTCGGCAGGCGACTTGTAATGGGTGATGTACCACAATTTCTGCAATCGCGTCACCAGCTCAGGAGTTTTGATCGCTTTTTCTATGGCAGGGACCAAAACCTTTTTTGCTTCTTCCGGAATCCCGGCGGGCGCAAAGAAGGCGAAAAATGAGACCGGGAGGTCCTGGGGGTAGCCCAGTTCGCGGAGGGTCGGAATATCCGGTAGCGCAGCGACTTTAAAATCTAACAGGATTCCTCTGAGCTTCCCCGATTGGTAATGGGGCTGGGAGAGGACGACGGCGACAAAGGCGGATTCGATATGCCCTCCCAAGAGGGCCGTGACCGCTGGCGAAGCGCCCTTGAAGGGGACCATGGTAATATCGGTATTTGTGATGGACTTGATGATCTCCAGCTGGAAGTGATTGATCGAACCTACCCCCAGCGTTCCGCAACGAAATTTTCCTGGATTTTTCCGGGCGTACTCCAGTATCTCCGAAAAATTTTTCCAGGGAGAGTCGGCCCGGACAGAGATCACCGTAGGAAAATTGACGTGCAACCCCAAAGGTTCGAGGTCACGAATGGGGTCATAAGGTACCGAGTCAGGATTGATTGCTGGATTATAGACGAGGCCGGAGCTGAGGGCATAGAGGAGGGTGTACCCGTCCTTCTTGCTCTTCACCGCAAATTCGGTCCCTACAATGGAACCCCCGCCCGGCTTGTTCATGGGAATGATCGGAATTTTCAGGATCTTCGCCAGTTCATCCGCCGCGGACCTGGCGGCAATATCCACGGCATCACCCGGTGCGCCCGGAATGACAAGCTGTATGGGATGGGTGGGGTAAGGTTGGGCCCAAAGGATAGGCGTTCCAACGAGCATGCTACCTAGAAATAAGAAGCCCAAATTCAAAATGAATCGTTTCATCGATCTTCCTCCTTTCGAGCGTTGGCTGAGCCTTTGTAACCGAATTCCTGTTCTTGATTTGAAGGTTTCATCCTGAAAATCCTAACACAGCTGAATCATGACCTAAGGGCTTGTGGTGAAACAATTCTTGATGAGATTTTCCCCGGCCGTTTCTCTGGCACTTCAGAAGATTCATTTTCGACCTTAATCTTCAATCGGTTCAGGCCTTTTCCCGTCATCTCGAAAATCGACCTATTTATACCAAAAATATGACTTCATTGCAATTTCCGGGCGGTGGGCTTTGCTAGAACAAATCCGAGCCCCGTGTCTGCACGCTGAATCCATAAGAAGACTTCTTATAACCCCTACGCATGCCTGCCTATAAAAAGGCCTGTCTACTCTTGATTCTTTATGGATGAATGACTAACTTTAAGATGAATTAAGAGAGGATTTGAGTGATTCAAGACAGGAGGCGTCCATGAAAGAGGAAGGGTTAGTTTACGATGTTCAAACGGGCGGATTTCTCCACCTCTATCAGGACGGTGGAAAGCTGACCATCGACGGGCAGCGTTGTGAACATGACCATGTCATGCCGACGGTCATCTTGGTTGAATAAGCCCGATCAGGAAATCCAAAGAAGTTTTGACGGAGAAAGACCGGACTTTTTTTGGCGTAACGGGCCACACTGATCAGTTTGACCTATCTTTTATCCGGTCCCGACAGACATGAAGAACTAATTTAGGTTTGAGCGATGTACCCTCGTTGCTGAATGCTGAAACAATTTAGAAAATAGAAGGCTGACGTTGTGTCAGCCTTTCTTGTTGAACTGATAGATCTCTTCGCCTCATCAAGGGAACCTTTGACTGAGGCTTTCAACCGAAGACTTCAGCAAATGCGGAAAAGAAAGGATTCGCCCGTTTGCCCCCGTCTATCTTCCCTTCTGCTTTTCATAGGCCTTTCTCTCCTCGCTAATCCTTTTGGAACTGATCGAGAGGGTTCCCTTATGGCGCTCCCTGGAATAGGACAGGGTCATTTCCGCGTCTTTGCCCCACCAGGCATAAAATTCTTCAGAACGTCTTATCGTCGACGGCTCTCTCCCTCTCTCTTTATCCATCTTCCTCATCAACTCTTCTGATTCGAGGACCTTGCCGTATCGTTCAAACAGCTCTCGCTTAAGAGCCTCAAAGTTTTCGTCACCCTTAAAATCAATCCAGACACTCTGAAAGCTTCCCATCCAAAATGAATAGAATATGCTATCCAGTTTCGCCTTGCCGATTGAAAGAGGATCTTCTCTCCTTACATACCAAACCACGTCATTGCTCGACGATTTGTCTTGCTCCACTTTCTCCATGTCTTTGAGTGTCGATATCTCGGCCCCCCACTTGATATCTCCGAATCCACCCGGTTCCGGGCGGGACTTAGAGGACCGGGTGGAAGCAAGACAACTTACCAAAAAGATGCTGGTGACAACGGCTAAGACCTTGACTTTCTTCATGGACCCCACCTGCGATTCGACCCTTTTAATCTTCCAGCCCATCCATCCCGTCCTGTGGCAACCCGCCCACGTCAAGCAGGCATTATTTTCTGCGAGCTTTCCTGAACTCCTTGATAGGCACATGGTCTGAAGGTCTATGCCATCCCTCTTTGTCGTCTTACACGAAGAAGCGGATTGCCGATTCCCAGACCCTCTGGCATCAAGAATCAACGTTGGCGTCGGTCTTTCTCCCTTGATACAGGCCAACGATCCGTAGCAGCTCTTCCATATTTACATTGCCGCATTGGGCACAGAGATAAAAGAGATGAAACGTTTTTCTCCCGATTGTTACGGCGACCCCCTGTAATCCCTCCTGCTTGCCGCACTTGATGCAACGTTCCTGATCGTCTGTCATATTTATTCGAAAAATCCCTCTTATCCCTCCTCCCCCTCGGTAAATAGAAGAAAACGACTTCCTCTCCGGAGTCTTCACGAGCTAGAAGTCGATCACGGGAATTCGAACTCCAATAGGAGTGTATTAAATTTGGGGGCGGAGTGTCAATAAGAATTCGGAAAAAAGGTTTTTTTAAAAAAGTATTTGACAACCGAGTTGCAAAATATTACAAATCGCAAATTTGAACGGAACATGAAGATCAATTCAGGAGTCGCGTATGAAATGCCATCGTTGTGGGAGTGTTATGGTTTACGAAAGATTCTACGGTCCGGATGAACATTTCCTGGGATGGAGATGCGTCTTGTGTGGAGAAATTATAGACCGAGTGATCGTGGAGAACCGTCAGACGGAGACGGGGAGGCAAAATAGAGAAAGGAGAAAATAACGCCTCGTGCACAATTTTCTCACCCGGCGACTGTGCCGCGCAGATCGAAGTCCTTTGTCGAGGAGCCCTCGGCCAGGGTCAAAGAATCATCCTCAATTCCCGATCGATCTTTGAATAGACAGATTCTTGAGCCTTCTTCAAGGAAGATGCACGGACGGACGCAGGTTGTAAAACTTCGAAATTAGGTTTTCAGGCTGGGGTCGCCGTTCATGTTGAGCCGCCTTTGGTCAGGGATTCTATCCAATAACTCTCTGAGAACGGGTCGGATATAAATCTGGTCGTAATCGAGCTGCTTCAACGCTGTTCCTAAAACCCAAATCTTGTCCCTGGTCGAGGCTTTGACGTTGAGGATGAGAACATACCTTCCCTTCAACACGCATAACCCCCCAAGGACATTGACCGAATTTTCATCTTGCTTAATAGCTTCCTGGCGGATTTGCACGCCAAATTTTTCGATGAGTTCCTCAAGCTGATCTAGAATGGTATCCTCGTCCACGTGGCGAGTTTCCTGTGAAAAGATTTTCCCTTCCAAAAGAAGTTTACCAGATTGACATAATGGAGGCAACCGAAAATTCAGAGCAAATTTCGTCAAGGAAGTGGCCCTCGCGGAATGCCGGCAGCTCCGTCGGCGCCTCGGGGTGATTTCAATCTGAATATTTCTCCCTTCCGGCCGTCTAATCTAGTGTATGATGGATGATTGGAAGGAGCGAAAAACGATAATACGAATGACTTTGCATCAACGAAAAGAAAGGATTGTTATGAAAACAAAAAAAATCTTGATGCACGCATGGATTTGGCCCCTCATCCTGTTCGCCTTGTCGCCGCTCGGGGTCATTGCCCAGGAACCGCCCGCAGCCAGTAGGTTCGGACAAGAAGAACTGGATCAGATGCTGGCACCCATCGCACTTTATCCCGATTCCCTCCTGGCTCAGATTTTGATGGCTTCTACCTATCCCCTCGAAGTAGTGCAGGCAGACCGCTGGGCAAAGGCAAACAGAAACCTTTCGGGTGACGCACTGAACGATCCCTTGGACAATAAAGATTGGGACCCCAGTGTAAAGGCTCTGGTCCCTTTTCCGCAAGTTTTGGCGATGATGAGCGAAAGGCTGGAGTGGACCCAGAGACTGGGCGATGCTTTTCTGGATCAACAAAACGAAGTGATGAATACCGTCCAGAGGCTGAGGGCCAGGGCGGAGGAGGAGGGTAACTTAAGGGATACCGAAGAGCAGAGGGTGATCACAGAAGGCGGAGATATCGAGATCGAGCCGACGCAACCAGAGGTGGTCTATGTGCCGGTCTATGATCCGACGGCGATTTACGGACCATGGTGGTACCCCGCTTTTCCGCCCTTCTTTTTCCTCCCTCCCTCTGGGGTGGTTATTGGCTTCCACGGTGGAATCGGGTTTGGAAGGGGCGTAGCCGTAGGGAGAACCTGGGGTTATGCGTGGGGACGCTGGGATTGGAGGAATCATTCCATCAATGTGAACATCAACCGCAATATAAACATTAACCGTAACATAAACGTTACCCGTGCAAACGTCCAGACGACCCGGTGGCAGCACGACGTAAGCCATCGGAAGGGCGTTTCCTACAGGAATGAAACAACCCGGGAACGCTATAGTCAGCCGGCAAGGGGAGCGGAGACCCGTCGGGACTTCCGCGGCTTTGGACAGGAGGCAACATCCCGGCAGGTCCAGGAGAGTGGTGGTCAGCGCTTCGTTGAGCCAAAGGAAAGAAATGTTTCTGGAGTTACTTCAAAGGCGCTTGCCGACACAAAGGGCTTGCAGACTTCTGGATCTTCCAATAGGGGATTTGAGCAACCCAGGGGAACAGCCGGCTCAGGCCGACCGAGCCTTGATCTTAGCAAAACCAAGAGTGCCTTTGGAGGCATGGAACGAGGGAGCGACGTTCGGATGCAGAGCAACCGTGGTTTCCAAAGCCGCCAGAGCATGTCTCTAAAAGGGCCAAGCGGTGCGAGCCAAGGCAATGTGGGGCAAGGTAGTCTGAATAAGGGTAATGTGAACAAAGGCAAGGTTGGCCGTGTCCGTTGATCGACGGAGCAAACGGATTAGCTCTCACATCCCGATGGAGGAAAAACGATGTTGATCAATACCGGATGTCAAAAGAAGTTTTCGATCTCCCGTTTTGGTTTTGCAATCCTAACAACCCTAGCGGCAGGGATGATGTTGGCGGCGGTCTATCGGAGTGTCCTTGCAGCAGATGTCAAACAAAGAGGTTTCAAATCCCCTGAGGAAGCCGTCCAGGCATTGATGAATGCGGTCAAAGGAAATGATGAAAAGGAATTATTGACGATCTTGGGTCCTATGGGGAAGGAACTCATTTCCTCCGGGGATCGGGTTGCCGATCAGGCGGGAAGAGACCGCTTCGTGAAGGCTTTTGAGGGAATGAACAAACTTGTGAAGGTGAATGAAAATGACGAGAAGATGGTGCTGCTCGTAGGAAGTGAGGATTGGCCTTTCCCAATTCCGATCGTCAAGCAAGGCGAAGGCTGGTTCTTCGACACCCTGGCAGGGAGGGAAGAGATCCTCAACCGCAGGATCGGCCGCAATGAGCTCAATGCCATCCAGGTGTGCCTCACCTACGTGGAC
>Ga0335081_10007426_pt1 | contig 17518 bp, 16 predicted proteins | sample Lox_Sample_35_FD_206713 | JGI IMG/M metagenome (GOLD analysis project Ga0335081, IMG submission 206713) | Soil microbial communities from Loxahatchee National Wildlife Refuge, Florida, United States - Lox_Sample_3.5 | ecosystem: Environmental > Terrestrial > Soil > Wetlands | place: USA... | reverse complement strand
CATTTCTGGGTGCGCTCCTGGCAACAAAGCTGCGAATCGGCATATCGCCCGCCGAAAATGCCGGTGAAACCAAGGCGTTTTGAGCCGAGGCACCTGGAAGCTCGTGGGCACCGAGTCCAGTCAAAAACGAACATCCCGGTCTTGCGTGTGAGGGCGGAACACGAGACAATCCTGTGGCGCGACCGTGCGCTGTACCCGGCGCCGGGCCACAATCGAAGGCTTCGTGCCGCAACGGGTGGGGACACGTTAAAAGTTTTATGAAAACACCAGCGGAACTTTTTTCTCTCGAAGGGCGCGTGGCCGTGGTCATTGGCGGCACCGGCGAATTGTGCGGCACGATGGCGGAAGGTCTGGCGGCGGCAGGCGCAACCGTCGCTCTGGTCGGGCGCGACGCGAAGAAGGCCAAGGTCCGGCTGGATAATATTTCCAAAGCCGGCGGCAAGGCGGAATTCTTCCCGTGCGACACGACTTCCCGGGCCGGGCTGCAACAACTGCTGGCGGACGTGCTGGCCCAATTCGGCCGCGTGGATGTGCTGATGAACGGCGCGGGCGTGAATTCCCCGACGCCATTTCTCGACATTTCCGAGGAGGAAATCGACCGCATTCTCACCGTGAACCTGAAGGGATTGATGATGGCGTGCCAGATTTTCGGCAAGCACATGGTCGAAAAAAAATCCGGCAGCATCATCAATGTCGGCTCGGCGTCGGGATTGAATCCATTGTCGCGCGTATTCACCTATTCGGCGTCGAAAGCGGCGGTGCACAACATTTCCAAAAACCTCGCGCGCGAATGGGCGACGCAAGGTGTGCGCGTGAACATCCTCGTGCCCGGATTTTTCCCGGCGGAACAGAACCGGAAAGTGCTTAGCCCCGACCGGGTGAAGACTATCCTGGCCAAAACGCCGATGGCGCGTTTCGGCGAAGCGCAGGAACTGATCGGCGCGGCGCTGTTGCTGGCCTCGGACGCGGGCAGCTTCATCACGGGCACCGAACTGGTGGTGGACGGCGGGTTCGACGCGATGACGATTTGAGTTGGTTAAATAAGTGACTGGTCAACCGGTTAAATGAGCGGCTCTTTGCGGTCTCTATGCCCGTTTGGCTGATTTAACTGATTCAACCAATTACCATTTCACTTTTCACAAATCCGTTATCGGTTTGTGCTGCGGCACCAGCGCCTTCATGATCGCCCAGGCAATCAGATAGCTGAACGCGCAGATGACGAACATGATGAGGTAAGCAGTTTGGGGCGTGTTAACAAAGGCATCGCGCAGCCGGCCTTGCAGCAATTGGATCAGCACGCCGCCGATGCCTCCGGCCGTGGTGCCAATGCCGATGACGGACGCGATCGTCTTCTTGGGAAACATATCGGAGACGGTCGTGAACAGGTTCGCCGACCAGGCCTGATGCGCAGTGCAACCGATGCAAATCACGGCGACTGCCAGTATCGAGGCCCAGTCCCCGAAACGCGCGACGTTGCCAAAGTATTGCGTCGTCAACACCGCTAGCGGAAAGAGCGCGATGGCGAACATCGTCGTCATGCGCGCTTTATAGACCGCCATGCCGCGTTTGATGAGGGTGAGCGGGATGCTGCTGCCGTAAATACTGCCGAGAATGGCGACCCCATAGACGATAAAAGTGGGCAGGCGCACCTGACTTTGGGTCATTTTAAATTGATCGTGCAAATAGGCCGGCAGCCAGAATAAATAAAACCACCAGATGCCGTCGGTCATGAATTTGCCCACGATGAACGACCAGAGTTGGCGATAGCTGAACAGGCGCAGCCACGGAACGGTCCCCTGGTCTTCCGCCTGGGGCTTGGCGGTCGCTTCGTCGTCAATGTGGATGTAGTCCTTTTCGGCCTGGGAGAGCCGCGGGTGTTTTGATGGCGGGTAATAAAGCCAGAACCAGAAAATCAGCCAGAAGAACCCGATCGCGCCCGTGATAACAAACGCCCATTTCCAGCCCTGTTGATCGCCAAAATAGACCATGCAAGTGGGGACGATGAATGCCGCCACCATGGCGCCGCCGTTCGAACCGGCGTTGAATATGGACGTCGCCAGCGCGCGTTCCCGCTTGGGGAACCACTCGGCCACTGTTTTGATGGAGGCGGGAAAGTTGCCAGCTTCGCTGACGGCAAACAGGCTCCGGACGGCAATGTGCATCACCAGCAACCGCCCGACGAACGCGTTGAGAATCCCGAAAATGGACCACGCGATGAGCGAAAGCGCCAGGCCCAGCTTCGTGCCGATTTTATCAATGAGCCAGCCGGCAAAAACCGTTGCCAGCGCATAGACGCCGGTGAAGGCCGATGTCAGGTAGGCAAAATCCGAATTCGTCCAGCCAAAGCCGCCCTGGGCTTCCGGCCGGCAGAAAAACGGTTGCAAATAGCTGATGACCTGGCGGTCCAGGTAATTGAACGTGGTGGAAAAAAACAGCAGTGCGCAGACGATCCAGCGAAGGTTGCTCGAAGCCGGCCGCGATTGGTCCGAGGAATTCATACCGGCGAAATTACCCGAAAACAATCCCGTCCTTCAAGCGTCGAAATCCAACTTTACAAACCGGCACCCATTATGCCACGCTGTATCATTATGTTGAAGAAATTTCTGGCAGTCCTGCCGCTCGTTTTACTGACCGGTTGCGCCACCTCGTTCACGCGCCTGACGCCGCTGGAACAGCCGCGCAATCCGAACAATCTGTATCCGGTTGAAGTCATGTTCAATACCTCGCAGCAATCACTGCGCTGGGACAGCATTCAGCCTTACGTGCTCGTCAATGGCGTGCTTAACCCGATGCACCAGGTGCCCATGATGCAGAACCGTTGGGAGGGTTTCGTGCAGGTGCCGCCGGGGGCGAATTCGGTCAGTTACCGTTTCAAATTCGATTATCTCTACAACGCTTTCGGCAAGCCACCCAAGCCTAACAGCGTCTTCTCGCCGGTGTACAAGCTGACTGTGATCGAACCGTAACCGGGACGGACGCGATCCCGTGCGCTCCCGATCATGCGGAGCGTGGACGTCAGTGCCGGGGACGGAGCAGGATGGCTTTTTTATCCGAGCCTTCCACTTCGACGCTGTGCGTTTCCACATCGGGGTCATCCTTCAACGCGTGGTGCACGATGCGGCGGTCAAAGGCGTTTAACGGTTCCAGTTCCACGGCGTCGCCCCAACGCCGGACCTTCTCGGCCGCGTCTTTGGCCTTTTTCACGAGCGCTTCGCGCGCCTGCGCGCGATAACCACCGACGTCCACCATGATCTTGGGCGAGTTGGGGTCCTGTTGGAAGAGCAGGCGATTGGTGATATACTGCAAATCGGCCAGGGTCTGGCCCTGGCGACCAATGAGCCGCCCGGCGTCGTCGGTTTTTACATCAAGCAAAAGGCCTTCTTCGAGCTGGTGCTCCTCGACCGCGGCTTGAAAGCCGAGGGATACGAGAATTTTTTCCAGCGTTACTTTTGGTTCGGCAGACATGACAGGGGGATGGTTGAAACTTGAGGGTTGGGAGTCAACTCTACTTTTTCTTTTTTTGCGGCGGCGTTAATGCCGGATTGGTCACCGGCACCGCCGGGTCGCGCAGATTTTTCGTCAGTTTGGTTTGCAGAATGGTCAGCAAATTATTCACCGTCCAGTAGAGGGCCAGCCCCGCCGAGTAGTTATAAAGGAAAATCAAAAAAATCAGCGGCAAGTAGCGCATGATTTTGGCCTGCGTCGGGTCCATACCCGGCGAGGGCGGCGTCAGATGCGACTGCCACAGCATCGCGCCGCCCATCAAGAGCGGCAGCAGGTTGAACGGGAAATTGATGCCCGGAATCATGAACAACGTGTCCGGCTTCGACAAATCCCTGGCCCACAGGAAACTGGCACCCCGCAATTCAATTGCGCTGCGCAGCATCGTGAAGAACCCGATGAACACCGGCGTCTGAATCAACATCGGCAAACAGCCGCTCATCGGGCTGACCTTGTGTTTGCGATAAAGTTCCCACTGCTTGGACGTGAGCTTCTGCACGTCGTCCTTGTATTTTTCCTGGAGGGCCTTCAATTCCGGCGCGAGCGCCGCCATCCGTTTCATCGAGCGCGTGCTCTTGGCCATCAACGGCCAGAAAATGGCACGCAGCAGGATAGTGATCAGGACGATCACCCAGCCATAGCCGAGCTTCGTAACGTCGTGCAGCCAGTTCATCGCCAGCAACAACGGTTTCGCGCAAAAACCGAAGAAACCGTAAAAACCCATGACGTTGTCGGCATGATTTTGAAATTGCGCGCCGATGCCCGCCAGTGTCCGATACTCCTTCGGCCCGGCATAGAGCACGATTTGCCGCTCGACCGTCTGGTTGGCCGCCAGTGTCAGCCCCGGATAAACCAGGGCGGTCTGGACGCCTTGCGGCGGCGGTGCGCCGGGGATCGGCTCGACATTCGGGAACGGCGGCAGGGTGACGGACCATGCAACGATTTGTTCCGCCGGCAGCTTGGGCATCGCCAGCAGCGCGAAAAATTGATTGTGCGCCGCGACCCAGAGGACGTTGTTGGAGCCGGCCACGTATTCCAACCGTGGCGCACCGTGGAAACAACCGAAGCCCGCGCCCGAAAACCACGAGAACGGGGTGTCGCGTGAACTGGCGCCGTCAAACCACATCGCGCCTTCGTACATGGAATAGCTGCTGTCATCCGGCCCCATCGGCGTGGCCGTGCCGACCACCAGTTCCTGCGCCGGCAACGCGAGTGGTTGGCCCGAAGTGTTTTCCAGCCGCACGCTCGCGTTCAACAAATAATTCGAGCTGAGATGAAATTCCTTCACGAGCCGCAAACCGTTCGTGAACGATTTCTCCGCGCGAACCCCATCGTCAGTATTCGTCAAGCTGAAAACGCCATCGCCGATGAAACCGGCGGCGCCCAATATCGTCAGCGCCGGCAAGGGCGCGCGGGTGTTCAAGGTGGCCACGCCGTTGCTCAAGGCGGTGTTTTCAAGCTTCCAGCGCGCGGAAACGGTTTCCGGATAATCCAGCAGCTCGACCAATTTCAATCCGCCGCCGCGAGAAGTGAACGTGTAACGGGCGCGCCGGTTTGTGAGCACCAGTGTTTGTTCTGCAACGTTGGTGGGAAAAGTTCCGGATTCAACAAAGTGGCCGCCCGCTCGGGCAAACCCCTCTTCCAACTGTTGATTTACACCGGCCGCGTTGGTTGAGACCCCACTGGTGGCAGTCGCCGTCGCAACGGGGTGAGTGCGCGCGTATTCTGTCTGTTGTCGCACATACTTTTGCTGCTCGTAAAAACACAAGAGGAGCAGGATGGCGCAAACGCTGACAACGATGATGCCGGTGCGGTCCATGACAAATTAAATGACGAATGACGAATGACGAATGGCGAATTTGGTTTCCGTTTTCCGGTCTTGGCTTTCCACTTTCACGACGGGATCATGCCCGCCCTCGCCCCACGGATGACAGCGGCAAATCCGTTTGGCCGCCAGCCAGCCGCCGGCGACGGCGCCATGTTTTTGAACCGCCTCCAGCGCGTAGTGCGAGCAGGTGGGCGTGAAACGACAGCCATTGGCGGGGCCAAATAAAAAAGTCTGCAGCGGGGAAATCGTGAGTTGGTAAGCGCGGATGACCAAGGTCAAAATTCGAATGACGAATGACGAATGACGAGTGACGAAAGAATGACGAAGTCCGAAGAACGGACCATTCACGTGTCCCGCGCTCCGACATTCGACATTCGAGATTTGAGATTCTTTAGTCATTAGTCATTCCGGCGCAAGCCGGCCCGTTTCAGCGCCGCGAGAAAATCTCTCTCCACGTCCGCAAATTTTTTCCCGGCTATGGAATTTCGCGCCACCAGGACCAGTTCCACCGGCTGGGAGAATTCATGCTGATGCTGCCGGAAACTTTCGCGGAGCAGACGCCGCGCGCGGCTGCGCTCCACCGCGCCGCCGATTTTCCGGCTGGTGACCACACCCAGCTTCGGGGCCGCGCCGTCGGGCAGCCGATGCCAGTTGGCGATCAGGCAACCTTGCGCGAGCCGTTCGCCTTGCTGCCGCAGCCGCGCGAAATCACGGTTTTGACCCAGGCGCATGGCGCGGCCCAGCCGCAGGCGTCCGGGGGACGGCGTCCGGAGGCTGGCGTCTGGCGACGGGGCGGACATGGACACGCGGGTCAAACCGGCGTCAGGCGTTTGCGGCCTTCCCGGCGGCGGTTGCGCAGCGTGGCGCGACCGCTTTTGGTGGATTTGCGGGCGAGAAACCCGTGCTGCCGTTTGCGGCGGATTTTCGACGGTTGATATTGACGTTTCATAAATCAGCTTCCTTCCGGGTGAAAAACCGGAACGCGCGAGGATACCCATGAAACCACTTGTGTCAAGGCAGGTTTGCCACCGCTTCAAGTTCAACTCGTGCTGGATGCGAGTTTTTCGCTGCGCTGGCGCAGCGTCCTCTCCCTCTTCCAGTCATTTGCCGGCGGTGCCGGCTCGCAGGCCCGCCATGTAAATGCTGTAATCGAGTCCGTAATGGCTGAGGTCGGGCAAAGTTTTAACTTTCAGCGGATCGAACGGTTGCCATAACTTTCCACGATAGGCCGGGGTAACAAACAATTCAGAATAAATCAGGCTGCGGATATTCCGGTCGGGATTCAGTGCGATGCTCAAACACGGCCAGGTCCAATCGAAAATCAATGCCTGGTTTTCGATGGAACAGGTGCCCAGAATGGTGGTATGGAGCGGAACGATTCCCCAGTGTGAGCTTAATAAACCTTGCAACTTTCCAACGTCCCCTTGCCACTGCCAGGTTACGCCGATCTGCCAAAGGGATTGCGCCGTCAGCAACCCCGCCGCCAGTTGCGCGAGTTGCCCACGGCGGGGCTCGATCCATTGCGGCCGAAATCGCGCGATCAAGGCCACCGGCAAAAGCGCCAGCGGGACGATCACATCCAAAGCCCGATTATTGTATTGGATGGCGGTGTTCAATCGGTCTGGCATAAGTAAAGGCCAGATGCCCCAGACAAGCAATCCGGCCAGCAGGAGGCCGATTACGATCTTGTGGGAAATAATCCGTCCGACGGTTTTGGAAAACCAAACGGCCAGCATCAGGCCTGCCCAGGCTATTGTCCAAGTGAAAGTCCAGCCCAAGTGTCCCAACATGTGCAACGTGTCCGTCTTGAGGCCGCCATAATTTCCTGGCAGCTCCGGCATAAACACGCCGCATAAACCGATGGTCACCCCGGCAAAAAACAATGCCGCCGCCATCAGGAACACCAGCCAAATCCGGTGTCGTTCCTGTTTTTCACGCCAGGAACGCCAGCCGGCGAGCAGCGCCAGCGCCAGGCACAGGAAGACTTGTGATTCATAGGTGTACAGCATCGCCGCGGCTGAAACCAGCAGGAGAACTGCCGCGAAAGGTTTGAGCGGGCGGGCAAACAGGATGACAAACAAGGCAGGCCAAAATAGGGCGTGAGCCAGAATATGTTCGCCCACCGCCATGATCGCCGCGTTCAAATATCCCATGCCACAGCCGGCCACCGCCAGCCAGAAATTTTTCGGAGAAATCCGCCAGCAGCAAAACAAGGCCACCGGCCAGGGCAGAAAACATCCCAATCCAAATGCCAGACGCAGCCAGGCCAGATTGGTCACACCCAGTTTGATGGCAAGCACCAGCGGGAATTCATAAATGTAAAACGCAAAATGCCGTGACCACATAAACGCGACGAAATTTTGCGCCTGCAAAACCCGGACAAATTCGTGTGCCCCATCTGCGTAGAGACAGCGGCTGGAAAAAATGGCCGCCCCAATCCATGCGGCAAAGATGATACCAGCCGCATACATCAGTCCTGGCCGCTCTACGCCGGGGGCCTTTGCTTCAACCGTCTCTGTCATTTCACGTTCAACTCCCGCTGGATGCCGAATTTCTCGATGCGCTTGCGCAGCGTCGCGCGCGTGATGCCGAGCAATTTGGCGGCGTGAACCTGGTTGTGGTTCGTTTCCTTGAGCGCCTGGATGACCAGTTCACGTTCCACAGCGGGAATGACTTTTAACTTCGGATCGCGCCGGGCGCACTGGAACAATTGGCGGGCGAGCGCGGCGGCATCGGTCGTGGCGGCGACGCCTGCGTCGCCGGATGATGGCGGCGAGGCGCCGCCTCCACTTTGACCGGAAATTTCGGGCGGCAAATTGCCCAACAAAATCGCGTCGCTTTTCGCCATGACGTGCGCGCGGCGGATGGCGTTCTCCAGTTCGCGCACATTTCCCGCCCAATGATATTTTTCGAGCGTTCGGATGACACCCGCGGCGATGGACTTCGGCGAGCGCTGTTGTTCGCGCGCGATTTTCTCCAGAAAATAATTCACGAGCAGCGGAACGTCTTCACGCCGGTCGCGCAACGGCGGGATGTGAATGCGCACTACGTTGAGCCGATAAAACAAATCCTCGCGGAACTGCCGCGCCGCCACCGCCTGCTCCAGATGTTTGTTCGTCGCGGCAATGACGCGCACGTCCACCTGGATGGGCTGGTTGCCGCCGACGCGCTCGAACGTGCCGGATTGCAGTACGCGGAGGATTTTCGTCTGCGTGGCGGGCGTCATGTCGCCGATTTCATCCAGAAAAATCGTGCCTTTGTCGCATTGCTCGAATTTACCGATACGCTGGAGGGTGGCGCCGGTGAAGGCGCCCCGTTCGTGGCCGAACAGCTCGCTTTCGAGCAGTTGTTCGGGAATGGCCGCGCAATTGACCGCCAGAAACGGCCGCCGGTTGCGGTTGCTGTGATGGTAAATGGCACGCGCAACAAGTTCCTTGCCGGTGCCGCTTTCGCCGGTGATGAGCGCCGTGGCGTCGCTGGCGGCGACCTGGCCGATGAGTTTGAAAACCTGCTGCATCGGTTCACTACGGCCGACAATGCCCAGCTCGTAATCCTCGGATTCGAGCAGCGGTTCGTAGGAAACGACCTGTTTCATGTCGCGCGCGGCCTTCAGCGCGCTGGTGACGATTTCCTTGAGCTTCGGCACGTCGAACGGCTTGAGCAGATAATCGTAAGCGCCCAGCTTCATCGCCTCGATGGCGGTTTGCGTGGTGCCGTAGGCGGTCATGAGAATGACGAGGAGCCGGGGATCGGCGGCGCGGATGCGGCGGAGCGTTTCCAGGCCGTTCAGGCCACCCATGCGCACGTCCATCAACACCAGGTCGGGTTTGAATTTGGGAATGACCTTCAGTCCTTCCTCGCCGGACGAGGCCGTGGCCACTTCGATTTCCGGCGAATCGAAAATCCGCTGGAATGAATACCGCACGTCTTCCTCGTCATCAATCAGGAGCAGTTTGCTCATTTCACCGGAACCGAGCATAACGGATTCTTGCCGGGCGGACAGCGAATTTTGCGGGTGGATGAAATTACGGATTGAGGACCGCGCGATAAAACTGCCGGTCCGCGGGCACGCTGTTAGTGTAAATCCAGCGACTGCTGGTCAGCGTGTTGGTCGCCACCGGCAGCCAGGTTTGCAGATTTGCGGAAACCTGAAGTGCAATCGTCTGGCCGGAAAGGCCGTTAACGCCGATGCGGAACTGCGCGCTGTTCAATCCGGCAATGTCCAAAACGGGCGGTTGCCGGCTGGAAATGATTTGAACCGGTTGCGGCGCGTAAAGATAACGGGTATGCGCGCCATCCGAGATTTTTCCGTAGATGGCGTAAACACCCGGCGGCACATTGGTGGTGGTCAGGCCAAGGTTCGAATAAAAATATACCGAGCCTGCGCCTGTGGCAGGTGGTTGGAGTTGTGCGATAAGAACGCTGTTTGAGTTGTAGGGATTGAAATCGTTGTCGTAATAAATTTGCAGCGTCAAATTGGAAGTGCCGGCATATTGATAATACAGCCGCGTGGCAACCAGGTCGCCCGCCACGACCGCATTGGTCCCGGTGACATTGAATTTGATGAGGTTCGGCCACGTACCGCTGTTTGATGGCAACGCTGTGCGATTTGCGTTGATGCCGGCGCCCAAATCCCAATCCTGATTGTAGCCATCACGAACGGCATGCCCCTGACCCGCCGGTTGATCGCTGCTGGTGCGATCACTGCCGCCGATCAGGCTGTAAAGGAAGCCGGCGTTGGTTCCCTGATTTTCGTAAGCCACCCACCAATTCGTCCGCTCGACGCCGGTGATGGTCGCTTCCGTATCGCTGGCTGGAGTGTTCAGGCCAATGCTCCCGTGATACCACAGATGCACGTTGGAATGGCCGTAGTATGGGTCCCCGGTGTTTTGATAACCACCCGACAGGCTTACCAGTTTTCGCACGTAGGCCCCGGAGACCTGCTCGCCGTGAACGAAAAAATTTATGTTTTCCCAGTAGTTGTCATGGAAAAGCACATTTTGATAAGTCGCACAGGGCGCATCCACGTCCGAATACAGCACGGCATCGAACGGGAAATTAGGATCGTTCAAGGGATGCGGATCCAGCGTCGTCAAATGATCCACCCAGACGCCGTTAGTGCCCAAAAGCAGGCTGGTTTGACACACGAGCGAGCCGCCGCGACTGTGACCAATCAGATGGATCGGCAATTCACATAACGCATGGCCGTTCAACTCTGAAATGAAGTTTGTGCTCAAAAATGCTGCGTCAAGAACGGTGGCGATTTGGTAAGTGTTATAAGAGTTGCCATCCGACAATTGACTCCAATCGAACGCCACGATGATTTCGCCCGAAGCGGTGGCCGATGGCGACACGCCGCCCAGACGAGCCCAGGTCAAATTATAGCCGCCACCGTTGGGAACGAAATACAGTTTATAAAATGTGTAATTTGTTCCTGGGAACCGGTAATAAGCCGGAATTTGATCCGCCATCCCGGTAACCCAGCCATCCGCGTTGCCGTTCAAACCATGGGTGATGACGGTAACGCCGCCGCCATTGGCCAGGCCCGGAACCAATACTCCCAGGCAGAGAATTACGCTCAACCAAAAACGTTCCTTTACTGCGCGCACGAGCGGCCTGGTCATAAATTCAGCGGAATACCATAACACACATTCAATTCCCGACGAATTTAAAATCTGCCGAACCGGTGCGCGCGGGATTTTTCTGCCGATCCTCACCAGTCCATAGCCGGTTTTTGCCGGGCCGATGGCGAATTTTGCACAACCCAATACGGGATTTGATTGTTTGACCTCGCTTCTGCCAACACCTACACTCGCACCCCATTTTGATATGAAAATCATCGTGTGCGATCCGGTTTCGCCGAAGGGCATTGCGCTCCTGCAGCAACGGCCGGAATTCCAGGTGGTGGTATTGCCGAAACGATTGCCGGAGGCGGAATTGCTCCCCATGGTGGCCGATGCCACGGCGCTGGTAGTGCGTTCGGAAACCAAGGTCACGCGCACCGTCATCGAAGCCGCGAAACAATTGCGCGTCGTCGGCCGGGCCGGCGTGGGCGTGGACAACGTGGACGTGGAAGCGGCCACGCAACACGGCATCGTGGTGATGAACACGCCGGGCGGCAATACCGTGACTACCGCGGAATTGAGCTTTGCTCTGTTGCTGGCGCTGGCGCGCAAGGTGCCGCAGGCCCACTCCTCCATGACCGCCGGCAAGTGGGACCGCAAACTGTACCAAGGCATGGAGCTGGCCGGTAAGACCCTCGGCGTGCTCGGCATGGGCCGCATCGGCACCGAAGTTGCCAAACGCGCCCGGGCCTTTGGTATGAGCGTTATCGCCTACGATCCTTATCTGACCGAAGACCGCGCCAGGGCCGTCGGCGCGGAATTCGCCGACAGCGTGGACGATCTTTACCGCGTGGCGGATTTCATCACCGTGCATATGCCGGTGACATCGGAAACCAGGCACATGCTGAACGGCGCCGCATTCGCCAAGATGAAGCCGGGGGTGCGGCTGGTGAACTGTGCCCGTGGCGAAATCATCGTCGAAGCTGATCTCATCGCCGCGCTTGAATCCGGCAAAGTGTCCAGCGCGGCGCTGGACGTTTACGCCGTCGAACCGTTGCCGGCCGATCATCCGTATCGCAAGCAACCGAATTTGATTCTCACGCCACACCTCGGCGCGAGCACGGCGGAGGCGCAGGAAAAATGCGGCATCGAAGTCGCCGAGGTCATTGCCGGTTACCTGCTCACCGGCGAAGTCCGCAACGCGGTGAACCTGCCGTATCTTGACGCCAAAACCTACGAGCAGGTAAAGCCCTATCTGGCGCTGGGTGAAGCGCTCGGCAAATTGCTGGCGCAATTGGCGCCGGCGAATGCCGACCGGCTTTACATTACGTACGGCGGGCACGCGCGCCAGTTGCCGAATATTGATCCGGTCACCCGCGCGGTGGTGCGCGGCTTTCTCTCTGCCAGCAATTTGAAGGACGTGAACAACGTCAACGTCCGCAGCGTGGCCCAAAGCCTCGGCCTGACCGTTGAGGAAAAGAAATCCGACGAGCCGGTCACCTTCAATGAATGGCTGCACGTGCAGGTATTTAACAACGGGAACAAGCTGATTTCCGCTGGAGGAACCTTCTTCGGGTCACCGAACAATCCACGCATTGTGCGGTTGTACAGCACGCCCGTGGAAATCCCCGTCAGCGGCACCTTGCTCCTGTTGAACAACAAGGACCGGCCGGGCATCGTCGGCTATCTGGGCACGTTACTGGGCAAGCACAAGGTGAACATAGCCAACATGAGCCTGACGCGCGACACGGCGGGCGGGCTGGCATTGACCGTATTGAACCTGGACAGCGCGCCGCCGCCGGCGGTGCTTGAAGAACTGCAGAAAGACCCTGACATCAGCAATGTGAAAGTGGTAAAATTGTAACGCCGTCGAACCAACAGACAATGAAGACCAAAATGAAACTGATTTTCCCCATCGCCCTCGCCGCGCTGGTCGCCGGAGCCGCCTCCGCGCCGGCCGCGACTGACAACGCGTCCCCGAATGCTGCGCCGGCGGCGACAGGGACGAACGCGAACCCCGAAGCCACGATGACCGCGTTGTTCGGCGACCCGGTGATTGCCCGGGGCAAAGGCATTGAGATCAAACAGAGCCAGTTGGATTCCGTGGCGAGCAACCTCAAACAACTCTTTGCGGCCCGCGGAATGGCCGCGCCACCCAATGTGGACGGGCAGGCGCTGCAGGCGCTGATTTATCAGCAATTGGTCCTCGCCAAGGCCACCGAGGCCGACAAGGCCAAAGGCAAGGAGCGATTCAACTCCTCGCTGCAGACTCTAAAGACCAGCCAGCACCTGACGGATGACGGCTTTAATAAACTGCTGGACAAACAATTGATATTGAGGGGCCAGACGCGCAGCCAGTGGGAGCAACAAAACATTGATCAAGCCACCATCCCGGTCGTGCTGGAACGTGAGCTGAACGTCACCGTGAGCGACGCCGAGGCAAAAGATTACTACACCAACCATCCGGCGGATTTCGAGCAACCCGAACAGGTCCGGCTGTGCGACATCCTGCTTTTGACCGTGGATCCGAACACCCGCGCGCCCCTGCCGATGGATCAGCAGCAGGCCAAGCGCAAAAAGATTGATGACCTCCTCAAGCGCGCACGCAGCGGCGAGAATTTTACCAACCTCGCGGCGCAGTATTCCGAGGACATCGCCTCGAAAGACAATAACGGCGAACTGCCGCCGCTCTCCCGGGACCGACTGGGCCCGGAACTGGCGGCGGCGGCGTTCTCGCTGACTAACAACCAGATCAGCGACGTCATCGAAATGGTCTCCGGTTATTGCATCATCAAGTTGCTGGACAAAATGCCGGCAAAAATGCTGGCCTACACCGACAAAGTCCCGCTGAGTGACGTGACCGTGCCCGACAAAATCAAGGAATACCTGACTCAGCAGAAAATCGCACGGCAGGCGCCGGCCTATCTGGAGAAATTGAAACAGGCCTCCGGTTTGGAGATTTTGGATCCAAAGCTGAAGGCCGCGGAAATGGCGGTGGAAGCAGCCGCCACCAACGCGCCCGCGGTGATGCCGGAGCCGTGACGCGGGCTTGCCAAAAGCCCTGCGTCCAGTCATGTTCGGAGACGTTATGAAGACAAAAATGGTCATTGTTATACTCGCGGTCGTTTGTGCGGGGCTGGCGGTCGCTTTGATTGCCGCCAAAACGACCATCCACACCCAGTTGAGTGATAAGGACAACGCCATCCTCGATATTTCCAACCAGTTGGTGGCCGCCAACGATCATGTCAACGAGATCCAGCAGGTTAATCTGGTGTTGACCAACAGTTTCATCGCCAGCCAGCGGCAGATTGCGACGCTTTCCAACAGCCTGAACGGCGCCTCCAGCGCGCTCGCTTCCGCCCGGGCGTCACTCCAGGGCGCCCAGGACCAGATCGCCAACCTGAACGGCCGCGTCACGGATCTGGAATCGCAGAACAAGGTGCTGGATGACCGCGCCGAGGCGCTGACCAATACCATCGCCGCGCTCAACGCCCAAATCGCCGATACCGAACGAAAACTCGCCGATTCCGAAACCAACAATGTCTTTCTCGAAAAGGAATTGCAGCGGCAAATCGCGCAACGCGCCGAGCTGGAACGCAAATTCGACGACCTCAACGAGCTTCGCGCCCAGGTCAGAAAATTGCGCAACGAAGCGTTTGTGGCCCGCCGGCTGGAGTTGATGCGCAATGGCGTCACCGACCAGAAGGGCGCCGAATTGCTCGTGCAGCCGCGCACCGCCGCCTCCATGGCCGCCGCCGCTACCACGGCCAAACAAACGCCGCATTACGATTTGAACGTTGAAGTCGGTTCCGATGGCTCGGTCCATGTCATTCCGCCGCCGAACAATGCGATGACGAATCCGCCGGCGCATTAAACGGCCGGCGCCGCGCACATTTGTTCGGCCATTGCCGATGCCGACTTACGAATATATTTGCGAGAAATGCGGGCACGAGTTTGAGGCCTTTCAATCCATTTCCGCCCAACCGCTGCGGATTTGCCCGGAAAAATCCTGTGCCCGAAAAAAATGGGGGCGCGGGCGCGTGAAACGCAAAATCAGCGCCGGCGCCGGCCTGCTGTTCAAGGGCAGCGGCTTTTATATCACCGATTACCGCAGCGAAGGTTACAAACAGGCCGCCAAAAAGGACACCACCGCCCCGAAAACCTCCGGCAACGATGCCAAACCCACGCCCGCCAAAACCAATCCCGGCGCGGCAAAACAATGATCCGAACGCTTCAACGTTGCATTGTTGCATCGTTGCACCGGCCGGGCAATTTGATGGTTCCACAGGGCAACGGCCTGACCGCGACGTCCCTGCTCCTGGCCGGCGCGCTGTTTTTGCCGGCATTTGCCGGCGCGCAACCCTCTCCGCCGACGGTCAATTCCGTGCAGAGCGTCTCCGGTCAGTTCGTCGTGACCGGCCCGGAGCAGTTTTCCCCGCTCGTCCGTTTGCCCGCTGTGGCCGCCAACACCAATCTCGTCCGTCTGGATCCGGCCGTGCTTTCGGTGTCTGCCGAGCGCATCAAAGATTCGCTCCGACACCAGCTCGGCATCGAACCCAGCGCAACCTGGCAGGGGAAAATTTTCCTGGCCCTGCATCCCGCACAATCACTCGATGAAAAAGTCACCATCGTCGCTCAACCTTTCCTCAACAGCTGGAATTACCGGGTGCAATTGCCGGACGTTTTGCCGCAAGCCAGTTTTCTGCGCGCGATGACCACCGTGCTGTTGTTGGAGCTGGCCAATCGCAACGCCGCGGGTGCGCACATCGCGGAAATCCCCGCCTGGCTGACGGAGGGTCTGGCAGAACAATTGTCCGCCGACGATTTGCCCGAGATTATCCTGTCTGCGCCGGGCAAACTCATTAACGGGCTGCCGCAAAACCGCGTCGTCGCCACGCAGCGCGGATTGGACCCGCTCGCGGACGCGCGCCGGGTGCTGCGCGACCACACGGCGCTGACCTTCAATGAACTGAGCTGGCCGACGGATATCGAGTTGAACGCCGGGGATGGCGGGGTGTATCGCGCCAGCGCGCAATTGTTCGTGAGTGAGTTGCTGCAACTGAAAGTTGGCCCGGCGCACCTGCGCACGATGCTGGCCGCGTTACCCGGTTGTTATAATTGGCAGACTGCCTTTCAAAGCGCGTTCCGCGACGATTTTCCACGGCCGCTCGACGTGGAAAAATGGTGGGCCTTGCAGGTCGTGAGTTTCGCGGCGCACGGGCCTGGCCCGCGGTGGACACCGGCCGTCAGTCGCGAGAAGCTGGATGAGATATTGAGCGTGCCGGTGGAGGTCTGGACCGCGTCAAACACCCTGCCCGCGCGCACCGAAGTTTCCCTGCAGGCCGTCATCCGCAATTTTGAACCCTCGCGCCAGACGGCAATCCTGCAAATCAAATTGCGCGACCTCCAACTGGCGCAACTCCGCATGGCCGCGCCCCTGGCCGTCTTGACCGATCAATACCGCCAGGCTGTGGCCGGTTACCTCGGCGAAAATAAGGACGTCCGCCATTTTCCCTGGGGCAAACATCCTTCGCCGCAGAAGACGGGCGCACGCACCACATTGAAAAAACTGGACGAACTCGATACCCAGCGGCGGACCATTGAATTATCCATCAAATCGGACGTTTTGACACCCTGAACCTTGAACAGGGCCAGGCCGGCACCGGTCAACTTGACAGGACGCAATTCAAATCTATAGTTCGCAACGAGAAAATGAAGGATGACAATTCACAGGCGAATGGCGAGGAGCCCCCATCGGGCCACCGAGTCCAACTGTTAAAGGAATTCCGCTCCGCCGGGCGCGGTTTCTGGCACAACGTTTCCGATGCCGATTGGAATGACTGGCGCTGGCAGCTCAAACACCGGATTACCACCCCGGAACAGTTGCAGCGGCTGATGCCCACGCTCACCCCGGAGGAATTCGCCGGCGCCAGGCTCGCGAACCACAAGCTGGCATTGGCCATCACCCCGTATTTCTTCAACCTTATTGACCCGGCGGATGAACATTGTCCGATCCGCCTCCAGGTCATCCCGCGCCTGGCGGAAACCCAGACCGCGCCGTGGGAGATGAGCGACCCGTGCGGTGAGGATTCCCACTCACCCGTGCCCGGCCTCGTGCATCGCTATCCTGACCGGGTGCTGTTTCTCGTTACCGACCGCTGCGCCGCGTATTGCCGTTACTGCACGCGCTCGCGGCTGGTCAGCAACGCCAGCGGCTACGATTTCCATCCCGAATACAACAAGCAAATCGAATACATCGCGCAGCATCCCGAAATCCGCGACGTGTTGTTGAGCGGCGGTGATCCGTTGCTGTTGAGCGATGACAAGCTGGAGAATCTGCTGGGCCGCCTTCGCGCGATTCCCCACGTCGAATTCTTGCGCATCGGTTCGCGCATCCCAACGTTCCTGCCCCAGCGCATCACGCCGGAGCTTTGCGCGATGCTGAAGAAGTTTCATCCGCTATTCATGAGCATTCACTCGAACCATCCGCGCGAATTGACGACGGAAGTCCGCGACGCGGTCGGGCGCCTGGCCGACGCCGGCATCCCGCTCGGCAACCAGTCCGTTCTGCTCCGGCGCGTCAATGACGACGCGACGGTGATGAAGGCGCTCGTCCAGAAACTGC